>SDBT01011205.1_pt1 | contig 14446 bp, 12 predicted proteins | sample 2277101 | NCBI WGS metagenome assembly SDBT01 (sample SAMN10404973, study PRJNA504765) | marine sediment metagenome | isolation source: marine sediment core GS10_PC15, 103 cmbsf | place: Arctic Ocean: Southern Knipovich Ridge | collected 2010
CTCAGCGGGGCGGTGGCCGGGTTTTGCTGTCTGATCCGCCCAGCCACGCACCTGGTGCTCTGCGGGGTCCTGGGGATACTGATCTGTATCCCGGGAGTGAAAAAGATCGCCTTGGGCATCTTGCTGTTCCTGGTGGGCGCTTCGGTGCCGTTGATGGGGTGGGGGATACGCAACTACTGTTCGCTCGGAACTTTTCACTGCCAACCTACCAACGTCGGGCAAGAGCTCGTCAGAAGATCAGTGGATCTGTCCCCGAGCAAGGAGGACCTCCCGGACCGCTTGGCGATAAAGGCGCGAATGGAGGAATCTCAAGATGAGTTCGAGGTGAATCGCCTGGGAAAACGCTTGGCGATGAAGCGGATCCTGGGGATGAAAGATGAGGACCTCATCAGGACCTTCCGCGATGTCTTGTTCAACAACCACGTCCGCGTCTGGGAACGCGATCTGGTGATTCTGCACTGGTGCTCTTTGTCTTCCCATTACACAATCGCCAGAGACGATAGTGCTAATCCCATCCCCCCGAGCCTTCGTGGTATCTTACACAGACTCACTCAGGGGGCTTACCTGGTTCTGCTAATCCTGGCGGTATTTGGCGCCGCACAGCCCGCGCGTCTGGGAGTGACTCGCAATGCGGGTTTGCTGGCGTTGTTCGCGTTCTTATTGTCGACCTCGTTCTTGTTTCTCATCTTTTGGGGAAACGCGCGCTTTCATTTTATCCTCGTCCCGATCTTGTGCATTCTCGCTGCAAATGCAATCGGGTTATTACGACGCTGGAAGACCAAAAGGGCTCAAAACAGTATTCGTTCATCGAATTGACTGTCCCCGCTGACGAGGCCCGCTCCCACGCACTGAAGGGATCCTTCAAGTCGTCAACCTTCGAACCGAATCACAGTCACGTCGCTCACCGGATTACTCTTCGCGAGTGGAAACCATCGTAGTGGCCCTGACGCATTCCTTCCAGTAAGGGCGTGCAGGAACTGTTACCTCTTTTACGTTGCCCTTCCCACCCTTAGAATATCTTGCCTATGGCGAAGCGGTTCGTACAGATTTCATTGGCGACGAAGCTGCGTGTCCTGTTCGGCCTGGCGGTGTTGGGGATCATCGCGGCGGCGCTGTTCGTCCCATGGTTTTTCATGGAGCTGTTGGCAGAACAAGGGGTCCAGAGCCCCGCCGCCGAGGTCACTCGACTCCACCTGAATGAGTGGCTCTGGAAGCACCCGGGGAAGGCGGACTACACGAGCGAAGTGGCCGCGTTGCACACATTCCGCGGTGAGCTCGAGGGGCGGAGAGGTCCCGCTTTCATCAAACTGTCCACCGAGATGAACCCGAGCATTCCGCTGGACTCTTACGGGCGCAGGGCGCTGCGGGCCTTCAACGAGAATCCCACCCAACAGATGGCTGTCATCAAGGGTCTGGATGATGAGGCCCGGGCGGTCTACCGCTGCTTTCGGGCCGTCCGCGTCGAGACGACCTGCCAAAGCTGTCACGGTCCCTCCGCCCCTGTCCCGCTGCAATTTCAGCCCGGTCAGTTCGTCGGAATGATCGACATGACCACCCCCGGTACCGACATCTCGGGACCGCTGATCTGGTTGATTCGCGGTGCGTTCGTGGTGGGCGGGGCGCTGGCGGCGCTGCTGGCGATCATAACGTTTGCGATCATCTCGCAGCGGTTGATTCTCGGGCCCATGCAGCACCTGCGCGACGTGACGGACCGGGCCGCCGACGGCGACATGAACGTCCGCAGTGCTATCCGCACCGGGGATGAGCTCGAGCGGCTGGGCGAGAGCTTCAACGAAATGCTCGAGGCCATCGCCAAGCAGCATTCAAAGCTCCGCCAGGCCAACCGCGCCCTGGACCTCAAGCTCAGCGACCTCGCCGAGGCGAACGTCGCTCTCTTCCAGGCAAACCAGGTCAAAACCGAATTCCTCGCCAACGTCTCTCACGAGCTTCGAACTCCGCTCAACAGCATCATCGGTTTCGCGGACCTGCTCACCGACCAGCAGGACGAACGCCTCCGCCGCTACGGACAGAACATCTCGTCTTCCGCCACGCGACTCCTGAACATGATCAACGACTTACTCGACCTCGCGAAGATGCAGGCGGGACGCGCCGAGGCGCGATTCGACAAGGTCTCCGTCACCGATACCTGTCGGACCCTCATGGGACTCATGGAACCGCTGGCGGATCAGAAGCAGTTGCAGTTGACCGCCGGGTTACCCGAGGATCTGCCCATCATCGTCACCGACGCGGGGAAGCTTCAACAGATCCTTTACAACCTCCTTTCGAACGCGGTGAAGTTCACACCGGCCGGTGGGCAAGTGACGGTTTCCGCGGAGCTGCACAATCGACAAGCCGCCGGAAAAGACATCGAGGAAATCGCAGTCGCCGTCGCCGATACGGGACCCGGAATCTCAGAAGGCGATCAGCAACATATCTTCGAGAAGTTCTACCAGACCGACCGGACGTTGACCAAAGAGACCGGAGGGACGGGGCTGGGACTGGCGATCGCGAAGGAACTAACCCAATTGCTCGGCGGGCGCCTTGTGCTCAAGAGTTCCCCCGGACACGGGGCCGAGTTCACCCTCATCCTTCCATTGAGCCCCCCCCCAGACGATCAAAGAGAGCGGGAGGCGCAATAGTCCGAAGAACACCCCCCAATCGTCCCCGCGATAAGGTAAAGATTTCCATTCCCGACCGCGGTTGGGGTTCCCGGTGAACCGAATCAATACCAGACCATCACGATGAAGTTTTCCTCACGCGTCTTCCCCATCATGACCCCGATAACGTGCCCGACGTTCTTGACTTCGATCCCCTTATCATCGATCCACTCGTTGATCGTCTTCTCCAGGTGATCGAGGGGCGCCTCTGCGATCCGGGAGTGAAACACCCTGCATCGCGTCGCCCCCTGCCCAGTCACGTTCAGGTCGCGCTTGTATTCACGCTTCCCCGCATCCAGCGGGGAGCGGCCACCCATCGCGCGGACCTTGGACTCGCCTTCTTCCGCCCCCCCGAAATCGACCACCGAGAGGTCATCTTCGCCCTTCACCACAACCGGTTCGGGAGCGGCCTCACCCGGTTCCGGGGTAGCCGGGACAGGCTCGGGATTCACGGGGACGGGTTCGGGGCCCACCGGGACAGGTTCGCTTCTTTCTTCTGCCATCTTCCAACTCCTGAGCATCAACTGAATTCTCTTATCGCAACAAATGTTCCGAATAGCTATTATATTGGCCCGCAGGATCAGGTCAAGACTGCGAGCAGAGCGAGCAGAGCGAGCGAAGCCCCTCGGTGCTCCGGAAGTGTTATTGCAGAAAAGTAAAACGGGCGAATTACAGGAACCATGATGTTCATCAGAAAAGACAGACTTATTGTGTTAGTGATCTTCGTGGGCATCGTCGCGTGTGTTTTGACGCATCACCTCCTCATCGCCAACGGGTCAGATCGCGTCAGCCCCACGACGCATCGCACCACCACTCGTATCACCACCGCCCCTCAGGGAATCGGGCAGCTTCGCGGGATCACCCTGCAACTGCAAAGCGGCTGGGAAGAGCACCCTTACGAAAAGTACGTCGACGAGATCGCGCGGGCCGGGGCGAACACGATATCGTTCGTGATACCCGCATACCAGGAGAACGCCTCCTCGACGAGCATCTTCATCGACCTGCGGAAGGCCCCCACCAACCCCCGCCTGATAGAACTGATCCGCCTCGCCCACGAGAAGAACCTGCGCGTCGTACTCATGCCGATCGTCTTACTCGAGAACGCACGCGAGGGGGAATGGCGAGGGAAGATCGACCCGACAAGCTGGGACGATTGGTGGGAAGACTACAGAGATTACATCATCCGGTACGCCAAAATCGCCCAGCAAACCCAAACCGAGGTGTTCGTCGTCGGATCGGAACTGGTCAGTACGGAGCAGTTCGCGAAGAGATGGCGCGATCTGATCCGCAGCGTCCGCGATATCTACACCGGGAGCGTTTGCTATTCCGCCAATTGGGACCACTATCGCCCCGTCGAGTGGTGGGACGCCCTCGACCTCGCGGGGATGACGACCTATTACGATTTGACCAACGGGGAAGCACCCACGATCGAGCGGCTGCTTGCGGCGTGGGAACCGATCAAGAAGGACGTGCTTGAGTGGCAGAAAAAGGTGAACCGCCAGATCCTCTTTACCGAGGTCGGGTGGCCGAACCAGAGCACGGCGGCGCAGTATCCGTGGGATTATTATCGCGCTACGACCAAGCCCGATCCGACGGCGCAGTCGAATTGCTTCGAGGCGTTCTTCCGCACCTGGATGCACGAAGAGTCCGTCGCCGGGTTCCTCGTCTGGGAATGGAGAAATCACCCCGAGCAGAAGATCGGGCCGGAGGACACCTCCTACGTCCCCGTGGGCAAACCCGCCATGGACGTCATCCGCAAGTACTACCAGCTGCCCGAAGCCCCAAAGAGCACCACGCAACCGACGACGGGACGGGCCCCCGAGAAGTTGCCCGCTTCCTGAGAAACCTGGTAGAAACACGAAAGAGACTACTGGACGTGCGGGGAGATATCGGGAGAACCTGAAGATGTTAGGGGAAACCGTGACGCCTGCGCTTGTTGACTGTATTGATGCTCAACTCAAGCCTCACTCCTTCGTTAAGATGGAGGAAGTTCCCCATATCGCTGAGATCGTGGTCGGGGCGGTCTGGCGGCGGCGAACTTGGTGCACAAATCGTGGCGTTGCGATACTCTCGCTTGTTGACACTACAAGACATCCGGGAGAGTTTGCCCAAGGCATCAAGCTGCCTCTCGGAAAGGCCATCGGTTACTTCCCATTTTTCTATGGGCTGGGGCTTCAACTGGTCGTAGTCGGCCAGCATTTTCTCGAACGGGCGAGAGATCTTTATAGTTACGTGGATAAGTACGACAACCAGCGCGTGGTGCTGCAAAGCATTCACCTCGTCGACACCGCCGCCGGCAAATCACTCTCTGTTCGCACGTGGGGACAGGTTATTACCGGGGTGTTCCAAGACGCTGTCCAGATAGGTATTGAGCGTTTTCTGAAGTCGCCGACGAATTAGTGACTGCTCGCCGCGTCCAAAAGTGATCTGCAATCAATCGAGGCCGATGATCCGCTCCCAGTCGACCTGGGAGATGGCGAACTCGACGTCGAATCCGAGCGTGGCGTTTTCGACGGAGCTTTCACCGTCCTCGGGTACGACCGCGAGAACCTTGACCGATCCGCGCTCGGCGATCTGGGTGGGGTTGGTGTACATGGCGAGGTCGGAGTCCCCGTGCGTGTAGGGTTCGCTGGATTTCGCAAGCGCATCGGCGGCGGCGGGGTCGATCTGGTAGCGATTGATCACAACCCCCGCGACGTCGAGGGCGGCGCTGCGGGCGGTCTGTAGCGTCAGCAGCGTGTGGTTGATCGTCCCGAGAGCGGGGGCGGCGACTATGACGAGGGGAAGGTTCATCATCTTCGCCAGGTGCACCGCCCAGAAATCGTCGCTGATCGGGCACAGAAGCCCCCCGACGCCCTCCACGATCACGCAATCGCACGCCCCCTGAAGGGATGCGTATGCGTCGAAGATCCCCTGGAGATCGACTTCTTTCTTCGCGCGCTCGGCGGCGACGTTCGGGGCGACGCCCGCCGCGTATCGCACGGGATTGATCTCCGCGAGTGGCCGCTTGGATTCGGCGCAGGCGGCGAGGAATTCCGCATCGGTGCTGATAAGGCCCTCTCGCTCGCGGCGGCACCCACTGGCGACGGGCTTGAAGACCTCCACTGACCGCCCCTGCTTCTTCAGGACCCGCGCGATCGCACCGGCGATGAGCGTCTTACCGACCTCTGTCCCGGTACCCGTGACGAATACCCCGCGCAGTTTCGGCAACTCCGGATAAGCCGAGACGTCAAAGTCAAACGGACTGCTTCTCGAAGTAGTCATTAATCGTATCCTTCGCAGCTGACATCATGCGCTCCAGCGTCGAGGTGTCCATCGCGGGGGCGGGCATCAGGACGACAACGTCACCGAGCGGGCGGATGATCAGACCGAACTTTCGCGCGTGGGCGCACACGCCAACACCGACGCGCATCGCGGGGTCGAAGGGTGTATTGCTTTGGCGGTCCGCAACCAACTCGATCCCCACCATCATCCCGCATTGCCTAACGTCGCCCACGTGCGGGTGCTCGGCGATCCGCTCCAGACAATCTCGCATCAATGCGATCTTGCCGTCAAGCTCCCCAAGGACCCCCCCATCGAAGATCAGGTCGATGCTGGCCAATGCCGCCGCACACCCGAGCGCGTTGCCCGTAAACGTGTGCCCGTGATAGAACGTCTTACCTTCGGCGATCTCACCGCAGAAGGCGTCGAAGATCTCCTGCGTGGTAAGCGTGGCCGCCACGGGCAAATACCCACCGGTAAGGCCCTTACCGACGCACATTAAATCCGGCGCGACCTGCTCGTGCTCGCAGGCGAAGAGCGTTCCCGTCCTGCAGAACCCGGTCGCCACCTCATCGGCGATCAGAAGGACATCATGCTTTCGCGTCAGTTCCCGCACGCCGCGCAGGAATCCGCCTGGATGGGTGAGCATTCCACCGGCGGCCTGAATGAGCGGTTCGATGATGACGGCACAATACTCTCCCGGGTTCGCCCCCAGGGCTTCGTCGATCTGATTCAGGACGAACCGGTGCGCATCCTTCCCGGATGGGTGATGATAGGGGTTCGGTGAATCGACGAAAGTCGCCTCGAAGAGCAGCGGGCGGTAAAGATCGTGGATGAACTCGATCCCTCCCACGCCCATCGCACCGAGCGTATCACCGTGGTAGGAGTGGGACAGTGCGAGGAAGCGACACCGCTGCCTCTGTCCGAGATTTTGATAATACTGATACGCCATCTTCAGCGCGATCTCGACGGCGGCCGCCCCGCTGTCGCTGTAGAAGACCTTCTTGAGCGGTTCGGGGGTGATCTGCACGAGGCGGCGGGCGAGTTCGATGCTCGCAGGGGAGGCGAATCCCAGCAGCGTACTGTGGGCGATCTTTTCGAGTTGCCTGCGGACGGCGTGGTCTATCTGCTCTACGCGATGCCCGTGCAGGTTGCACCAGAGCGATGAGAACCCGTCAATGTATCGCTTCCCGCCCGTATCGATCAGTTCAAAAGCGTCTCCGGATGCGATCACGAGCGGTTCGTCCTCAATCCACTGCTTCATCGCCGTGAACGGATGCCAAACGTACCTCTTATCGTCCTGGTTCAATCGAGCGGGGTTTTCCGATTCACCACTCGCCAATTCTCACCTTCCTTTTCGCGCGACCCTGATCTCGTCGCCGATTTTCGCGTTGAGGGTCTCGCGGGCGCTGCCTCGGTTGACGGCTACCTCGACGTAGCCCATCGAGTTGAACAGTGCGAGCGGTTCACCAGGCTCGACGAACCCGTAGGTCCCCTGGAGAGGCCCGACCTTGCGCCCGGCGCAGAAGACCCGCACGGCCGACAGAGCGGAGAAACGCTCGCGGACCGCAGACTCGCGAATGTTACTCACAAGGTTACCGAACCGATCGACGTAGATCACTTCCCCCGCAATCTCGTCAGGACCTTCTTGCGGAACCGGGAGGTCCAGGAGTTTGTAGCTTTCCGGGACCGGGCCCAGCTTGCTCAGTTCCACCCCGCTCAGTATGTGCCCCGCCACCGGTGCGAACACGTCGCGCCCGTGAAAGGTTTGCGAAGGCGCAGTCGCCGGAAGATACTTGATGTTGCGCACCGTAACGATGGTTTCGAGGGTCAGCTTCTGCGCGACGAAGGTGATGATCCCGTTATCCGGAAACAGGAACAACTGCCCCCCAAACCGCCCCGCGAGTATGCGCCTCTCCGTCCCCACACCGGGATCGACGACAGCGAGGTGCAGCGTCCCGGCTGGAAAGTGACGCGCCGCCTCACCCAGAACCATCGCAGCGGTGAGCACGTCCTGCGGCGGGATCTCGTGCGAGAGGTCCACGATCTGAACGTTCGGGGCCTTCGAGAGCAGCGCACCCTTCATCGCCGCCACATACGGGTCCACCGTCCCGAAGTCCGTCAGCAATGTCACCACGGAAGATTTTGCCATAAGCCTCCACCGCAATCCGGTAGTTTACGTGCGGAATAAGAATATAATATGGACCTTATGAGCGCGGAGGAAGAAAAACTCGTATATGCCCGCCAGCAGATGGTTGGCGCCCAGCTCAAGGCGCGCGGGATACGCTGCGAAGCCATCCTGCACGCCTTCGCCGAGGTCCCCCGCGAACGCTTCCTTCCACCCGAACGGATGCACGAGGCCTACCAGGACCGCGCCGTCCCCATCGGCTGCGCGCAGACCATCTCCCAGCCTTACGTCGTCGCCCTCATGCTCGAAGAGCTCGACCTCCACCCCGATCACCGCGTGCTCGACGTGGGCGCGGGCAGCGGATATCAGACCGCCCTTCTGGCGCGGTTAGTCCGCGAGGTCTACTCCATCGAACGCCTCGGCGAGCTGACCGAGCGGGCGAGAGGGGTATTGAGCGGGCTGGGAATTACGAACGTCATACTGCGAACGGGCGACGGTTCGCTGGGGTGGGGCGAGGGACTGACCTTTGATAGGATCATCTGCGGCGCCGGGGCCCCTAGAGTCCCGGATGCGTGGTTGGAAGAGCTCAACGACGGTGGGCGAATCGTCGCACCACTCGGACCGACCGATTCACAGACCGTCATCGTCGTCGAAAAGGACGGACAGAACATTCGCCGCCGCGCAGTCTGCGACGTACGTTTCGTCAAGCTCATCGGCGCCCAGGCTTGGGACGAGCAGTGATCCGCCCCCAAACTACCACCGCTCCCACAGTTGGTAACTGCTCGTTCGTCTAACCAATGCTAAGCGGCAAACGGCCAAACCTGGACGTAACGGCCTTTCAAATAAAAGCTTATGCCCTTCTGTGGAAAGGCGGTGGGGTGGAATATTAATTCGTGGGGAGTAAGAAAGCGATTTGACGCGGGGGTGCGGGGGGGGTATGATCTGCGGCGTCATTGGACCCGAGGCGCCTACTTGGGAGGACAAATCATGCGAGAGATCGTAGCGGCCCTCACCGTTTTGAGTTTGCTGTTCACCTGGAGCTGTCAGGAACCCATCGCACCCGTCGCATCCGCGCCCTCCCCGGAGCTCAGGCCGATGGAATCCCTTAAACCCCTCGTCTCCCGCGAGAGCAACCATCCCGCCGAGCCGATCACACCGGCAGCGCAGCTTCTTACCGAGAAGATCAAGCCCCCTGCACCCTTGCCCGAGATCACCGCCGCCCCCGCCCCGAAGCCCGCACCAACCTACACCGTCATGAAGACCGACACGCTCTGGTCGATCGCCAAGAGACGCCTGGGCAACGGACAGCGGTGGAAGGACATCGTCGCGGAGAATCCCGGGTTGGACCCGGGAAAGCTCATGCCGGGTCAGACACTCCGCCTCCCAATTAAATAAACCGAGCGGATTCCATGCTGCAAATCCCCTTCACCTCGCCGTACGCAGGTGCATGACCCTTCTTGTACTAAGGAAACCCCGCTTGCGGGGTAGCATCCGTTCGCGGCTGCTCAGTGAATCAACAATCCCACCGCCTGTCCGTTTGCGGGCGGATTTGCTACGATTTGTCCGTGGGCGAGATCAATCTGGACACAGAGGTGCGGTACGTCAAGCGGGTGGGACCTGCCCGCTCCGAGCAGTTGGGCAAACTGGGGATCCACACGGTTGAAGATCTCCTGATGTACTTCCCGCGGCGGTTCGACTTGCGCCCGCAGGTCCAGCTCATCGCCTCACTGCGCGGAGACGAGCAGACCGCCACCGTCGCCGGAGAGGTCGCGGACACCAACTACCGCCCCTACGGCCGCAAGCCCTGCTTCGAGTGCACGCTCGTCTCCGACGATGGATGGGTGCTCGTAAAATGGTTCCACGGTGGGTATCTGAGGGACAAGGTAAAGGCGGGGCTTCACATCGCCGTCATCGGGAAGGTTTCGAAGTACAAGGAGGCGATCCAGTTCATCAACCCGCGATTGCAGATATTGCACGATCCGAGCGGTGCGAAGCTCAGCGCCGACGAAATGCTCCCCGTCTACCCCGCCGGTGCGAAGTTGACCAGCGGGCATATCGCCTTTATCGTCAAGCAGGTGCTCGGAGAAACCGAGCGCCTCGTACCGCGCTGGTTCGACCGCGAATATCTCGCGCGGCGCGGGTTAATGGACCGCCCCGCCGCGGTGGCGGCGATGCACCGCCCGGAGGACCGCAAACAGTGGTCCACCGCCCGCCGCCGCCTGGCGTACGACGAGTGCATGCTGATGCAGCTCGGCATCGCCCTGGTGCGGATGCGTGAGGTATCGCGCCCCGCGCACCCGCTGAAATGCTCCGGCGAGATCGACCGGCGGATTCGGGCGCGGCTGCCCTTCAAGCTAACGGACGCACAGGACAAGGTCATCGCGGAGATCACCGCGGACCTCGCCCGCGAGCGTCCGATGAACCGCCTCCTCCAGGGCGATGTGGGGTCCGGGAAAACACTCGTCGCCCTCTACGCCGCCCTGCTCACTGCAGCGCGCGGGAGGCAAGGGGGCATCATGGCGCCAACGGAGATCCTCGCTACGCAGCACTACGAGAGAATCACCGCCTACCTGAAGGGCTCTCGCGTGCGCATAGAACTTCTCGTCGGGGCCCAAAAACCGAGCGAGCGCGCCCGCACGCTTGATGCACTCGGGAGCGGTGCAATCGACATCATCGTGGGGACGCACGCACTGTTGAGCGAGGGAGTCAACTTCGCCAACCTCGCTCTCGTCGTCGTGGACGAGCAGCACAAGTTCGGCGTCCGACAGCGAACCCACCTTCGCGGTAAGGGCTTCGCACCGCACTATCTCGTGATGACGGCTACCCCTATCCCGCGAACGCTGGCGATGACGGTCTTCGGGGACCTGGACGTCTCGACGATCGACGAACTCCCGCCCGGGCGCGGTAGGACATTCACCCGCTGCGTCAGCGAAAAGGATCTCGACGAGGTCTGGGAAATCGTCCGGGAGAGGCTCAAGACGGGTGAGCAGGCGTACCTGGTTTATCCGCTGGTGAGTCCTTCAGCCCAGTCGGAGTTGACTGCGGCTGAGGATGCTTACCGCCAGCTCGCTACCGGACCGCTAAAGGACTTCACCATCGGTCTTATTCACGGGCAGATGCCGGGCGCTGAGAAGGACCGCGTCATGAGCAAGTTCCGCAGGAAGCGCATCGACGCGCTGGTCGGGTCGGTCGTCGTCGAGGTCGGGCTCGACGTACCCGATGCAAACGTCATGGTCATCATGCACGCAGAGCGGTTCGGGTTGGCGCAGCTGCACCAGCTTCGCGGGCGGATCGGCCGATCTGCCGCTGACGCCGTCTGCATACTCGTCGCCTCACCGCAGAGCCCACTCGCGCGCCGCCGCCTCGACGTGCTCGAACAGACCTCCGATGGGTTCCGCATCGCCGAGGAGGACCTGCGAATTCGAGGGCCCGGTGAGTTCTTCGGGACCCGCCAGCACGGGCTTCCCGAACTCAAGGTCGCCAACCTCGTCGAAGACTTCGAACTGCTCCGCCTCGCCCGCCGCGACGCCTTCGCCATCATCAACGAAGATGCCTCCCTCAGCGCTCCCCACCATCAGCAGCTCCGCCGCGCCGTCCTCAACGCCTACGAAGGAAAGCTCGATCTGCTCACCGGGGCGTAGAACCGGAGGCCCCCCCTTGAGGGCCGCCCAGCAGGGCAGCCTTCTTTCTATCGATCCAGTGGTCGGTATACGGGGTGGGCAAATTACTGTTTTTCGCGGGTGATACAACCGATACGTGTTATAATTGTCGCCTGTTATCGCACATCCAGACGAGAGCGTTCTACGCAGAGCGCGTGCGAGACTCACGACTGCACGCGTCGAATTCAGTAACGGGTAAACGGGAATACCTGCGCATATGACGAGTGGAAAGCAGACAGCCTTTACACTCATCGAACTGCTGGTGGTCATCGCCATCATTTCCCTTCTGGTCACCATCCTCATGCCCTCGCTGCAAAAGGCGAAGGAGCTGGCAAGAAACACCATGTGCTGCACCAATCTCAGCGGGCTGGGAAAGGCGATTTACTACTACGTCCAGGAATTCGAGGGGACGTTTCCGGTGTGGCGCCAGTGGGTAGACACCGAAGTCCCCGGGAGTCGGCCCACGTTCTGGTACATGGACGTCGCCGGGGTTATGGGCTGGAACAAGACGTGGTTGGAGTTCCCCCCGCCGACACCCGAGATCATCGAGCAATGGGACGATCCGAAGATTTTTCTGTGCCCCCTGACGGACAGATCGGAGGTAGGAGTGGGTGAGAACCAGCCGGGATGGAAGGACGCGGGGGTTTCTCTTTGTGCCCGGACGATCCGCGGCCCGCAGGGGCGTGGTGGTGCGAACACCTCTCATACGGATGGAACATATGGCTAGGGTGGTACACTGACATAAGACCAGACAACAATCCCGTAACCACCATCAAGGCCAGCGACGTGTACAACGCGCACCGGAAGGTAATGATCGCCGACAGCAATAACATCCTGGCCCGCGATTCGTACGTCAATGGCAGTTTCCCCAGAGAACCGGGGTTGGGCTTTCGTCATAACGAGGGGGCGAACATCGTCTGGGTCGACGGGCACGTCGGGTGGGGCGATCCTTACGAACTGCACAGAACCTACGACCTCGGGACCGAGTTCCGTCCGTACGGTCCCGACGGACCAGAGATCATGGCAAAATACTGGTGGGCCAGCGGCAGGTAGAGCACGGAGGGCGACTAAATCAGTCCCGGCGCGCCGGGATTCGCAGCCACTCCCTAAGTCATTTAATTACGCGGTAGTGCATACCTTTACGGTTTCGCCAGCTCATGGGGATTGCGTGTGTCGCGCGGCAAATGAGTCTAGGGTGGTTACCCTATAAGTGTTTTTCATCGCCTGCCTTATTGACTCGCAAGCTGGTCCGCTGTATAGTAAAATAGTGAGCAAGCGTTTCTATGGGACCACGTCATACAATGTGGAGAAGGGAAGAATCCATGTTTGAAAAGGGAAGGTTGCTTTGCAGCGCTGCCCCACGTGACGAGAACAAGATGCTCGGAAACCACCTTGTTGTACGCGGTCTGGTCATGCTCTGCTGCTTGGTGACAGCTGCAAGTGGGTATGGCCCGACTCCTGACGGGCCCGATGGGAGGGTGGGGACCTTCGACTGGTTCGACACAGATGCCTGGTCGCCCGGACCAGTGACGTGGACCTCGGCCTTGGACGGCTCCTCCGTAACGATCAACAATCTGCGTTATTCGGCGGACCCGAACGTTCACTGCACCCTTAGGAGTGCGACGGCGACCTGCGACATTGTCCTCAGTTCGCTTTATCTCGGGCGATACTGGTGGGACCACTGGGGCGACCTGAGGGTGGACGATGTGAACGTGACCGTTGTAGGGTCGACTTTTGACGCGGATTTGAACCCGCTTGAGTGGGCCCGCGAGGGTAACGGTTGGGTAACGCTTAAGGACATGACGCTCAAGGTCGACTCGATCCGGGGCGGGGAGAAGTCTGTTCCCCCCTACCAGTACGATCCGTGCGACCCGAACAACCTCTCGTGGGATCCCACCACCTGGACGATACCGTGGCCAGCCAAGTGCTACGACGGGGCCGACTGGGGCTACAACTGGCTAAAGTTGCAGGGCACCACCCAAGTCCTCCACCAGGAACCGGGTTTCTTCCTCTGGCTTGGTAGAGGACGCAGCTCGGACAACTGGCAGTTGATTCCCGGCGGTCGCCCGACGGACTTGTTCCTCGACTCCACCGTCGTCTACAAGGGCGTCGATGCCAACACGGCCCCGAACCCCGATCCGAACTGGGGTATGGGCTTCGGGACGTCTATCAGGCTCTTCGGCAAGGTCGAGCTCCACTATGGTATGGGCCCCGGCGCGGCACTCTGCACGATGGAGATGTCCGCCCTGGGTGAGCTCTACCCCGGTGTGACGATCGATCTGTACCCAGAGGGCGGTTACACGAATCCAGCCCCGGACACGAACAAAGTGCTGATGACCGTGGGTTCGTGGAGCACTAATCCCTCCATGAACGAGCTGCCCTCACTGAGCGCCAGCACCGATCCCAACTGGACGCTGACGTTCCAGGGACCGACGCTGGTGGCGACGTACCAGGCCCCCCCCACAGTTGTCGGCCGCTACGTATTCCACAACAATTCCTGGTATGACGACAGCAATGCACCGGAGCCCAGTGACGACAACGCCATCGACACCAGCAAGACCCCGCTGCTGCCCGGTAACACAGCAACGTACGCCAACTACGTCTGCAACGTAGACGGGGTCAACGGTGTCATGATCGACATCACGGCGCCCCAGGCGACCCCGGTTATCGGTGACTTCTCCATCGCGGTCAGTACATTGGGCGACGGTAGCTCGTCCGCCCATTACACCGCCGTGGCCGCT
>SDBT01011206.1_pt1 | contig 14445 bp, 33 predicted proteins | sample 2277101 | NCBI WGS metagenome assembly SDBT01 (sample SAMN10404973, study PRJNA504765) | marine sediment metagenome | isolation source: marine sediment core GS10_PC15, 103 cmbsf | place: Arctic Ocean: Southern Knipovich Ridge | collected 2010
TGGAATACTTCATCTAGGCAGCATGCACTGGTTATTTTATGGTTTGATTCCTGTATATATGTGGTTAATTTTATATTTTGCATTTACACTAAACGACGGGGTTCAAAAAGATGGCGAATAAAAAAGAAATCAAGACATTAAAAGATTTGGAATATTTTGATTGTTTTAGTGAGGATGCTAACCCTAATGATGGGGAATACAAAGTGAAGAGTATTGATATTAGAAAAGAGGCTATCAAATGGGTAAAGATATTAGAGAGAACCTACGATAACTCATCTTATCGTGATGAATATATATTTTGTGTTGATTGTGGAAAAATGATTAAAGTTGGCGGCACTTCAGAAGAGATGGCTAAAGAAAGAAAGAAGCACAATTATCCAGAAGATGATGAAGAACATAGGACTCTAGTGTTAGAAAGAAACTACGATGAACCAGATTTTGACCAGTTTTTAGGAGCCATAGCTGGTTTAAAGCTTTTCTTTAATATAACTGATGAAGACCTAAAACGAGACGCACTTGTATCAGGAGGCGACGAATGAAAGCTAAAATATTTTGGGATGATATGGACAACCTATTTAGAGGAAAATATTTGATAATTGAAGAAGATGTAATACTAAGATGTTATACAATATCAAATGATAAATTAGAAGACTTGGGTAGAATTGAGTTAGTTAAACTTGGTACTTGGTCTCATTGGTGTTTATTTCTAAACGAAGATTGTTATTTAAGTCCAGGATGTAATGACGAAGTTAGAGAGGTACAAAGAATATTAGGATCACAATCTCATAAAGAAAAATTCGCAAAAGGAGGCATTTCGGAATGAAATGTAAAAACCCTCATTGCAACAATAAAAACTTCATACCAGTTATAGAAGGAAAATACATCATTGGATTAACATGTGGTAGTTGTGGTGCTAGATATTCCGAATTTGAAATAGAAATTAAAGAAGATGTCAATAGAGATGGTTTTTGGAACTCTGTTTTCTGGACACCATCGCAAAGTAAAAAGTTCGTACCTTTAGGAGACAATGAATAATGGAATTGGATGATTATGTAATAAAAAAAATAGCAAGTGGTAAGCCTGTGAGTATAAAAATAACAGGGGTAAGAACAAAAGATGGTTATTTGCAAATGAATTGGTTGATCGATAATAAATTTATTATAGAAGATATGCCATCAGAAGTATTTGAAGGAGAAGATTGCGTACCTTTAGGACAGGGAGACGGAGGTTCAAAATGAGACAGGAAGTTATTGACTTACTTAGTAGTATGGAAAATAAAAAGCTAGATTCAGGTGAGCTAGATATTATAAAAAGATACATTGTTACAACATTCAGTAACGATCAACTATTTGAAATATTAAATTTCGGAATCAAAAATAGATTTGATAAGAATGAAGAGGAACTAAACCTGGAGATAGTTTCAAATTATAGTCTCCCAATCAGAATAAAAAATAAAATAGATTTAATAGATAGTTTAAATTATTTCCACCATTGTCTATCTGATAATGGAGAACCATGCAATAAATATGTAGAAGAAAGATGCGCTGAGGCGAGTAAGGTACTTATTGAAGTTGGCAATATTAATGAGCATTGGAATGAAAATATGAAATTAGGATATAATAAAATCAAAATGTTCGTATCTAAACAGGAAGGAGTAAAAGATGAAAGCTAAACAACAATTAGAAGTGTTAATTAATTCATGGAAGATGATAAAAGAAAGGGGATGTTTAACAGAAAAGGGATATGGATACTTAGAAGGATTAGAGAGAGCATTCGCAATCTTGGGAGCAGCCGAATAATGGGAATAATAATGAATGCTACAATGAAACTAAGAGGAAAGAAGGTAAGGGTAAAACTTTTTGGTTATGAAAATAAAAATGGAAAATTTATAACTGAAGAATCATATGTCAATGAAACAGATTTGGTAAATATAGGATATTTCCAAGAGGGACCTGGATGGAACGACGTATGTTCGGAGGCCCACGAATGATAAATGGTACAATATCTTTATCAGGAGATTATAAAAAGATTAAAAAGTTTTTAGAATCAGATAAAGACATAAAAGTAAGTGAGATTAAACCAACGTTCGCAGTCCAGGAGAAGTCAGCACCATGAAATTTGAAGTTAATAATAAGGAAGTAGATACTGATGGAGATTGGATGCAATGCCCTGAATGTGAGATAGTTGGATTTCCATTATTGGGGTGGATGTCTTATTGTCCTATGTGTAAATGTGAATTAACATTTGGTAGACCAGTATTCGCCAAGTGCACCAAAGACGACGAGGTGAGAAAATGAATGGGCTATTTGGATTTGGATGGACGGATATATTAATAAAATTAATTATATTCACATTATTTGGAATTATAATGATACTAATACGAAAACATATCGCCAACTGCGTGGAGGACGTCGAATAATGGAAGGCTGTGGAAAAGAGATGGAAGTATCTTATGATAGCGAACATCCTGAAAAGGGTGGACAGATTGTAAAATGTCAGAAAGGATGGATTTGTTCTGATTGCGGAAAGTTAAAAGAAGCAATAAAAGAAATGAAAGAAAACTTTCCTAAAACATGGGGTATGACTTATGAAGAGTTTGAGAAAAGGATCTCAAGTCCTGGTATGATTATCCTAGTAAAAGAATTAAGAAAGAAGTTCGACGTAAATGTATTGACAGACGAAACTGGGGGTAAAGAATGAAAGATCCTTTAGATAAAATCTTTGTAGATTACCATAAACAGGTTGTTAGAAGCAAAGATGGAGCATGGGAAATTAAAAAGATTGATACAGAATTTCTCAATTGGGTAAACACATGGGGAAATGCAGACAATCATAATGACGATGGGCTTTTTAGAGATGGATATAAACAAGCGATTTCTGATGTTTGCGGACTATTGAAAATGAATTGGAAGATATATGACAAAAGAACTAAAGATGGGTTTAGTAAAAATGGATAATCCAAAGAAGCCAAGAAAATACATAACAAAGAAGAAACTTAATCCATACTACAAGAGAGAATTAAGAAATTTGAGGAAGGTTAGGAAGAGCAAACTATGTAGTTATTGTAAAAAATCAATAGTAGTGGATGGTACTGGAAAGTTTAAACTAGGAGTTGTCCAACTTGGTTGTGATGATAATGATGAGATTGAAAGCTTTTGTAATGATGATTGCTTAAATAAATTTGAAAAATATGGTAAACTAAAATGATATTCGCAAATGTTGGGGTGAGCGAACAATGAAATTCTTTATAAAATATTCTTATGCTATATATTTTCCAATTTTTAGGATACCATACACCAATAGTAATGGGAAATTAATAGTATTTGATTCTGAAAAAGTTGGAAAAAAATACATGAAAGACAACGCATTATTCAATAGCTTTTTAGGATACTATTCAAAACTTTGCCCATTGACAGACAAAGATATATCAAAACATAAAAAACATTATAATAAGTATTATAAAAACGACAATAAAGCTGGTGGAGAGTTCGTAGATCATGCGACAGGCGAAGGAGTATCAAAATGAAAACTCAGAATAGATTAGATAATGAGGCAAAGGATTGTATTCGATGTAAGACTAAGAAAAGAGAGGCAACTAATAAGATTTGCAGTTCATGTAGAATGAAGGAATGGAGGAAGAATAATCCTAATAAAATAAAAGCATATTTGGAAAGGTCTAAAGAGCATAGAGAAAAAGTTAGAGAGGAATATGCTAAAAATAATAGAGAATTAATTAGAGAGTCTCAGAAGAATCATTATATTAATAATAGAGAAGATAGAATTAGACAGCGAACAAGATGTAAAAAAAACAACGGATATGCTTATGAAAAATCTCAAAAGGGAAGAGAGTATGAGGCAATTAGAAGAAAAACAAATAGGAAATATCCATTAAAGGGAGAAAAGTGTAAATTCTGTGATAAGAGTGCAGAAGAACACCATCATACAACGGATCCAATAACTGTAGATGACTTCATATTTGTTTGCAAATACCATCACAATAAGGAGCATGGAAAAGAGTGTAGGGATTTAGCTGTTAAAAAAATTAAATCAAGCGACGCATACCGAGACTTACACGAAAAATGATAATTTCAATACTATACATAATATTTGCTATGATAAGAGAACAAGAGGGAACTATAAGCGCAGGCTTTCTAATATTAGAAACAATATGTTTATGTGCTATAATATTATCAATTAAATTTGCGATGGGTTCGTGTTAAAGAACAAATAAGAAAATGAATAAAATACAAATTATATTATGGATTTCACACTTTTTAAGTATGATTTTTGGAGCTTTAGTATATAAATTCACAATAAGAGGAAAATAAGAATATGGCAAATAATATATATACAATATCATGCATAGTAGCAATATTACTTTCCATAGTATATTTCTTTAGAGTTGGAGATTCGGAGTCAATTACACTAATGGTTGTAGGATTCTGTATGCTCCCAGTATCAATCGCAATAGATAAACACGACGCAAAAGAGGTACAACATGAATAGTTGGCTTGTGGCATTCGTTGATTTGTTAAAAATGAAATCTTCTGAATCAGTAGAAGAATATTTTAAAAGAAAGTACGCAAAAGGGAGAAAAGCAGCATGATAAAAAAAAGTATAAAAGTTGTTGCGATATTAATTATTGTTTTCTCTCTTGCATTGTTTATATCAAGAAGTATAAGCTGGGAAAAGGCAAATGTGAAGTTTTGTAATGAACAAGGATGGGGATATTCATCTGGAGGCGCTAAGGATAGAACAGAGATTTGGTGCGGAGTTATGACACAGGACGAAGATGGATATGGATTTGATGGAGTTACTTATCAAGTGGAGAAGAAATTCTTTGGGGGATATAAAGTGAAAGATGGTTTTGATGTAAATTTAGAACTAAAAAAGAAAAGATTTAGGGAGTATTGCATTACAAAGTGTGAAGAGAATGAGAGTGGATATTCAGACATTAATTATAATGCTTTGGAATGCGTGTGTTTTAACTATCAAGATTATAGAGATTATACAATTAAACCAAATTATAGCGACGTATTAGGAGAAAAACATGAATAAGGAACTAGAATTTTTAAGTGGTGGTTTAATGTTTGGATTTATTGGTATTGCTTTATTTTGGTTACAAGTTGGAAATATAAGACTTCTAGGATTCGCAGCACTTATTATGCAATGGTTATCAATGTACTTACAATTTAATTGCGACGCACTTGTGTCAGCACCCGAAGTTCGCCTTTCTAAACGTAGGAGTAACAATGGAAAATAAATATAGAAACGGATTACAAAGATTTTATGAAAGATTTCCTAATTGGGCCAGACCGGAAATACCAATAGAAAGAACAGATGAACGAGATTATTTAGGGATAGGCGCAGCAGATATGGGAGTAGTTAAGATGATTAATGAGGCTGTGGTTGATTCACAATAATATATAATGAAAAAGATAAATTTATAAAGTATAGTTTACTAGGGTTAACGGGTGTAAACTTTGGTGAATCTAGAATTAATAAGAATAAGTAGAAAGCTAAAGATATTTTTAATTGGAAAAAAGTGTGGCAGTGAGACTTTTGATGAAGTTATAAGGAGACTATTAAAAAAAAGAGGATATAAAGAATGATAAATAAAAAATTCTATACATTATTATTATTATTATTCATAGTATCAATAGCAAGTGCAACAACTTTGCAAACATATAAACCACAACAAGTAAATGTAGAATTTAATTTTACACAAACTTGCCAAGACGTAACTTTCATAACATTATCAACAATTATAACACCAAACTCGACAGAGACAATTAATACAAATATGACATCTACAGGTGGAGGATCTTATAGCTACAATTATACTCCAACCCAAATAGGCCAATATGATTTTACAGGAATTAGTGATGGATGCCTGAAAACTTTCGCAGTTTATGTTCCTGTCACAGCTGATGGAAATATTTATGATACTGGAGATTCTTTAATAAGAATATTTGTGTCCATTTTCTTTATTCTTATGATGATTGGATTGCATAGAGTTTCAAAGGGTATAAATTATGACCAATGGTATGAGAACATAAAAGAAAAATATATAACCAGGAATTTTGTTAAATGGTCGCTGGCCGCAATGAGCTTTAATATTATGAAAAATATCTATATAATTTATTTTATCTTAGGACTTCCAATAATGTTAATATTAGTTGACCTGGTTTTTATATATAATATAACATCAATAGCAACATATATTCAAGTATTATTATATATTTATATTGCACTAATATCTGTACTAGGAGTCGTTTTCCTAAGTTATGTTCAAGAATGGTTTATGGACTTTATCAAGATGATAGAAGATATAGATTGGGGGGTTGAAGGATGATGAATAACGATACTGGAACATCTATCAAAGTTCCAATTTATATAAAGGACATTGTGGATAATATTCGTGCAACTAGGAGATCTAAAGTAAATGGAAAATGTATAGATGAAAAACAACTAACACAATGCGAAACCCTTGTTTTAATGGGATATTATTTTGTATCAAATAACGAAAGATATAAAGAGATAATTAACATGGAATTTAACATGGAAACAATCAAAAAATTAATTAAAATTGAGATAAATAAAAATGGTTGATTTTACAAATGATAATAGCAGTATAATGGTTATAGCTCTTAGTATGCTAATGATATTTATGTCTGGAATATTTTTCGGAATAACTTATTTTGTGATGGAAGCAACTGAGACAGCATTTATAGCTAATGATTGTGTTATAAATAATAATTTATATGTTGATAGTTGTCAGGAATTATGGGAATTAACAGTTTTACCTTTTTTAGCTCTTAGATATATAATAGTTTATGCAAGTTACTTTTTTATATTTGGGCATGTGTTTGCGATGTTAGTTATTGGTTATCGTTCTGGTAAATCCCCAGCAATGGCAGGTTTCCTGATTATGATTATAAGTTTCTTTACCTACGCAGCAGTTTTAATATCAAATATTTATAGAAGTATGCTTGAGGTAGTTTTATTTAGAGATATAATGTTGCCCTTTACCGTCTATAATAAAATAATGTTTTATTTCCCATGGTTTATGTTTATTATATCTTTATCAAGTGTAATGTTAGCAATTGTAAACTGGCAAAGAACTAAAGTTAATAGCGTTGACGATCAAAATTATTAATCTTACATAAAATTTAAATAGTTGTAATTCTTAGATTCTATATGGTTAAACGTATAGGGCAAATAACAATTAAGCGAATTGGCAAGAAGTGGGCTGTGTGTATTTCTGGAACTCCTCAAGAATTATTAAATACTGTGAAGTTGGCCGAGAAGGCAGTTAAAAAATTACGTTCTAAATATGGACGTAGAAACTATAAATATAAGAGGAAGCGAAAAAGTGGTTATTAGTAAAAGAATAACATCAATAAACAATGGGCATAGACATACATGGAAACTATTTAATAAAAGAACCTCTATAGATTCTGGGCACTCTCATCCAATAGATTTTAATAATAAGATTGCTAAGAAAGGAAAGACAAATCATACCCATAGATTGCTTGTTAAGGTATTTTAGTAATATTTAAATAGTTGTAATTCTTAGATTTCGTATGGTGTGTAAAAATAAAATACTTATGTTTTTATTACTAGGATTGTTTATGGTTAGTTTTACTAGTTCATTACCATCAGATGATGTTGTATCTTATTGGAATCTTGATCAGTTAATAGATCCTGTTACTGATGTTGTTGGAAGTAATAATGGTACAAATAATGGAGCTATACCTGGAGAGGATGGTATTATAGATTTAGCTTATGATTTTAATAATAATGATTTCATTGAGGTCAATTCATTAGCAACAGATATTCAAAGCAATACCGAAGGTACAATATCTTTATGGGTTAATTTTAGTTCTCAAGGTGGAAGTAAAAGAATCTTCTCGGCTTCTGATAGTGGGGACCCATCAAGTTTTATGGATTTGTATGCAACATCTGCTGGTAAAATAACTTTTGCAATATTTGAAAATAGTGTTGCCCAATTAAATTTTAATACAGATAATCTTTATAACGATAGTGATTGGCATTATGTTGTTGTTACTGTAAACTCTTCTGGTAATCAATTATATATTGACGGTTCTCCAGTCGCAAGATCATTTACTACAGGGACTTCTGCAACTCAGTCCTGGTTTAATACAGTTACAAATATTGATAAAGTTTATATAGGTGATAGGGGATGGTCAACATCATTAGGGTTTGATGGTCTGATAGATGAGGTTGGTATTTGGAACAGAAGTATATCCCAAACTGAGGTTACAACTATTCATAATTCAGGTATAGGATTGACGTATCCGTTTATTACTGACATAGTAACCATAAATTTAATATCCCCATTGAACGATACTACAATTGCAGATATTGGTACAAATTTTATGGTTAGTGGGGATGTATTAGAAGATTTTAATACAACAAATTTAACTTATTATATATGGAATAATGATAGTTCACTACATAATAAGACAACTATATTATTAAATCCAGAGCAATCATTTGATGAAACATTGTTTATTGATGAATTTATATTAAATAGAGACTATATATGGAATGCAGAAATTTGTTATGAAAACACAACATTCAGTAATTGTACTTTTTCAGAAAACAACTTTACATTTAATATTAACGTATTCGAACAAATTTCTTTTTCATATGACTTAGAAATAACAGAAGGTGCACTAAATTCTATAAATTCATCAATTAGTATATTTCCTGGAAATACATTAACAAGTTCCATTTTAGAATATAATGGCACTAATTATACAACAAGTCTAATTTTTTCCGAAGGATTTTACAACATAGTTTCATCAATAGTTGTGCCTACGGTAAATATTGACACTAACTTTACATTTAAATTCTGGTATTTAATAGACGGAGTTTATTACGAGTCTGAAGAAAATAACCAAACTGTTTTAAATACTTTATTCGGTATATGTGGCGGAGTTAGTAATGATTCTTTATTTAATTTATTTTTAGTAGATGAAGCTAGCAGTATAAGTTTAATCGGTGATATTGAAATTAGTGCTGAAATTGTAAGTATGTCTTCAAATGAGGTTGTGGGAAGCTTAAATAATTCCTTCAGTTCGGTAGACAATGTTTCAATTTGTTTTACCCCACCATCTGTATATTCATTATATTCTCTTAATGCGGAAATAAAATATTCTTCTGATGGATATGCAGCAGAATTTTATTTTATTCAAAATTCGGATTTAACAAATTTCCCATCAAATATTACTTTATATGATTTAAATCTAACTGATTCGACAGAGTTCCTAATTACATATAAAAATAATAATTTTATAACTGTAGAGGGAGCTATTATTCAATTACAGAGAAGATTTATTGGAGAGGACGTTAGTAAAGTTGTTGAAGCTCCTATAACTGCGGATGGAGGAAAGGCAATAGTCCATATAGATTTAAATACAAATCAGTACAGTGCTTCAATTGTAAAAGATGGGGTAGTCCTTGACTTTTTTGCGGATATTGTTTTTAGTTGTGATAATGAACTTTCTGGTGATTGTCAAAAAAGTCTAGATGGTAGAGTAAACCCAAATAACGATATACCTATAGAAGAACTAACGGATTTTTCTTATTCTATAAGCGTTAACGAAGATGATCAAACAATTACTGTTTTATTTGCATCGCCATCAGGAACACCAGCTAGCATAAATGTATTATTAAACCAAATAGATACATTCGGAAACCTAACTTCATGCAATACCACAGTTATAACTTCTGCTGGCAGTATTACTTGTGATTATACCGATAGTATAGAATCAAACATTTTGGAATTATCTATTTCAAAGAATGGAGTACAACTTGCTGTCGCTAGTTACGCCAATAACCCAGAATTAGATATGGATGGAATAAACTTTTTTATCATGTTTTTATTTATGATAAGTCTTGTTGGTATGGCAATAGCCTCTCCAGAATGGATGTTAATAATCTCTGTTATGGTTTTAATGATTGGTGGTACTTTAATGTTAGTAAGTGGAATGAATTTGGTTATTGGACTAGGTGCTTTAGCATGGCTAGTCGTCGCTATAGGGATAATGATATTTAAAATGGCAAAACAGGAGGACAGATAAAATTGCGGATGAAAATATAAAGGATTTTGGATCTTCATGGATTCAATTAGGGGTTGTTTTATTTTGCTTACTTACTTTTGCAACTATATTTATGGCAGCAAATAACCCTATTGGATTGGGCGAAGAAGCATCTGAGAATCTAGGAATAACCCAAAGTAATCTTAGCTCAGTAATATTTCTTCTTCCAGAAGATTCAGACGCATTACTTAACATCACAGCTAATACCGATCCAACGGAAGGTTTTCTTGGTAGTAGGGATAGTGTAGCCTCATCTTATGGTGTAATGGATATGGGTCGAGGTTTTTTTACATCCACAAAGACATTAATATCATGGGTTTTTAGTGGAGCCGTTGGAAAAATGTTATTAGCAGTATTTGGTGGTTTGTTTGGTTTATTCTCACTTTATTATATAGTTAAATGGATTAGGAACGGAATTTAATATGGTACAATTATATCAAACAATGGAAGACTTTGGGACTATTACACTCGGTAATTTATTTAAGTCTATTGTTACAGCCACGAACGGACAATTTTTTGTAGTTACATTATTCTTCATTTGGATATTCTTTACTGGAGCATCATATTTTACAATCTTAAAAACAACTGGAAAGAAAAGATTCTGGCATTCTTTAACGGCTATGAGTGTTGTAACTTTCTTACTTTCTTTATTTATTGCAGCAATGAACGAGGCTGACTTCACTTTCTTAAATGGATATTGGGTAGGATTTTATATTTTAATGTCGGTGGCCAGCTTGTTTATGTTAGATAAATACAAATAATACTAAGACTACTTAGTAGTAATATTCTACAACCCCTTATATACACATTGTTCTTATATTTTTTGTAATGGCAAAAACAAATTATATGATTTATATGTTGAAAGGGGGATTTTTTTAAATATGAAAGGCGATGATATTATGAAGGCTGTAGGAACGGCCGTGGCTGTCGTGATTCTTGCAGTTATTGCGGCTCTTATTATAGGGTCTATCTTGGCATCTGATGTGTTTACAGACCTTACGATAATTAATACTACTGCGATTTCTAATTTATTCGGTGAATTTATCACTGGTCTATTAGGATTCTTAGGAATTATTGGTATTGTGCTAGGTGTAATCTGGTTGATTATGTACGTTGCTAAGTTGTTCTCCAAAGGTGGATTGAACGATTTAGGACAGACTGCTTAATTGCTGATGCTCAAACTGGAGGACAGGAAACCTCTTTAACTCAACCTGCACGATCGGCCAATAGCCGAGGAGGGTGTAAATCCCTCGCCTCCCAATCAAAAAATAAAATGGCAGAAAAAAACGAAACTCAAATAATAAGGGCAATTTCAATAGCTGTTGCTGTAGTTATACTTGCTGTTATATCTGCATTAGTTATTAGTAGTATTTTGGGCAGTTCTGTATTCGACGATATTCCAACTACAGGAACTAACACAAATGAATCCTTAGGTACTGTAAATAACGTAACCAATGAAACATTTGCTATTATTTCTACACAGTCAGGAGCAACATGTTCTTTAGGAACTTTAAATAATGCTACTGGTGGAGAAGTATTAGCTGCTGGAAACTACACATTTTATCCAAACTGTAGATTAATATTAACAAATGTATCATCATATATCGGAGAAACATTAAATGTAACATATGATTTTTCATATGCCTCAGGCACTAGTTTAGCTGGTGTCAATGTTACTGCAATTGCAGATGACTTTGGTGAATTTATCACTGGTCTATTAGGATTCTTAGGAATTATTGGTATTGTGCTAGGTGTAATCTGGTTGATTATGTACGTTGCTAAGTTGTTCTCCAAAGGTGGATTGAACGATTTAGGACAAGCGGCATAGTTCAGTAGAATAATTCTACTAATAGCAAAGTATTTAAATAGAAAAGTATAGTAATTTCTATGGAGGCGGATAAAATAGAGAAGATTATTAAGTCTATTGAAAAAGGTGTTAGTCTTATTTTTCATTTTGGTGTAAGTATTGTCAATATCGGAGTAACTGTATTATTAATATTTGGTGCAGCAGCGTCTATAATGTTATTATATAATTTATTCCCAGACATGTATTTATTATTATCTGGGCCAATGCAGTCTATTTTTCTTTTAATTTTATTTATATTGAAAATAGTAGGGGTACTACTAATTATATCTATATGTTTCCTTCTTATTTTCTATGTAGTTAGTTTTTTTGAAGATCAACAAAGAAAAATTAATAAAAAAAAAGAAGTGGACCGTAAGAAATTTATGGATCAAGTTGTTAGAAGATTAAAAACGGAGAAAAATAAATAATGGCAGCTTTTGACCCTGCTGTTGGTATGTTTGCTGGCGGTATAGCAGGTCTTCTAAAATATTGGTGGGTTGTTGCAATATTAATATTTGGTGGAATTATAGCTGGTGTTGTATGGTATATTGGAGTATGGAAGAAGAAAAATGGTCAATGGACACATAAGTTAACTGTTAATTTTGAGACACCTAGCGGAGATATAAACAAACATGAAACTACAATAATTAAAATGCGAAGATGGAAGCATAAAGAAGAAAACACAGCTCCATTATTTGAATTAGAGAAACCTCTAACTGGTAGTCGTATTTTTGTAGAATTAGAGAAGTATTCCGCTAGAACATCGTATGAAATAGTTCTTGGAAATGATGGTAGAATTTATCTCCCAACTAAAACAATTATGCTTAGGGATAAAAACGCATTACAAGTTTCTGTAAAGCACGCTGGGATTGATAGGTCCAGACAAGGATATACTAATAGATTTGAACAACAGAATGCTACACCTAAGAAAATAGATGGTTTAACTCTTTTGAAATATGGTTTTATGATAACAGTAACAATTTGTTTAATGATAGTTATGATTACTGGGCTTAAAGAATGGAGTAGCCAGGCACAATATAAATCTTCCGCTGCACAGGCAGAAACAGCCTCATGGGAGGCAATGGATGAAACAATGGATGCTGTAAATTCTGCATTAAATGCCGTTGCACTTATATTGCCAGATTTGAAAGGACTTTATGGTAATAATATACAAGGCGCAATTAAAGGCCGAAAGGAAGAGCTTAATCAATCATAATGGGGAAGTTTAAAAAGTGGTTTTTCAAGGGAAGAATCGAGAAGAAAATAGCTGAAGAAAAAAGAATTGCGATTCTTAGTAAAGAATATGATGACAATAAAATATTGAAAATAGAATAAAATGGTTGATATTTTAAACATAAAAAATGATATTGTAAAAGCTTTGTTTTATATAAATCTAATTTCATTAATTGTTTTAATTTTTATCTTTTCAAAGGCGCATCTTATTATCTTAGTTATTATAAATGTTATTTTAAGTGGTACTTGTGTGATAATTACTAAATGGATTTATAAATTTAAAGCTCAATTTAGTAAAATGTGGGGTAGTAAATAATGGGAAAATTTATGAAGAAGTTTAAGGAAATTGGTGGTAAAATTTCCGACAAGGCTGATGAATTGGCTACCATAGTTCCAGGTCCAATAGATGATGATGATTTTGATAATATCGAAGATGATTATAGTGGTAAAGATGATTTTGGTGATGATTATAGTGTAGATATAAACCCTGCACAAAAGCCTGAGAGTTTTCACCATATGTTATTGGAAAATCAGTATAAGGATTTAGAGTTTTTAATTCGTGGATATAAGGAAGTTTTTAATAAGAAAACTAATAAATGGGAAGTTAAAAGAAAAGATGTACACTGTTTCACTGATGAAGAATCAGAACACATCCTTAGATTAGCTCAAACACATCTTTCAACAGATATTAAACTTAGTTATATTAGTTTAACAGTATATCCTATTAAGATGTTAGCATTAAAAGAACAATTTGATGAAACCTTCTATACTATTGCAGATTATAGATATGGAAGATATGGAGATTCTACAAAGCAAATGATTATGAAGCAGTTAAATCACGATATATTAGTGGCTTTGATGGAAAGGATTCAAGCTAATTATTCTAGGGCAATTAAGGGATCGGAGAACAAACACACACATACTGGGATGAGAGGGCAGGAAAGCTTGAATAATGCCTCACAGGACGTTAGTGGGGATGGGGGGTATTACTGATGGCAGAAACATCAGGAGAAGTGAAAGTTTATAATACTGCTAGACAAGAAGCAGAGCAAATAGTTTTCCCAATTATTGAAGGTCATAAATATGCAATTAGCCAGGCTAGAACTGGTGGGCTAAGAGATGTTCCACTTGAAAATATAAATAAAAATCAAAGGAAATTAAATAGGGTAAAAGCGTTACACTTAATAATAAGCTGCCAAAAAGACATGATTCAAATCTCTAGGCCAACAGTAAGAT
>SDBT01011207.1_pt1 | contig 14445 bp, 8 predicted proteins | sample 2277101 | NCBI WGS metagenome assembly SDBT01 (sample SAMN10404973, study PRJNA504765) | marine sediment metagenome | isolation source: marine sediment core GS10_PC15, 103 cmbsf | place: Arctic Ocean: Southern Knipovich Ridge | collected 2010
TCTTTGTGACCGAGCAAAAAGTTGGTGATTCGAGTGGGGGCCAAAGGTTGATGCTGCGCCGAAACGGGACGGAATCGTTGTTCCGGAGGCGTCAGGTGTACGATTTCCACGATGGAGCGGGCAAAGGGGCGTGATTCAAAGCGAGGCCGTCGGTGTTATCGGAAGCCGCGACGTTTCCGATTGAACCGCGTAGGCCGTTCCTGTAGAATGACCGCTTGAGTTTCGGTAAATGGGAAACGTCGGCTTGAAGGTGCTGTGGCACGATCCGCAAGGACCACGGACACAACCCACGTCTTTCAGATATGGGATCCGCGCTGGTCCTGGGTTGATATGATACCCTGGGAACCGCTAGAATGTGGGATTGTGATGCCGCAAGTTGGCATCCCGAGAGAGAAACGCATTTATTCGAGAGGGAGGGTTCCATGAAGGCAATCCAGATGTTTGCGCTGTCGGTGGCGTTGCTGGCGTGGCAGGGAGTTGCCGTAGCCACTACTATCAGTACGTTCGATTCGAGTTTGGAGGGGTGGACTCTGGTAGGCAACCCCGCCCTGTCCCAGAGCCTCTTGGCGAGAGACTTGTCCGTTGCCAGGGCAATAGTGAAGGAGTCGGAACCCACGAACGGCATTTCCAGTTCTTCCAGGATAGCCGCCTCCACCAAGGACGAAACATTGAAAACGAGATCGACGTTCGCCTCGGCGAGATCCCGAATGATGTCTGGTCCCCAGTTGATCACACGGACTTCGTATCCCGCGTCCCGAAGCGCCTTTTCGTGATGGGCTACTTCGGCGGACGTCTCGTCCACGACCTTGGCTGCCCCCGCGAACTTCTCCTGGATCCTGAAATTGCCTCGCTTCTTGTTCAGCAGACCAATCGTCACAGCACTCATCTGGCAAGTATTCCTTCTCTTATTCGCGCCATTCGCTCGCCGGGGAGTAACGGCTTGTCGTCCTCGTAGATGTCCACTCGCCCGTTTCGGACCTTCGTGGTCCACCTGACGGCCTCGGGGAACTCGTCTCTGCAATACATCAGCCCCGGAACGGGCAGGAAACCGAAACGGAAGATGTCATGCAAACCACGTGCGGTGTACGGCGCGTCCACACATTCCTCGATAGTCGCCAGCACTTCCTTCGCACTTCGGATCAGGAAGGACATTCTGTCCCGCACGTCCGGGTTGCTGGTCATGTCGTCCACCTGCCCTTGGCGGCGAAGAAGCCTGTAACGGTCTAGCGCACACCTTGTTATGCAGACGCTCTCATTGATGATCTCCGGCGTCGCCAGATCGCTGCCCTCAGAGTAACTCACGACATGTATGATATCCGGGCTGTGGGGGTCATCCGGTTCGATGTCGTCCATCAGCGCCGTGACGGAGGCGAGTTGCGCCTTTGCCTTTGACTCCTCATGCGACAAGTAGTCCAGACCTGCTCTGGTCTGAAGGTACACGTGAAAACCTGAATCCTCGAGTCCCCTGACTAGCGAGAGGGTGGCGCGAGCCTTGGCGAGGTCGTTGACGCCCCAGGTGTACTTGGGATCGTTCAGCATTATCTGCAAGATCAGATTGCGGATTCCGAGGCCCTTTGCCGCCTTTGCCGCCAGCACGGCTGAGACAACGTAGGTGATGTCGTCGGCTCCGCGGAATGCAAACTGGTGAGAGACGTTGGGTTCGTAGGGCGTGGTCCCCGAGGCGATGAGCCGGAGGGCCTCGAACTGCTCCTGGAGGTTCTCACGCATAGCGTGCGGCCCGCGTCCGTCGATTTGTGAAAACCACCACAGAGACAGTGCGTGCCACGCGATGTTAATTGTCTCCTCATACATCATGGCCAGGGCGGGTACTGCGCAAGTGCCTGCGTATGTCCTTACCAGCATGGGCCTGGCCGCTTGCCATATCCGTTCGTATTCGCCGGGCGAGTTGATCGGCGCCCCGCCTCCATTCGGTCTGCTGCCCCAATCCTCGCCGAATCTCTCCTGGGTGAGCTGCGAAGTCCCGATCGAAAGCACGTCCAACATGCCGGCCCGGGAGAGTTCCCCGCACCAGGACTCCAGAAGATTCACGGCATCTCGTCGGTTGGATTGGTAGGGACCTACGTGCGCCCTCATGAGCGGTGGCAGCCCGCATGCCCGGCCATGCCCCATCCTGTCGACGACCTTCTCGCGTTTTGTGCCAAAGGCTGGGGATGTCTGCCTGTCCACAGGCAGCGCCGAGGCATAGTCGCACGTTTTCACCAGGTTCCGGCCGAAACTCTCGAGGGCGGCGTCGTAGGGGTGTCCGCCGGCCATGTCGCTCGGGGCCAGCGACGGATCGATGCCCATGATCGTCAAGGTCTCGGCAGGCGTTTCACCGCCACGGAACACACCCACTTGATCCCCATAGATCCGTTTGACCTCGTCGCAGGCGCCGGGGAGGGCGGCAAAATAGACAGCCTTGATTCTGCCACCATCCTTCCCGAGCATCCCGTGGAGTTCCAACTGATACATCAGCTTCCGAAACAAGCCGACCGCATCGGTGGGTGCGAGCCGATAGCTGAAACAGAGAATGCTGATCTGGTTGACTGATAGCCACTTCCGGATCAGGGACGACTTGTCGGCCTGGGCTGGGCCGCAGAAGGCGTTGCTGACGACATCATCGGCGACAACGGTCTTGAACCCGCAGGCCCGAAGGAGCTCGTCGGCGCGAGACACACCGAGCGTGTGGGCGTCTACCCGGGGCCTCGCCAGACCGATGACATCGGACGCGATGGCTGCCTCAGGCATAGACGTACCTCAAGCCCGCTGCCCGTCCAACGATGATGTCTTCCAACTGTTCCTTGAGGCGGTTCCGGGATAGCCCGAGTTCAGTCAGAGTCCTGCCCTCGTTGCGGAAGTCCCTTCCAAGTATCCCGGACGCCTCGTCAATGAGGTGATCCATTGCCGGGGTATCCACGCCAACGGCGTCGCCCGCATCCGAAATCGGCACGAGCCCCATGGGGACATCTTCCCAGAGATAACGGTGATCGAGCGTCACCGGAGCCCGAATGTTGCGGTAGCTTGGATTGGACCGGAGCATGGTGTAGATGTCGGCCGGTTCCAGACCGTACCTGGAACTGAGCCATTGCGTGACGGACAGCGGATGGACGCCCAGGGCAGCGGCTACGGCGCCACGTTCACTGTCGACCTGATCGAGATGCCGCGCTGTTTCCCTGGTGACCCCCTCAGTGTAGAAGTCGAACGGGAGCTTTCGCAGGATCTTGTCCCTGTTGAGCACGGCGATGGCCGGGTGCAAGACCGCTCCGATATTGCCGAAACTGGTCTCAAGAAAAGACGCCGCAGCCGTGAACTGGGGGTAGGCACCGCAGAGCCTGCTCATCAGGTACGGCGTGTCGTCGGCCGCAACTGCAGAGATCCACACGTTCTTCTTGATTGCCTTGATGACAGCCGTGCCGGGAACAAGCACTCTTGCCACATAAACCAGCGTGTTTGCCTCGCCGACGACCACATCAGCCCTGCAGCCGGCCTGGCGAATGGTGCGTAATACTTCGAGCGCGCCGAAGGTCCTGCCCGGGTGGAGAAGAATGACCTGCCCGTCCCGCAGGTGCGGGGCCATCTTGTGTGCCAGCGGCCTGTGCCCCGTGGCGGTTGTGACAACCATGATGACGTCACGGTCCGCTATTGCCGCGGCCAAGTTGGTACCGATATAGGAGAGGGCGCCGAAGCCGTTGATCTTGCCGCAGAGCTCAATCCATCCTCGCTTCCGGAACGACGCGATCCGACTGTGAGACCTGTTGTAGAGCGCTACGTCGTGGCCGCGCAACGCGAGATAGCCGGCAATCGCTTGGCCGCCACACCCGGCGCCCAGGATCGCGAAAGACAGATCTTCTATTGCGTCATGCACTGCCGATATTGCTCCACAATGTCAGGCTCAATCTGGAAACCAAGGCCGCTTCCCGGACACGGATTGAGTCCGCCGAGTTCGGTCCACACGCCAACCGCAGGGCTGACGCCCAATTCCGAGAGTATCGCGAAGGGAACTGCCCCGAAGGACCACAGCCCACGTTCGCACGCGATCGTGAGGTACTGGCACGGAGTCTCTCTGCCGACCGGATCGCGGGAACGCAGCAGCCCCTTGATCTTGGCAGACTGCAGGGGTTCCTCGAGGTGCGTCGTCGATTCCGGTGGGTCTGCGTCTTCGCCGTGCTTCTCTGGTTTCGCGCAGCCAGTAGAACGCAATTCGCCTAGGAAGTCAAGAGTGAGAGGTGGGAACGAAGAGTGCGACGAGGGCACGTAGGCGCGCCCGCCAGAGAAGGCAAAACGGCGCCATCCTGTTAACCCAGGGCGGCCGCGGAGTTCGCGTAGATAGAAGTGGCTCCCCGAGTGCAACACGAACCTGGAACCCGGTGGTTAGCACGGCACCCGATCTGAGTCGCTTCCACCCCACACCTCCCCAGAATCATCGGCCTTCCAGAGTACAATTCAGCCCACACAGCCCTGAAACCGCAACAGAAGTGGCAGTTTCGGGCATGTTTCACAAATAACGTCCGCTTCCCAAGGCAACATTCTGCTCAGCAATCCGCCTACCGCCCCTGTACCCCACTGATCACAGCCAGCACGTCCTCCGTCGACACACCCTCAACGCCACTCCGCCTTCTCCGCCACCGTTCACCACCAGGCCTCCAACGCGTCCTGGCCTCTTCCCTCCGCCGCCAGATCCCGTCGGTCAGCATGTTGGCGAGCCACTTGGGGCCAGTCTGCAGTGGCCATCCGGCACCTTCGCGACGCACAACTCAAACGCCCTGAACACCGCCGCAGCACTTCCCTCACTCGGGCATCCTGAGCGTACCGTGGAGGCGTCTGTCGTACGCTCTGCTGTACGTTGCCCGGTCTGTACGTACGTCGGGGCGTTAACGGGAAGATGGCCGCAGATCGCAGCTCCGCACGTCTGAGAGCAAAGGCCCATGGTTCTGTTGCCGCACCAGCCCCCTCAACGCGCCCAGGTCATGCGAACCACGGGCACACTTCGCCAGGATCATCGGCTTGTTGGGGTGGGATGTGGGCTGGTGGTTGGGACCCTCGTCTGAATTCTGACTAGGGTTCCGGGATGTGCTCGTGGGTGGCCAGGCGGAAGGGGCCATACTTCACCCCAATCTCACCAGAATCATCCGCCTTCCAGAGCAAGATTCGGCCTGAACGAACGCAGAATCGCAGAAGAAGTGGCGATTTCAGGGCACCTTGAGCAGAATGACCTGCTTCCAAGGCCACGTACTGCTCGAATAGGCCGCCTGTCAGAGCGAGATCCAGCCTATCGAGCCCCAGAAGTGCGGGAGAAGTGGCCATCTCAGGGCACTTTGGACAGAATGACCTGGCTTCCATAGCTGCGTTTTGCCCGAATCATCCACCTTCCAGAGCAAGATGCGGCATCCAAGGACCCGAGACTGCCACAGAAATGGCAGTCTCGGGCATGTTTCACCAATAACGTCCGCTTCCCACGGGCACGTTTCGGTCAAGAACGCCCCCTGTAGCCCACTGATCACAGCCAGCACGTCCTCCAACGACATACCCTCGGCCCCACTCCGCTTCTGCCGCCACAGCTCACCACCAGGCCTCCATCGCGTCCCGGCTTCTTCTCGTCGCCGCCAGATCCCGTCGGTCAGCATGTTGGCGAGCCATCGAGGGCCCACTTGCCTTGCCCCGCAGCACCTTCGCGGCGTACAACCCGAGCATCCTGAGCACTGCCGCAGCCCCTTCGTCACCTGGGCATCCTAGGCGTACCGTAGGGGGCTCTGTCGTACGATCTGCTGTACGTTGCGCGGTCCGTACGTACGATGGGCCTTGCGCGAGAAGATGGCCGTAGGGGGCAGCTCCGTACGTCTGAGAGAAGAGGGGCGCCGCTCTGAACACCACTGTTCGCGACACGTCGATGCCCAGGCACTCCCTCGTGTATTCGTCCATCACCACCAGCATCCTGACTGCTCGACCGTCGTGGGTCCTGGTCGATACGATGTCGCGACATTGCGATGTCGTAGCTCCAGACGTGGTCTCTGTGCTCTGGCCTCAAGCGCACACATGAGCCGTCGTTCAGCCATAGCCAACGTCGCTTCGGCATATTCCTGGGCACCTTCGGGCCCTCTGGACGCCACAGCCTCTCCACTCGCTTGTGCTTGTGCCGGTCAAGCTGCGCCTATGGCCGAGGGCAGAAAGAAGGCATCGACAAGCTCCCTGGCAATGGCAGCCAACCGAAGCACTCCCGAGCCTCAACCCTCCTTCTCAGCGGCCTGTGCCTCGAACGCAGCGATGATCTTGGCGATCTCACGCTCCTTCTCGGGTGCGAGCGGCTCGACTGCGTGACTGTCAAGAATCGACAGTACCTCCGCGTTGAGCCTATCGTACATGTCGGGACACCCGTCACTTTCCCAGGCGTGGTGGCGCCGGCGATCGATAAACCGCGGATGCCAGTGGGATTGCCGCCAGTTGTCCAAAGTGTGGTCGGTGTCCAGAAAGAAGCCGCCGGGACCAACCTGGTCTATAACCTCCAGGGCGAAGGAGTCGTCGTCCAGTCTGAAGCCCCGCGCGAGCCGACGGCTCATGGCGATCAACTCGTCGCAGAGGAGTATCATCTCCATGCACGAAGTGAGCCCGCTCTCAAGGTAGCCAACGTCGTGCACCAGGTTGGCTCCGCTGAGCGTGGCCATCAGTATGCTGAACGTCGCCTCTGCGGCGGCCTGGGCGTCGAGCGTCTTGGAGTCCGCCGCGCCGGCCAGGCCCCAGACGGGCAGCCTGTAGTGGTGCGCCATGGCGGCGAAGATGCTGTTGGTCAGCGAGAACTCCGGCGGGGCGTAGGCACAGACCGTGGTACGCATGTCCATGAGGGTAACGTTGACACCGTAGATGAAGGGCGCGCCCGGGCACTTCAATTGCGAGATGACCAGGCCGCTCAAGACCTCGGCGTTGGCGACGGCCATCGAGCCGGCCAGCGTTACGGGCCCGCTTGCGCCCGAGAGGACCGTAGGGATGTACGCGCACGGGATGCCCTTCTCAGCACAGAACAGAAGCTTCTCCGTGCCTATCTTCGTGTGCTGCAATGGGGCTATGGGCTCCGAGTAGAAGGCGAAGAACGGACGCTCGCGCAACTGCTGCTCCCCGCCGGCAACCAGTGTCGCGATCTCGTAGATGGCGCGCAGGTCCCGGTTGTCGAACGCCGTTGCGACGAGTGGCTTGGTGGTGCCGCTGACCATGCTGTCGAACTCGTGGACGTAGGTCGAGCAGCGCGGGACGTCGTCCGGGATGCCCATGCCCATTACGAAGTCTATGTTGTCCAGGTAGTCGCACAGCTTGGCTATCCTGCGCACGTCTTCCTTGAGCGCCTTCCGGCGCTGCCGGGTGTCGGGGTCGATCGTGTTAGGAGTGTCAGAGCCTGTGCCGAAGAAGACGTTGTCGCCCTCCAGCGACATGACGCGGCGGCCGTTGCGGTCATGCATCACGATTCTCTCCGGCGCCGTCGCCAGAGCCTGCTTTACCATCCAGGCTGGCACGCGCACGATGTCGCCGCTGCCGGCGTAAGCTCCGGCGTCAAGCAGCAGGTCTCTTGCATCCTCCTCCTGCACCGATACGCCGGTTCGTTCGAGGACTTCCAGGCTGGCAAGATGCAGCCTGTAGATCTGCTCTTCGGTCAGTGCCTGGAAGCTTAGCATCGTCCGGTCCGGGTTGCTCATCGCTGGACGCTCCTGCCATGCGGCGTTGTTGACCTGCACTGAACCCGTTCGCATGATACGACCCGCGGCACGCTGCGGCAATGGTTCGGCCGGCGCAGCACGCAGCCCGCCCCGCCGGCCCGCGCAAAGGGACGTGATCCGAACCGGCGACGGCCAGCGCAGGCGGCCGCTGTGCGCCAACCTACTCGACGAGTTCGGCGCCGCTGACACGTCCTTCCCTATGGTAGCGGGGGCCCGCTACGCAGCAGAAAGGACACCTCTGTGGTCGGTCGCGACGCCACGGTTCCCTTCGGCCCGGCTTCTCGTGTCGCAGACCAACCGACCGTTTCATGCGCTCCGGCGCAGAGCGCGCGAGAGGGCCATTGACGCGTCGCGGGATTCCCCTACAATGCTGGCGTCTTGATCCGGGCCGCGCCGTCGCAACACCCAGGACAGGCAGCATGCAGTTGCGTCTCCTCCCGCGCGGTGGATGGTGCGGACCCGGACGGACAGCGAGGGTGCCTGGGACGGGGGCCGACCATGATCCACATTGCTCGCGCTCTGAGTTCCATCATAGGTGATGTGCTGGGGGGCCTCGACGAGATCCTGCTCGCCGCCTCCGATGAGCTTCGGCGCCTTGCCCCCCAGGCGGCATCTCTGGCCCGCGAGGGCCACGCCCGACTTGTCGACCAAGGAGACGCAGGCAGGAACCACGTCATGGGCGCTGGCGGGAGGCGGAAAGTGCCGACGATGCGGGTGTGCTGGGCTTCGGCTGCCCTGCTGCTGCCGACTGCCGTGGTTCACGCAGACGGCGTCAACCCAGACGAGCCGGGGTCCCCTGGCGGCGTAGCGCAGGTGCGATCGGCCGTGGTCGACCTCGATCCCGAAGAAGCTCCGCCAGGCGCCGGGCGACGCTGGGCGTCCGGCGCCCATGCCCGGGGACTCCAACACCTGGCGAGCGGCGACTACCAGGCGGCCTACGAGGAACTCCTCGAGGCGCTCGCCGATGACCCGAGCGACCCCGATGTGGCCTACGCACTGGGCCGTTCGGCCTATGAGATCGGCAACTACGAGACTGCTGTGGCGGCGTTCGAGCGCGTCCTGATGGCCAGACCGGGCCTGAGGAGGGCGAAGCTCGAGCTGGCCCGGACCTACCTGGCGCTCGGCCACAACGAGGTGGCCAGGCGCTTCCTGGAGCAGGTCAGGGCCACCGGGCCTCCCGTCACTGTGCGCAGGAACATAGAGGCGTACCTCAGGGAGATCGAGGAGCCTACGAACAGGCACAGCTTCTCGGGGAGCGTCACCGTCGGGTACGGCTGGGACTCCAACGTCTTCGCCAACTGCGACAGACGGGAGGTGGTGACAAGGTCGGGGGGGACGATCGAGTGCCCGAACGTCCGGGACACCGCGGTGATCGCCATGCTGACGCTCGACCACAGCTACGACCTGCTCCCTGAGGAGGGCGTGCAATGGCGGACGTTGCTGAGGAACTCCAACTACTACTACGACGACGTTTCGAGTGAAGACTTGAGCTACGTGTCGTTGCAGACCGGCCCGGTGATTCACCTGTCTGACTGGCTCGTGCAGGCTCAGGTCCTGGGGACCTACCTGGAGGAGGGACGAAGCCAGTCGATGAAATCCGTTGGTGGCGTACTGGGCGCGGCGACCGAGCTGAACGACTCCACAGTGTTGCTGATGTCAGTGAGGGGAGAGGAGCGCACCTTCTACCAGGAGCCGGACGAGACGGGCTTCAGCCTGAGTGGCCAGGTGGGGCCCGCCTTCACCTGGGGCAAGAACCGGGTGGTCGGACAGGTCGGCGCGGCCCATCACAACGCCCGCACGCGCATGGAGTCGTACGGAGGTCTGAGCGCTTCCGTCCTCTATGAGCGCGACCTGCCCAACCAGACGACGCTCCTGGCCGGCTGCAAGGTCGACTACTTCGACTACGACGGTCCCGACGACCGCTTCGGCAAGACGCGACGAGACCACATCAACACGCTCTCGCTGGGCCTGAGCAAGCAGTTGAGACCCAACCTGTCACTGGAGGTCGGGTACACTTACCAGCGCTCGTCGTCATCCCTGCAGATCTACGACTACGACCGGCACAGGCCGTCCGTAGCTCTGAAGCTATCGTTCTGAGGAGTCGCCTGGGAACTATGCGCAGCCACTGGTTAAGACGCCCGACGTGGCCCCCCGCCGGCGGGAACGGCCCACGCAAGACGGCCGGAGCGGGACCTGCGTTGAGGGGCCGCCTGCCGGCTCTGGTAGCCGTTGCAGGCTTCGCCTGGACTGCGGTTGCCGGTCCGCCCGAGTCCGTTCCGCATGCCCGCCCCCAGCTGAGGCAAGCGGCAGTGCTGATCGCCGCCTATGGCACCGTGGACGCCATCAGCCCGGAGGGCGAAGGGAGACAACTGGCGCCGAGCGATGCCCTGCACGAGGACGAGACCGTCCACACCGGCGAGCATGCTCGAGCTCAGATCGCCTTCGCTGATGGCACCGTCGTAAGCCTGGCCGCCGACACTGCCGTCACTATCTCGGCCGGCGACTACGGCGGTCCTGATGGTGACGACCGCATCGCCCTCCGCATCGGCCGGGGCCTGCTGCGGGTCAACGGCGGGCCGATTGCGCTGACGCAGGGCATCAGCTTCACAGGGCCGGCCACTGATGAGCCGGTGGCTGTCCGAGGGTCGTTCTATGTCTGCCGGGCCGGCGCGGACCGACTGGAGGTCGTCAGGCTGGGCACATGCCCGGTCGAGGTGGAGTGCCCGTCCGGGACGGTGGCGCTGGACGGCCCTTCGATCGGCACCACGCTCCTGGCAGGGGAGCCTCCGCGGGGACCGACGGAGATGGACCTGGCGACACAGGCCGGGCTGGCCTTCGCCCCCCCGGAACACGGGCAGCGAGTCGGTCAGGCGGTCCCCGATGTGCGCGAGGAGGGCGCGCTGGAGGATTGGGGCCCATGGGGCGAGAAGTTCGGACCACATGGGGCGGCGGAAGACGATGACCTGCTGGCTTGGGCCGAGAGTCTGCTCATCGAGGGCGTCTCCATGCCGGGGTTCGGCGACATCACCGCCGGCGGGGCCTCGGGAGGCGGCTGCATCGGCGGGACGTGACCGGGCAACTGATCGGTGCCCATGTTGGGCGCCCGCCAGACCGGAGTCGGAAGCCACCACGGGAGCCGAAAGTACGTCTTGACCCACGGCCACCTTCGTAGTATGCTCTCGCTTGGGCAGCGGCGGCCTGTGCGGGCACCCTATCATAGTGGGGGCAGGGCAGGAGCACGGGTCGCCCACGAGGAGAGGAAGCCATGGCGGCAATCCGTCCGTTGAGACTTGAGGCCCTCGAGCCGCGTCTGATGCTCAGTTCGCTTCCCGAACTGCAGGCCGGATTCCTCGTCCAGGACGGGGGGGCACTGCTCGAGGTCGACTACACCTCGGTGGCAACCGTGGTGGACTGGGACAACGACGGCTGCGCGGACCTGGTGGTGGGGCAGTTCACATCCGGTAACGTCATCCTGTTCCCCAACCAGGGCACGGCCGCAGCCCCGGCGTTCAACGGCAGCTCGCCGGTCCAATCGGGGGGCACTCCGATCACGACGGAGTACGGGTGATGCATGGGATCGAGTCCACGTGTCGTGGACTGGAACAACGACGGCCGCAAGGATCTCGTCATCGGTCATCGCGGCGGCCAGGTGCGCCTCTATCTGAACACGGGCAGTGACGCAACGCCAGCCTTCAGCGGCTACACCGACTTGCAGGTGGGCGGATCCACCTTCGACTGCGGCGAGACGTCGGTTCCCTGGGTCGTCGACTGGAACAACGACGGCAAGAAGGACCTGCTGGTCGGTGAGGACTACGGCCGGGTCCTGTTGCTCACCAACACGGGCACCGACGCTGCCCCATCATTCAGCTCCTCCTCGTATATCCAGTCCGGCTCCGGCGACCTGGACGCGGGGGACAGGGCTGCCCCAGTGGCCGTCGACTGGAACGGTGACGGCGCCAAGGACCTGCTGGTGGGGGAGGACTACGGCCGCATCTACTACTACGAGAACGTCGGCACCGACGCCAGCCCCATCTTCAGCAGCGGCGCCCTCCTGTCTGCCGGCGGCAGCACGCTGGACGTGGAGTTCTACGCTCGGTTCGACGTGGCGGACTGGAACGGCGACGGCGCATTGGACATCGTCTCCGGCGGCTACTACGGCAACGTCGCCGTGTTCCTCCAGGTTCTGCCTGAACCCGAGATAGACGTAGAGGTCGGCAGTGCCCAGAACGTCCACGCCTACGACTTCGGCAGCGTCCCAGTCGGATCCTCCGCCACGGCAACCTTCACGGTGCGCAACGAGGGGACGGCTGACCTGGTCGTCAGTCAGGCCTCGGGGCTTGCTGCTCCATTCTCGATCAGCCCGGTCAACGGGTCCGGCAGTGAGGACGACTGGAGCATCTTGCCGGGGGCAACACAGGTATTCACCGTGACCGTCGCGCCCGTGAGCGAAGGACCGGCGGGCGACAGCCTGGCTCTGACGAGTAACGATCCCGACGAAGCCGCCTACAGCATCACGTTCTCCGCGACGGCCGTAACTCCTGAGATTGACGTGGAGTCCGGCGGCGCCGATGACGTCCACGTCCTCGACTTCGGCTCCGTGACAGTGAGCTCGTCGGCGACGGCGATCCTTACCATCCGCAATGAGGGGACGGGATTGCTTGTCGTGAGCGAGGCATCCGGCTTGGCCCTCCCGTTCTCTGTCAGTCCCACGAACGGTGCCGGCGCCGCCGACTACTGGGCTATCGGCGCGAGCGGGACGCGGACGTTCAGCATCACGTTTGCGCCTACGACTGATGGGACCTTCAGCGACACGCTGCTTCTGGCGAACACCGACCTGGACGAGGACCCGTATGCCATAGCCGTATCAGGGACCGCGGTCGACCCTGAGATCGATGTCGAGTTGGGTCCTGCAGACGATGTGCACGCTCACGACATCGGCAGTGTACTCATAGGTTCCTGGGCCAGCGTGATCTTCACGCTCCGCAACGAGGGTATCGGGGACCTGGTGGTTAGCCAGGCCTACGGGCTGGCCTCCCCCTTCTCCATTGGCCCCGCCAACGGCTCCGGCTCTGATGATGACTGGACGATTGCTGAGGGCGAGACGCAGGCCTTCACAGTCACCTTCTCGCCCGTAGCTGCGGTGCCGTACAGCGATGTGCTGTACCTGTCCAACAACGACAGCGACGAGGCCCTCTACAGCATCGCTCTGAGTGGCGCCGGTGCGGCCGTCCCCGCCCCCGAGATCGACGTCGAGGCCCTGGGTGCGGACAACGTCCACGCGCACGGGTTCGGCCCGGTGGCCTTGGGTTCATTGCTCACAGAGACCTTCACCGTGCGCAATGAGGGAACGGCGGGGCTCGTGGTTAGCCAGGCTTCGGGCCTCACCTCACCGTTCTCGATCAGCCCGTTGAACGGCTCGGGCAGCGGTGACGATTGGGCCATCGCTTCCGGCGGCACCCAGGTCTTCACCGTGACCTTCGCGCCTGTGAGTGTGGGGATGGTCAGTGACTTACTGGTGCTTGTCAACACCGACTCCGACGAGGATCCCTACCACATCACGTTCTCTGGGACGGGTGTGGCCCCCGAGATCGACGTTGGGGTGGGAGGCACGGACGACGTTCACGCTCACCACTTCGGGCCGCTCGTGATGGGCTCTTCGGCGACGGCGACCTTCACGGTGCGCAACGAGGGGACCGGGGGCTTGGTCGTCAGCCAGGTGGACGGGCTGGCATTGCCGTTCTCGATCAGCCCCACGAACGGTGCCGGGAGCGGCGACGACTGGACCATTGCTGCCGGCGCTGCCCAGGCCTTCACTGTTACCTTCGCGCCGACCGGCACGGGGCCGTTCGTCGACACGCTCGACCTCATCAGCAACGACGGCGATGAAGCCACCTACAGCATCTCGCTGACGGGGACCGGCACTGAGTGGACTCACCTGGGCACGATCACCGGGCCGCAAGGACAGGCCGTAGACGTCTACGACTGCGTGGGAACGCCCGACATTCTCCTGAGCGATCTGCAGGTGAAGTTCGGCAAGGGCAGCGACGTCTCCTCGATCAAGATCGGTGGCTCCAGCCCAATGGAGGGCCTGGGACTCGTCATCTCCGGTGCCTCCTCAGTCGGCACGATCAAGGACGGCCGCAAAGGGTGGCCGGGGGCTCTGGCCTTCATCGCCTCATCCGGGCCTCTGAAGGGAGCCAAGCTCAAGTCGGGGATAGGCGGCCTCAACCTCAACGGCCTCACTCTCGGCGGCATCACGTTCGCCGCCGACATCGACGGAGACGGTCAGGTCGACGACCTCACGGCTTTCTGGTCGGCGGGGGCGGCTGGATCCCTCAAGATCGAAGGTGACACGAACGCCGATGTCTGGATTGGCGGGGCCGACTCGAAGGGCTTGGCATTCAAGTCATTCCAAAGCAAGACGGGCGGCTTCCACGGCGACTTCTGGGCCATGGGCAACGGTGGGAAGCTGTCCTTCGGCGGCGACTTCGGCTCCAGCATCAACATCCACGGCGACCTGAAGGGCTTCCAGCTCAAGGGCGGGGACTTCAAGGGGGAGCTGAACGTGACGGGCCTATTGGGCAAACTCGACATCAAAGCAGGCAAGACGGGCGGCGGCTGGTTCCGGGCAGGCAGCACGGTCAACGTGGGTGGTCTGTTGAAGAGCGCCAAGGTCAGCTTCTGCGAGACAGACGACGGCGGCGAGGAGTTCGGCATCTTCGCCGGATCATTCGGCAAGCTGGGC
>SDBT01011208.1_pt1 | contig 14445 bp, 16 predicted proteins | sample 2277101 | NCBI WGS metagenome assembly SDBT01 (sample SAMN10404973, study PRJNA504765) | marine sediment metagenome | isolation source: marine sediment core GS10_PC15, 103 cmbsf | place: Arctic Ocean: Southern Knipovich Ridge | collected 2010
AAGGAAAATCTAATATAAGTAAAAATATCCGTGAGCTTAAAAGAAGTGGAAGACCACAACGCCAAGCAGTCGCCATTGCTTTAAGCCACGCTAAAAAAAAGAAATGAAACCAACAGGAATAAATAAAGAGAAACTTAAGACAGTGGGCTTAATTATCCTTGCCGTTCTTATTATAGGATATGGAGCTAATAATCTTTATAAAAAGAATAATGAAAAGCTAGGAGTTAAAGCAAGGACAGAAACTTTAGATACCTTAATAGAAATGGCTAAGACTTGCCAAGCTATTAATATTAAAGGCTCTAAAGAAACCTTACAGATAGCTAGTATTAATTGTATAAGAAAAGCTAATGGACAAGCAGTAATTCCAGTAGTAGTCCCTGAACCAGTAGTTGAAATAGTTGAATTAGAAGAAGAATAAATATAGATAAATATATGTCAACAGAAAAACAAAAGAAGTTAGCTGAATTGATTATAGAAAATTATAGAAATAGTGAAGGAAAATCAATGAAGCAAATGTTATTAGAAGCTGGTTATTCTGAAGCTACAGCAATGCAAGGAAAAAAAGTATTTGATAATGAGAATGGTCAAATGAAAAAAGAGTTAATGCCTATTGTTAATATAATGAAACGTAAAAGACGAGAAGCTCTTAATGCTATTAATAAAAAAAAGATAGGAGCTGGAAGTGGTAAAGATATAGTGGATATAATTGATAAACTAACTAAGAATATTCAATTATTAGGTGGTAAACCAACTGAAAATATAAAAGTAATTGATAAGTTTAACTATATTAAACCTAATGATAAAGATAACACCGACAATCAAACCCCTGCCAAAACAGGACAAGGCGTGGGAGAAGCTATTGGATAAAGTTACTAAATACATATTGTTTGGCGGTGGAGCAGGTGGAGGTAAGAGTTGGTTAGGATGTGAGTGGTTAATGGTTATGTGCTATCAGTATCCTGGAACTAAATGGTTTATTGGCAGAAAAGAATTAAAGAGATTAATGGCAAGTAGTTATGAAACTTGGAAAAAGATTTGTAAGTATCATAAGATACCAGAGAGTGATTGGAAACTTAATGGACAATATAATTATATAGAGTTTACAAATGGAAGTAAGATTGATTTATTAGATGTTGATTTTATGCCATCAGACCCATTGTTTGAAAGATTTGGTTCTACTGAATATACAGGTGGTTGGTTAGAAGAAGCAGGCGAGATAAAGTTTGGAGCTTTTGATGTATTAAAGACTAGGATAGGCAGACACATGAACAAAGAATATGGTTTACACCCTAAGTTATTTATTACTTGTAATCCTAAAAAGAACTGGCTGAAAAGATTGATTTGGAGACCTTGGAAAGATGGAACATTAAAATCAATGTATGCTTATATTCAATCATTATACTCTGATAATTATTATACAGCCGATACTTATGGCGAACAGTTAAGCGAGATTACAGATAAAACAACTAGACAAAGATTAAAGGGTGGAGATTGGAATTATGATGATGATAGTAATTGTTTAGTTGATAGTAATTCTATACAAGATATATGGACTAACACTGCTAAATTTAGTGAAAAGAAATATGCAATTATAGATGTTGCTCGTAAAGGTAAAGATACTACTAAGTTATATTTGTTTAGAGGTTGGAATGTTTATAAAATAAAGACTTGGCATAAGAAAGATACAAAGATTACATCTACTGAAATAAAGGAAGTGTTAAAAGAAGAAAAGATACCTTATAGTCAAGTAATAGCAGATGAGGTTGGCGTTGGTGGTGGTTTTATAGACCAAATGCAAGGCATTAATGGATTTATAGCTAATTCATCAGTATTAGAAGATATAAATACTAAACCAATCTATGTTATAAAGAATGGTAAGAAAGTAGAGCAGTATGCTAAAGATAACTTTAAATCATTAAAAGACCAATGTGGTTGGAATATAGCACAGATAATTAATGACCATAAGTTTTCAATAACAGCTAAGATAACAGAAGAAGAAAGGGAGAATATAGAAGAAGAATTAAGTGAACTTAAAGACTTACACCCTGATAAAGATGAAAAGAAAAGGCTTGTTCCTAAAGAAGATATTAAGGAGAATATAGGCAGAAGCCCTGATGATTTAGATTGTATATTAATGAGGTATTGGTTTGAATTAAGCACTAAAGAAATAAAGAAAAAGAAGAAAAAAGAGCATAGAGCTAACAAAAGTTTAACAGGGTTTTGATATGGACGAACCAAAGAGTAAAAATGAACGATACTTTCAATCTACGGGTAAATATAAGTCAGAGAAAGATAAAAGAGATGAGAAGTATGGCAAAGAGTATAAACCTCAAAAATTAAATGGTAGTTTAACAGGATATTAATTAACAATGTAGTGTATGTCGGGATTATCACCTCACGACATTAAATATGATGGGGATAAATTAGTCCAGTATAACTTACCTCCGCCGGTTGTCTTTTAGAGGTTAGAAGCTAATCGGGGTAAGTAAAATGCAGGCTACTGGGTAGCTAATGAACTAAAGGTTAGTTTAAACTTACATAGATAGCGAAGGGTGGTGCCTCGTTATGGGATGTATTTACACTACTACATACTTATAACGAGGGGCTATCTAACATACGGTGGTAAGTGCCTGCTATGGTTTAGACATTAAATAAAACTGGGGCATTAAATAAATGCCAACTGAAACAAAAACAGTGCCAACTCGTATTGAACCTCAAAGTGAGCGAGACATTAGAGGATATGTCTATAAGCATTTTGATACAATGTGGCTTAATAACGAAAGAACATACGAACAGTTTAATGGTGGTCAATTAAGAAATTATGTAGATAATGGACGCAAGGCTATTAACATAATGAACCGACCTAGAGAAGATGGACGTAGTAATGTTAAGAGTATCACGCCTTTAAATAAGCTTTTAGCCATCTTAGCTAGAACAGCACAGAAACGACCTGACATATCTGTATTAGCACAGAATAGAAAACTAATGATTGATAAGGTTAGAAGTGATGTTGTTAAGGATTTATATAGCTGGAGTTATCAAAATATACAAGAAGAAGCTGACGCTGATATGCTATATTTCTTTAAGGCTTTTGATACTACTACAGACGGCACTTATATAACTTACGAAGGCTTTGATAATCAAACTCATACCCAAAAGAAGATAACTAAATTTGACCCTAATATAGGACAGGTAGAGTGGAAGACAGAGACTTTTAAAACTAATCAATGCTTTAGCCAACAAGTTAAGCTAACTGATTTCTTTATATGGAACCCATATTTAAGAAGCTTACAGAAACAACCAAGAGTATGTTGGCGAACAGTTTATGATAAAGAGAATTTTGATGCTGAATTTAAAGGATATAAAAATAATGAGTTTGTTAAGCCTGGTGTATTCTATCGTAATGACCAAGAAGATGACTTGTATCAAAATCAATGGCAGAACAGGGTAAGAGATAACCAGATAGAGGTATTAAGAATGTTTGAAGCACCTAAAGGAAATACAGGTGATAGAATGATAATTATAGCTAATGGTGTAGTGCTACAAGATACCCCAATGATATGGGAGAATGGTAAGCCAAAGAAGTATCCTTTTGCAAGAACAATCAATAGTCCTTTTGCTGGTGGTGAGTTCTTCTGGGGTATGCACCTATGGCATAAGCTAGAGGGTGATGTATCGGCTCTTGAAACTCTTTATAATATAGGCATAGAACAAGCCAAGTTATCGGTTAATCCAGTAATGCTTAATGCCACAGAGAATGAGATAGAGGATAATAATTTAATAGCAGGCAGAGTGCTTGATGTTGATGATATAGATAAGATAAGAGAATTGCAGTTTAAATCTCCTGACCAGTCTTACTTTAATTTCTTAGATGTTATAGGACATAATATAGACCTTGCAAGCATAGATGAAGCAGGACAAGGACAGACTAAGGCAGATGTTACTGCTAGAGCTTCAGTAATAGCCGAAGAGAACGCTAGAAAGCTCTTGTCTAACTTTAATTTGATGATGGAGAATTTAGTTTTACAAGAAGCTAAATTAAGAATACCTAATATAATACAGTTCCAATTCTTACCTGCATCACAATTTAGAGTAGAAAACACTAACATTAAGGGCGAGATAGGCACAAGAGAAATACAAGTATTACCTAAAGATAGCGTAGGAATGGCTAAGTTAAGTGAAGCTGATAGAGAGTTAATGCGTAATGAAGTTGAGATGATTGAAAAGATGGCTGAAATACATGGCATTAACTTAGAAAGATTAATGGTATCTTCTGATTATCTTTCAAATATTAAATATACTTTAGGAGTAATTAAAGAAAGTTCCTTTAAGAGTTCTAAGTCGCTTGATTTAAGACAATATCTTGAACGACTAGGAGTAACAGCACAATTCTTTCCTGAAATATTTAATGGAGCTAAAGAGTTATTCTTTAAAGAGTTGTATCAGAAGTATGAAGAAGACCCTAACAAGTTCTTAGAAGCGGCACAAGGAGCAGGTGGCACAGAGAACTTAATGAGTAAGATACAGCAGTTGCAAGGTGGTAAGCAACCACAAGCAACAGGTAGCCCAATATCACCGACTACGGGGTTGGGCGGAGTAGAGCGATAATTAATTAATAAAATATATGAACAACCAAACTGGGGCAACCCCAACAATCAGAAAAAAAATACACAAGGGCAAGAAAGCCCAAGACAAGCTAGTAGAAGGAATTAATATCGTAGCTGATATTATTAAGGAAACATTATGTCCTAAAGGTCGTAATGTAATAGTAAGAGAAGCACCTTTCTTACAGCCTAGAAGTATGAATGATGGGCATTATATAGCCCAAAACATACAATCAGATGACCCTACTATAAACGCAGGGATAGATATGGTTAAACAGATATGTGCTAATACTAACGATAGGGTTGGGGACGGAACTACAACCACAGCTATTTTATGTCAGGCATTGATTAAAGAAGGCTTTAAAGAGATTGAAGGCGGTAAGAACCCAATAGACATCAAGAATGAAATTAACGATAATTTAAAGGTAGCGTTAGCTCATTTAAAATCTATATCAAAACCTCTAAAAACTTTAGATGACATAGAGAACATAGCCACTATATCAGGCAATAACGATAGAGCTATAGGTAAAGCAATTAGAGGGATTAAGGAAATGTTAGGTTGGGGAGCTCCTATTATAACCGAGCAACACGATAAGACTGAGTTAAAAGTAGAATGTATTAAAGGGCTTTATTTTACAGAGGGTTATGGAGAAGCTAAAGGCTTTGTTAGTAATATCCCTAAGCGAACAGCCGAACTTGTAGGCAGTAAAGACGAAAAGGTATATGTGCTTTGTTATGATGAAGAAATGAATGATATTAATGAAGTTCAGTCTTTTATTACTAATTTACAAACAATAGCTAACGAACAAAAATTAGATATGTCTGCTTTCAAGCTATTAGTTATTTGTAAGGTTGCACCTTTAACTTCGCAAGCGGTAGAGTTTTTTGCTAATAACAGTAAACTAAAGATAATGAATAAGGTAGATAAGAATGGAGCACCTTTAGGATTTAGAAATATTGTTATAGAAGCACCTAGAACTTTTGGCTTTCAACCTGATATACTTGAAGACATAGCTATTGCAACTAAGGCAACTGTTGTCGGTGGTAAGAGTGGCACTAGACTAAGAGATGTTAAACCTTTAGAAATATTAGGAACTGCTGAAAAAGTTATAATTGGTAGAAAAAGCACAGTAATTATTGGTGGCGGTGGAGATAAGCCTACAATAGACCAACATATTAAGAGTTTAAAGAATGAATTAGCGATTGAAAGAATGAAAGAAAAGAAAATGAGTTTAGAAAAGCGTATAAATATGCTTGGCTCTGGCATTGGTATTATAAAAGCTGGTGGAATTACCGCAGTAGAAGCTAAAGAGAGAGAATTAAGACTTGAAGACGCTATTCTAGCCACTAAGGCAGCTATTGAGGAAGGAATAGTAGTTGGTGGTGGTAATGCTTTTTGGCAAATAGCTTGTAAAGTAAAATCTAAAATATTACAAAATGCTTGTAAATCAATACCTACTCAAATCTTATTAAATTCTGGTAAAAAACCTAATGATGGTACATATAGTTTTATGTCTATAAAAAAAGATTATGGCTTCAATGCTCTTACTGGAAAATATGAAGACCTTACTAAGGCAGGAGTTATAGACGCTACTAAAGTCGTAAGGGTAGCATTAGAAAATGCTGTTAGTTTTAGTTCATTATTATTAACTACAAGTGCAAGTATAATTGACTATGAAGACAATAAATAAAATACGCCCTGTTGGGAATAAGATATTAGTTCGTAAAGTAGAAAGTGATAATGTAGTAGGTGGAATAGAGTTTAAAAACAAGGGAGAGAAGTTTGGTAATGCTTGGTATATTATTATAGCTTTACCTAGTCCTTGTCTTAATCCTTGGATAAAAGAAATGGAAGTAGGCGGACAAGTAATGGCTAAAGAATTTGATTATGATAAAGGAGTTAATCCTGATCACGATGATGACTTTGCTATTATTGATGTAGAGCCTGAAAGTGGAGTAAGAGCGGGTCAGGTGTTGGCGTATCTAGCATCTGATAAAAAAGTATGAAATACTTAAAACGACTAAAACTTAAATTCTTGTTATGGTATGTTAATCACGATAGTATAGAAGTAATAACAGAAGAAGAAGAAGAATTATGGCTTAGAGATTGTTATAAAGACGCTGGCTTTAAATCTTATTGTAAGGTTAGGAATTTAGAGATACTTAAAAACATAGCTAATGCTGTTCAGAAAAGAGATTTTCAAAGAGCTTTAGAGCTTGATGGACATAGACTTGAAATACTTTTATTACAAACAAGAGCTAAAATTCAATATAATAAGATTTAACAATTAACACTGGGGAATAAATGCCGAAGTCCTGCATTTAATAATATCCCTCCCCAGTGGTATTATTACTTGCAGAACCTCGTCATTTAGACGGGGTTTTATTCATATAAGATGGGACGAAGTAACCCACCTAAAATAAACTTCTAAAAATATGAGCGAAGAAAAAAAAGAAGAACTAAAAAAGGAGGAAGCTCCTGCAGAGGAAGTTCAACCTGCAAAAACTGACGAAAAAACTCCAGAGGAGATATTAGCGGAGAAAGACGTTAAAATTAAAGAACTTGAAGAAGAAAATACAAAAGTTCTTTCTGATAATGTAAATTATAAGCAAGCCCTTAAAAATAAGGGTGTTGAAGATTTCACTTTAGAAGATGATGAGCCAGAAACAACATCTGTAACACCTGAAACTATTGAAACTCCTACAGACGATGAAAAGGCGTGGGATAAGGTAAAGGATATAGCAAGAGATATAGCTAAAGAAACACTTACTGGACAGTCTAAAAAGGAAATATTGGCTAATGAAAAAGTAGCTAAGAAAACCTTTTTTGCTGAAAATCAAGAAGTGTTAGCTAACCCTGCTATGCAAGCAGGCATTAAGGAATATTATATTAATAGGCACGGTAAAACTCCAGAGGGTATAAAACTTGATATGCAAGACGCATTAACCCTTTATAAGATAAATAATGGAATTGCTATTGAGAAAGAAGCCCCTGAAGCTCCTGCTCCTACTAATATATCTAATATGCCTGGTGGCGATGGTGCTGCTCCTGTTCCTGAAGCTGGCGACCAATTATCTGATAAAGACAAAGAAATTAAAAACACTTATTGTCAGGACTCAGAACAAGAACTTACAGATGAAGCATTTTTACGCTATAAGAAAGCTGTTCTCAGTGGAGAACGGACTGCTCCTCAAGAAGTAATTAATTTATTTAATCAATCAGCGTAGTAACCAGTCAGTAGTCTTAGGAACTAATGATTAATTGGCTGGGGATGCTATGCCGATTACAATTACAATGATTAAACCAAAAGGTTCAACTGGGGGAAATAGAGGACAATTAGTCTTTAAGAAATTAGCCGATAGTCTTACATTTGCTATTGGTGAAACTCTAAAGGGTTATGACCAAGATGATAATGAAGTTGCTAAAGGTCTTGCTGCTACTCCGATTTTAGGTATTTTGATGGGAATAACTGATTCAGTCGGCAATCCTATCGTAACTTCAGCTATTACACCTGGAACTGTTAAAAGTTCAAAGGTTAGTTCAGTTGCTACTGGGACATCAGATACTTATTATGGTTTTGTTGAAGCAAGTCGCTTTGTAAAGTTTTCTGCTACGGTTAGCGGAACTCTAGGAAGCACTAATGAATCTGATTTTGCTGGTGCTAGAATTGATGTAGATAGTTCTAATACTACTTACGACCAATTACTAGAAAGCACAGCTACCAGAACGATTGGAACTCCTGCTAACTTTTACTCTCATGGAATTGACCCAGGTGGTGCATCTCAAGCATTAGCTTCTGCTAATTTGCTTGTTAGTATTACTATGAGTGAATTAGAAGGCGTTAAAGAATAATAATTAATTCTGCTGGGGAGAAATAAAACAAAATGGAAACAAGAAGTAATTGGGGTGCAGGGTTTATTGCAGGTCTTGGAGCACAGTTAATGGAAATGGAAAATCAAGCTGATATGGCTTATGCTTTGGCTGGTCCAGACGCATTAGGTATAGCTGGTTCTAAAATGACTGCTGTTTTTAAAGATAAAACAACCCAAAAAGCCCGAGAGACTATTCATGGGAAAACTCCTATTGGAAAGTCCACAAAAACAAACGAAGGACAAGACTATTTCTTAACAGATAGACAACCGACTTACGAAACACAATTAAATCCTGTTAAGTTTACTAATGGTCTTGAAATTACATTAGAAGATAGAGATGATAGAGATGCAAACATTGCCAACAAAATGGATGAAGCAAAAGATATGAAAGTATCTTATATGCAAGACATTAATGAAAGGGGTTGGAGTATTTTCAACTATCAGTTTACGGCTCAAGCATCTTTGCCATCACATCTATCATTTTATGGTGATGGTGTAGCATTGTCAGCTTCTAATCATCCTATTAAAGATTCAATCACTACAACTACTACTCAGTCTAATACTGCTACAGTAGTTTATAGTGAAACTAATCTTGAAACAGGACGACAAGCACTTTTAAATCAACTTGACGATAGAGGTCGTCTTGGTAAGTGGGGTAATGGAGCTATAACTCAACTTTTACCACCTGCACTTGAAAAGACAGGTATTATTGTAACCAAATCTACTAAAAGAAGTGGAACTGGTAATAATGATATGAACATCTATGATGGTATTATCACTACTATTGTAAGTAAATGGCTTGGTAGTAATGGTGATGGTGGTTCTAACACTGCTTGGAGTTTAGTTGATGCTACAAACTCACCAATTATTTATCTTAGTAGAGAAGGATATACTCCTGATACTTGGGTAGATAGACGAAATAAGAATGTTATATATGACGCTAGAGCTCGTTATATTATTGGTAATAAGGAATGGAAAGGAACTTGGGGTTCAACTGGTGCAGGTTAATTAACTAATTTTAATTTTATGAAAATACGAATTTTTAACCCTACTAATAGTGAGGTTAATGTCAAGGTTCTTGGTGTGAGAGTAGTTATAGCTCCTCATAGAGCTGATTTAGTTGATGCCAGTATTGGTAGAGAACTACAAGAGTTTCAACCACAACTAGAATATACTCAAATTGATGATGGTCTAGTTGCTAAAGCTGAAAAGGATAAGAAAAATGAATTACTTGAAAGAGTAGAAGAAGCAGAAGCTCAAATTGAGAAGGTTGAAGCAGAAGCAAAAAAGCAAGCAAAGGAAGCTAATGCTAAAATTAAAGAGTTAGAAGCTCAACTCAAACCAAAGGAAACAAAAACAAAAGAATCTAATAAATCTAATAAATCTAAATCAAATGACAAAAAGAAGAAATAAATTGAACAAATTTCTGATTATGGCAATTATTGTTCTTTTTGCCACGATTGGATTTGTTTATCCTGTTAGTGCTGAAAGTATAAGTGTTAGCAATGAAGAATTAGTTGATGTTCTTAATAGAGTTGTATTAGCTTTAGAAGGAACAGAAGAAGGAATGTTAGGTGGAACAACTAATTATGATACTCTAGGTGTTGATGACATTTATCTTAATGGCACTGATGGTTATGTGAACTTTTCTATTACCGAAGGTGAAACTGGATATGGTATTAGAAATAATTCAGGCACAATGCAATCCAAAAATGATGGGGGAACTTGGGCAACATTAGGTGCTACAACTCCTGGAGATGAAGGTTGGATTGCTTATGAGCCTATTATGACTCCTGCCACTAATGTGCAAGGTTATCGTTATGCCTTAATCTTAGGTGGAAGCAACACAGCTACCTCATCTATTACTAATGCTGATGAAACTACAGTTTTAGCGGCAGATGGTGGAGTGGTTGTTACTGGTACTTTAGACGTTGCTGGTGCAGTTTCTCTTGATGGGGGAGCATTCATTTTTAATGATAGTGGTGCTGATTTAGACTTTACTATTGAAGGGGATACAGACACGTCATTATTTGTAGCTGATGCCTCTGGAGATAAAGTTGGTATTTCAATATCTGTCCCGACTTATACTTTAGATGTTGGTGGAGATATTGGTATGGATGATAAGCTTTATCATAATGATGATACTGATAGTTATCTTACTTGGGATGCCAATGATAGTTGGTCATTATTTGTAGGAGCTGAAGAAATGATTAATATTACTGAAGATGGCTCTCAAGATATATTTGAGATTGGTGATGGTGGAGATATGGATATTGATTTGAATGATGATATGTTTATTCTTGGTTCAAATTCTTCTGTTGGTATTGGAGTCATTGACCCTGATGCTTTCTTAGAAGTTTTTGGAACTACCAAACAACTTAAATTATCTTATGATGGTTCTAATGAATGTAGTTGGACTGTTGATGGTAGTGGTGATTTAATTAGAGATTGTTCAGGCAATAATGTTAGTTATGCGGCAGATAATATTGTAACTACTGGTAATTTTAGTGCTGCAAATATCACTGGTTCTGGCAATTTAATCATTGATACCAATACTCTTTATGTAGATAGTTCTGCAAATTCTGTAGGTATTGGCACGACTACTCCTGGTACTAGAAATGCAGAGCTTACTGTTGCAGGTCAAATTGATTTAGTGGATGCTACTAGCCCTAATGATTTATTGGTAAGAATTTACGATTTTGCTGATGGTGATGACGGAGCTATAGACTTATTGGCAAATACTGCCACTACTACTAGAATTAATGCTAATGGTTCAAGTTACTTTACTGGTGGAGAAGTTGGCTTTGGTACTACTACACCATCATCTTCTTATGCCGTAGATGTATATGGTAATCTCAGAGTTGGTGAGGAAGCTAGCGCTAGTGCGTTCTTAGTGGATGGCGGAACACAAGTAGCTTCATTTGGTGGTGCATTAACAGTAACGGGTACATTAGCTCAAGTTGGTGCGTCTACATTCACTGGTGCGGCTACTTTTAATGGTTCTGCCTTAATAGGAATTAATGGTGCATTAGATGCTGCCGCAGGAACTGCATTAAGCATTGGAACTTCAACAGCCACATCTATATTAATAGGTGATACAGGCGTAGATACAACTTTATATGGTGGATTAACCGTAACTCAAGCTACTATATTAACTGGTGCTGCAACATTATCAAGTACCCTTGGGGTTACTGGCGTTGTAACCCTTACTACTGATTTGTTAGTAGATACAGACACTTTATTTGTAGATGCTTCTGCTAATAATGTTGGTATTGGAACATCAACTCCGCAAGTAAGTCTTGTTATTGATGAGGGAACTACGGCTACTTCTACACTTGGGATTGGTGATAAATACTCTGGGACTGGTAAAGGTTGTATTGAAATGCCTAATAGTGAAGGGACTGCTTCAAGAATGTATATTGATGCTGCAGGAACTGCTTTGGTAGTTGAAGCTGGAAGTTGTGAATAATTAGATATAGTTTTTATTCTCCTCTCTGGTCGGTTTAGGGGAGGAGAATAATGTAGTATATTTAATTCATAAAAAAGATGGAAGAACCAACCATCTAAAACAAGGTTCTAAAATTATGAAAGAAGAAAACTATGTAGAGACATTTATTCAAAGATGTCTAAAATGCTCACACATTCAAAAGATTGATATTGAGCAAAAAGCAGGCAAGCCAATGAGAAGACCTAAAAAATATGAATGTCCTCAATGTAATCACAAAGGAATTTTTGGAGAACAAACAGTTGCTCCAAAACCAATTTCTTTAACTCCTGAAACACAAACTATTTCTGATGCAAGTTTACCACCAGTTATAGATGAAGATGGAAAACCTTGTTTAGTAGTTGATGGTAAGAGAGTGCCATTTACTTTAGGTCGTATTCAATTATTAAAGAAAGATATTGCTTTAAAGATGACGCAGTTAGACCAATTAGAGAAAGTTTATGAAAGAGAATTAAAAGAATAAAAAAAATAACAATTAACTAAAATATTATGAGAAGATTTAATCCTGAACGCACTATATTAGATGGCGTTCAAGCAATTGGGTGGGGAATTGCAATGAGTTTAGCTGACTTTAGACACAAAATAATTACTGTTGTTGTAGCTGGTCAAGCATCTAGTGATGTAATTACTTTTAAAGTAGCTACATCTAACCAAGATGAAGCCCCAACATTTTCAAATTTAGCTATTAATACTAATCGTTGGGATTATGACCGAATTAGAAATAAAAATACTGGAACTCTTTATACTGGAGATACTGGTTTTAGTTTTTCTAATTCAAATACAGTAGAACAGTTTGTTTTAGAAGATGATAATGCAAAATGGCTTAATATTAATGTAACGACTTATACTGATGCGGATGTTTCTGGTTCAATTTCTGCTTATATAAGCACAGCTAATGACACTGAATAATTAAATTAAATATATGAATAAAAAAGAATTATTAATAATGGATGTTGAAGAAATCCTAAAAGTTAGAAATGATTTGAATATTAAAGTTGCTAATCTTAAAGAAGAACAAAAATCTCTTTTTTCTGATATTAAGGTTGAAAAATCTAATAAGAAAAGTCAAAGTCAAAGTCAAACAGACAAATTGAAAAAAGAAATTGCAGATTTAGATAGTGTTAAAGCCGTTAAGTTAAAAGAAAATAAAGTTATAATGGATGGTCAAGTAAAGTTGAATGAAAGAACAGAAGAAATGAAAAAAGAACTTGTTGATACTAAAAAGAAAGTAAAGAGAATTACGCCAATATTAGCAGAAAAAGAGCAAGATGAACAGATTTGGTTGCATAGAATTTTAGAATTAAAAACAGCCTATAATAAAGCTGTTAAGAAGTTAGATGGAATAAAGGTTGAAATTGGTAAATCAAATAAAGAACTTAAAGGAGTTAATAAAACAGTAGAAGAAAAGAAAGCAGAAGTTGATACTTTAGAAAAAGTTAAGTTTGTTATTTCTGAATTAAAGGAAATTTTAGAACAGATGTATGATGAAATGAAAGATGTTTATGCTCGTGCTGGTAATGATTTTCCTTATGCTGGGACTTTTAATGAATACATAGCTAGTAGAATTGATAAAAAACTATGGGATTTAAAACTAAAATAAAACCATTAATATTCTTTTTAGGGTTAGTAATTATTTTTGCTGTATTTTCAGTTGATTTTGCTATTGGAGCAAGACAAGAAGCTGAATGGGAAGTTAAAAACTCAACGACAATACAACCAGCACAACCATCTGGCAAAAATCTTTTAATTAGAGGTTCAAATAAATATATTAATTTTAATGCTCTTACTGGTTCAATCGGTTATGGTCTTCGTGATAGTAGTGGAACAATGCAAATAAAAAATAGTGGTGGAAGTTGGTCTGATATTACAGGTGGAACTGGCACAGTAACTTCTATTAGTATGTTAGTCCCCACAGGGTTAGAAGTAACTCCCGCAACAATCACTACATCAGGCACTTTTGCTTTAACTTTAACAAGTGGATATGTGATACCACTTCAATCAACCTTAGACGCTAAACTTGGAACTTCTTTAACTAAAGGATATTTTTATGTCGGTGATGATGATGGAGTAGTCCAAGCCACTTCTACTATTTTTATAAGTTCAACAGAAAATGTGGGGATAGGAACAACCTCGCCAGTTTATCTTTTAGATGTTTCAGGACAAATTAGGGGAAAGGGTTTACTCTCTCTAGATAACGGTGGAGACCCTTTTGTGTCGGTTGGAGATAGTTCATCAGGTGGCGATTTTGGCTTTATGAGATGGGTATCTGCAACAGACGCATTATCTTTTGGCACAACAGTTGGAGGGACGTGGAATGACCAGTTGATAATAAAAGAGAGCGGCAATGTCGGGATAGGCGACTCTTCTCCAACAGAATTTTTAACAATTAACCCTAAAGGCGGAACAGACCCTTTTGCCATTGCTTCTTCTTCTACGCAGTTTATTGTAAAAGAAAGTGGAAGG
>SDBT01011209.1_pt1 | contig 14445 bp, 16 predicted proteins | sample 2277101 | NCBI WGS metagenome assembly SDBT01 (sample SAMN10404973, study PRJNA504765) | marine sediment metagenome | isolation source: marine sediment core GS10_PC15, 103 cmbsf | place: Arctic Ocean: Southern Knipovich Ridge | collected 2010
CATATGAGGATAAAAAGAGAACAATAGATGCTAATCCCTTAAAAAAACAAAGACCTCGTTCGGTTAGAAATTATATGATTCAACCATCTCGAATTGGGTTAGGCCGTTAAATGATTTGACACGTCTGGTTTGAATTCAATATGGAGATGACCCGCTATGTAGGCTTATTTTTTTCTTTGAGTACGCCCACAGCGATATCACGAGACGAGGAATGTAGTGCGACAACGAGAAGGACTAGGCCACCACCTAGCTCGCCGGCGAAAAGAATATACGTCATCCAAGTAAAGCTTCTTACCCCGACAAGGAAAAATGGTAGAAAGTGAGCTGCAAAAAGAAAGAGGAGCTGGATTCCCGTAATCAAAGAAAAACTCTTCCAGAGTCTGTTTTTGGAAATGCTTGTCCGGTAGTAGTATTCGCTAAGGATAGCCAGAACCAACCAAACGATCCCAAGGAAAAGGAACATGATCTTGTCTATTGCCGAAGCAGACCAGGGATGAACCGAGAGCACGCCCATAATAATCAGGCATAAATTCCTGGCCATAAGGAGATTCAAGAACGCTAACGCTATGGTGATTATCCATCCGAGGTAGCATAGCACATAGGGTGAGATTCCTCTAAGAAACTTGACTGCCTTTTGAACGCCTTGACTTTTTTTCACACTATTCACTCCTTTGCCCACATCTACGTCATAGTCATATCTCTATTGATGGTAGGTCACACACTCATCTCGTCCACAGTTGTCAGCACTTAGATCACACACCACATTCTTACATTCTGCCAATCTTGGAAAGACTCTTCTTAAGTCAACTTAGACCAAATCTCAGCACTTGTCAAATCTGGTCTCAAGGGATGTGGTGTGGAGATGGAGATTTTGAGAGATCACTCAGGGGTTCGTGGCCACTCCTCAGTTAGCGACTTCTTCTCTCGATACAGCACTATGGCTTGATGGGATCTTCGATTCACACGGGACAAGACTCTGACAGAGCCCACAACCTCCACCCTCTAAGCCGTACTGACTTCTGTTGTGTGGAAAGACAATTGAGCGAATGTAAATGTTACATTTGTCCTTATCGTGCCCCTTTTCGGTAATCGCTCCTGCAGGACAACGACCAACGCACTTCCTGCATCTGCCCTTGCTGTAGAAAAGACAATAATCGTGAAGGTCCTCGTAGGGCCTTGAGGTTGGCTGCACGCAGATATCAGCAATGACTGAGCCTGATCGAACAGCCTTTCCAATCGACGTAATCAATCCATCGCACAAACCGAATGTTCCCAGACCTGAAACGAATGCTGCATGGCGCTCCGACCAGTTGGAAGCAAAACCATAGCGCCTAGATGGTCTTATCGCCCAAAGTGAAGACAGTACGGGAGCAAGAGCATGGTAGCCTCGCTTGGACAAAATGTCTACCACAAAGTGACGCAATTTGTCATTGAACTGCTCACCAAAAATTCTCGCCCTTACCCACCGTTCCGAAGGATACTTTGTCTGTTTCCTTTGATCTCGCTTGGTCTGTTGCGTATGGGGCAGAATCCAGCTAATAATGGTCAACTCATCAGAGGTAGTTTCTGTCTCCTCGGGAAATGTCTTTTTGTATATTTCTAGAGGTGTCCAATAGAAGACTCCGATATCTTTCTTTAGGGTATCATACAGAGGGTCGTCACCTCTTGAAAATCCGAAGATCGGCTCTTCCCATGCTTTGTCGTTACCGGCTCCTCTCAAGCTATTGTCCTCAGAGTCATTGCAGAAGTCTTTAACTGCCCGTTTTAGCCAATGGACCAACGTATCCTCCTAGGTTGTTTAACCCATGAAAACTCTAACCCAAATTTCAGCATTTGTCAATCTGCTTTTGCAGGGATGTGCTGAGGAGATCTGCCCACTCTCCCAGGGTTGATTTGACCCTTTGATACAGATTGTGCAATCCGAGAGAAACGATAGCAGGAGGACAACGAGTGGACTACTATGAGGTGATCAAAAGAAGGTGTAGTATGCGAGCGTACGAGAACCGAGATGTAGAAGAGGACAAACTGAAGCGGATTTTTGAGGCAGCAAAAAGCTTAATTCGTTACCCAGATTTGCCTTGTTCAAGAAACATTACTCCTCCTACAATCTCGGTTGCTGGTAATAGGAGACTCCACCAATTTATTCCTAATCCTAACTTGATTACCACTAGAACAGGTATGAGCTGAGCTCCCGAGAGAAAGAAAAGTTCTATACTGGACACCAAAGAGAAACGTCTCCAGAGAGCAGTCCTGGTAACAGATTTCCGATAACGGCTTTCCGCAACAATAACCAAACTAAACCACAGAAGCCCTAATACCAGGAAGATGAATTGAGCCATTAGAGAAGCTTCCCATCTATTGAGCGAGGAGGAAGAAAGACCTAGTAAAGATAAGTTGTTAGCAGTAGTTAAGCACAAAAACCCTAAAATTGTGGTAATGCTCCAAAGTAGATAGAGCAATATCCCGTTTGTCCATTTGGTCTTCATTTCATCAATGCCTTCTTATATCAGTAAGCCCTGAGCTTGGTTTCTGTATTATTCCAACTAAGAAATACCCCTATTTTACAACTGGCTTGATAAAATCAGAATGTCATTGTCGAGCGACAGATCTGCCACTAACTTCTTAAGCCGAGTATTCTCCTTTTCCAGCTCTTTGAGTCGTTTGACTTGCTCAATCCTCATCCCACCGTATTCTCTGCGCCAACGGTAATAGGTCTGTTCTGTTACCCCTATTTTCCTGGCAGCTTCACCTACCGTTGATCTCTGACTGAGAAGCACTTCTGCTTCCCGTAGCTTGTTGATGATTTATTCAGGTCTATAGCTTCTTCTGGCCATTTCAATCCCCTTCTTTCGATCCCTAGTCTAACATAATAACTGGACCGATTCTAGGGGAGCAGGTCAATCGTTTTGCATTTCCTCTTTGGTAAAAATATCTTCGACTTTATACGCTATTATTGTGAACTATCTTCCCTGGGTTCTGTCCATATCTCACTTTTTTAATCTGGCCTTCCTCCTTTGTCATGGATTACTCAAAAGAAATCAGACGGGCTTCCTTTTGTGCATGAATCTTAACGAAAAATCGCTGCCGGATACCCCACCCCTTGTGGGCGGGACGGATGTCGCTTATGGAAGAAAAATGCCCTTCCCTGTTTGGCCGCTAGCGAAAAGAGAGAAAGCTTCTTGAGCTTCTTTTAGACTAAAACGATGCGTAATGATTCTCTCCAAAATCAGTCCCTGACGTACAAGAGCTATCAATTCCTCATATTCTCCTGCATTGAAGTACAAAGAGCCGATAACGGTAAGCTCCTTCCTGATGAATTGGGCACTGGGGTTAATGGTGGCGCTTTTATTCTGTCCCAAAAACGCTACCTTACCTCTCTTTTTGACACAATCAAGAGCTTGGTTCTCGGTGACCTCCTTTCCCGCGCAGTCTAGTGCAACATCTACTCCTCTTCCTCCGGTCCAATCTTCTATCATAGCTGTCACGTCTTGTTTGCCTGGATTAATTACCACATCGGCTCCCAAACTCCTACCCATTTTTCGCCGATATTCGTTGATCTCCACTGAAATAACCTTACAGTTCAATAGCTTAAGAATAAGGAGTGTCCCTAATCCCACAGGCCCAAGCCCAAAGAGTGCTACGGTATGTAATCCATTTACTCCAAGTCTTTGTATAGCTCGGAAGGGGGTACCCACTACATCTCCTAGCAAGGCCCCCTGTTCAAATGAGAGATCGCCAGGTAACAAAAAGCAGTTTCTTTCAGGGACGGCGAGATACTCAGCATAACCCCCATCGATCTGAAATCCAATTACTTTGAGTTCACTACAGAAGATCCAATCTCCCCTCCTGCAGTATTCACAGGTTCCGCAGCTAAGCATACAATTGATTGCAACTCTATCTTTTGCCTTGATTCGGACGACTCCTTCGCCTACTTCAAAAACCTCGCCTGCTACTTCATGTCCGGGAATAAACGCGCATCCTTCTGCCGAAAAGTAACCAGGCAGGTCACTTCCACAAATAGCCGAAGCTCGAATTTTCACTGTCACCCATCCTGTCTTTGTTTCTGGTCGCGAAACATCAACAACATCTACGTCACCATTTCCTAAAAATTTTACCGCAAGCATATCTCCCTCCCAAATGTCTCAACCTGTATACCGTCCGCAATTATGATACAATTTAACGATGAACACTTTGGCTAGTTGAGTCACCTTTTGTCAAACTCCCTTAATTTCTGGTCGTACTCCTTTCTAGCCTTTATCGTTCTTCGGTTCGTGTAGAGTCTAATGTGCAAATTATCTGAAGTTCCTCATTGGCCTAGTCTTCCAATCGTCATTAATCATTTGCACCAAAGAGAACATAATTCGGATATGAGACTCTTCTGTGGGAAATGTATCAATGACCTTTGTTCTGTGTCGGAACTCTCTGGATAATCGTTCGATGATATTAGTGATCCGAAACGATGCCCACATTCTATAAGGAAAATTAAAGAACTGCAAGGTCTCGGCTAGATCTTTCTCAAGACGGCTAACAGCTTTGGAATTAAGGACTTGATAGCATCTCTTTCAGGCTACAAATTCTTCTAGTGCTTCTCCTTTACTGGTGGCATGATAGCTCTCTTCACATCGGCCATGATCCGGGGCTGGATAGCTCATGGACAGTTAATAAATATGTTTGTGAGCTTGTGCACTGTGCAGCGTTGAACCTTTACCTCAGGAAAATAAGTCTCTAAAGCTGCCAGAAGGCCTGAATTTCCATCTACAGTGATTAATGATAATTGGTTATCCGGCGATGATCACCACCAGTATTGAAGTAGAAATTAGTCTTGAGGTTCCTGTTGGATACAAAACTTCTCCTGCATATGATCTTGATGGGTTTTTTCTTATTCCTGAAAGAGAAAAACTTATTAAGAGCCACGGCTTCTCACCATTCCTGGATATCCCCCATAGTGGTTTTGATACCACAGGTAACTTCTACAAGGAAAGAAAAACAGGATCTATTCCCGTCATTAACTACAACAGGCGTGGTGAAAGAACAGATTCTGAGACTCTCCTCAAGTAAGGATTAGATGATAAAGGAACTCCCTTTGTCCCCTGCGGTGCCTTATGCTGGTCCGATGGATATGATGATGAGAAGAAGAGAGTATTCTTTGTTTGTACGGAAGCAGTGTTTAACCTCATTCGCGTTTTGTATGTGAGATCCCAGGTGCTCGGATAGGCGCAGAAAAACCAGAAACCTTTGCTCAGCCTCTGAAAGAACGAATGGAACTACTGAAGAATCGGACCTGGATATTCTGGAATCTCCCCGTATCTGTGAACTACCGACCACCTGCTCCCGAGACTATTATTCCATTGAATCTAACCTAACAAGTGGTATTATTAATGGGGACAGGTCATTGTCAATTTATTCCACTATTTCACATCTTCCGATAAGGCATAGTTTCACTTTATCTGGGAATTTTAATTAGCGATAATTATTCTTATCATTTTTTTCAAGAAAATCAATAGTTTTATCTCCTCACCGGAACACCCCATGAATGATATCGTTCACAGAGCCTTACTGGCGGTAAAGAAAACTGATAGTCCCTGGGTTTTTTGTAAGAAGAATGGTGAGCGGTATGGAAATGTCAGAAAAGCTTTTGAAGGAGCAAGAAAGAGAGCCGGAATAGTTGATTTTAGATTTCATGATTTGAGGCATACATTCGCCTCGCATCTTGTAATGGCGGGAGTGGACCTGAGAACCGTCCAAGAACTTTGAGGAAGAAATAGAGGATGTTAAAATCCCCTCCTACAGTATGCTAACTTCATCATAGGTAAGATCCACTTTTCCCCAACAGGCAATGGAATAAAATAAGCTCTTGCTGGATCTTTAATCCTCGAACTACGAGCAACACGAGATCATACTGTTGTTCTTTCAGTATTGCAGTCAGACCTTCAAATAGGAAATCTCCCTCTTGCCCCCCGCACAAAATAAAATCCAGTACTCACAGTACCGTTAGCAGCCGATCGCAACTCCGCACTCTGAACGAGCAGACATCTTTTTGCCAGGCAACAATTGCTTGACTCTCACGTAATAGGTTGTACTATTGATGAAAATAGGTCAATTTCTCATTAATGCTAAGAACTGCTAATTGGCAAAATTCAATCTATGTGGAGGGTAGGTGTTATGAAGAAAACTAAGGTTGGAGTCATAGGATGTGGAAACATTAGTGGCACATATTTGCAGAAGTGCCAGCTATTCGAAATACTAGACGTTGTTGCCTGCGCTGACATTAATATAGAAAGAGCAAAAGAGAGAGCAAAAGAGTTTAATGTCCCTAAAGCCTGTTCAGTAAAAGAACTTCTTTCTGACAGCGAAATTGAAATCATTGTAAATCTCACAGTACCGCAGGCTCATGCTGAGGTCAATCTTACGGCAGTGGAATCAGGAAAACACGTATATGTTGAAAAACCTCTTGCCATTAGTCGAGAGGAAGCAAGAAAAGTGCTTGAAAAAGCTAAAGAAAAGAATCTTCTTGTAGGCTGTGCTCCAGATACGTTCTTGGGTGGGGGCCTACAGACATGCCGCAGGATAATTGACGACGGCTTAATAGGAAAGCCTATTGCGGCGGTTGCTTTTATGGGCTGTCATGGGCATGAATCCTGGCATCCTGACCCTGAATTCTTTTATAAGCGAGGAGGTGGTCCTCTTCTCGACTTTGGACCGTATTATCTAACTGCTTTGGTTAACTTAATTGGTCCAATCGAAAAAGTATCGGGCTTTTCACGAATTTCTTTCCCTGAAAGAACCATAACCAGCAAACCCAAATATGGAACTACCATAAAAGTCGAAACTACAACTCATCTTACCGGAACTATCGATTTTTCATCAGGAGCAATATGCACTATAATAATGAGCTTTGATGTATGGAAACATAATTTACCTCGAATTGAGATATATGGCAGCGAGGGTTCACTATCGGTTCCAGACCCTAACACATTTGGTGGTGCAGTAAAACTCTTTAAAGCAGGCAAGGAAGACTGGATAGATGTCCCTTTGTACTATGGTTATTCGGAAGACTCAAGAGGTATAGGTGCTGCTGATATGGCATATGCTATTCGGTATAACCGAGGACATAGAGCTAATGCTAAGATGGCGTATCACGTACTTGATGTTATGCTTGCTCTTGAAGAATCCTCTCTACTCGATAAAAACGTAAAAGTTGAAAGTAGTTGTGAAAAACCCAAAGCTCTTCCTGTGGGATTGAAGGAAGGGTATTTGGATGAATAGTCCACAAATAAAGGAGAAGCCATGAAAAAAGCATTCGCCCTTCTTAAGGAGTATTATGAAAAACCATGTAGTTGAGTAATAGAAGCAGGACGTAATTGGGGCATGATGTATGATTTACTAGAGAATATATAAGGCCAATGAAAGGAAACATTATGGACAATGACATCATAAAACCTAAAGATTTAACTCTGGAAAACTTCAGAAAATATGGCCATTACGTGAAACTGCCAGAAGCGTCATCACCATGCTTCTTCAAGATAGGAAAACCTCCTATAGAATTTTTCCCTGATTTGCTTAGCCTGGACCTCGATGGTAAGGCCTTGGGTATCTCCTTATGCCAAGTTCAACCCCGTCAAGGGAAAATCGATCTTCTAGAGCATCATAATCGTACTGAAGAAGGAATATTACCTCTGGATGGTGAGGTGTTTTTGCAGCTCGGTGGTCCCACTGAAGGGGAAATTCCACCGCAGGATATAGAGCTCTTCAGGATACCTAGCCTAACCTTTGTTAGCCTAAAGCGAGGTGTTTGGCATCATGCCGCTTTCGCTGTGGGTAACAAGGTTGTCAATATTCTCATTCTTCTGGCGGAAAGAACCTACCATAGCGATTGTGAATTGAAGGAGATCACAGAAATACCCATAGATAACATCCCTAGCTAGATTTCACCCTTTTCATCTTACAGGCATCCTGGCTGCTGTCTGAGTCTGGAATGGGACTCAGAAAAACCAAAGAACTTCTACGGGAGAAACAACATAAATATGTCGTGCACGAGTCCGATCACTGCCGAAATCAGAGATTCGGCCATTGCCCCTTTTGAAAATAGGCAGCTTCAAATCAATAGCCACTGCAACGGAGATCTGAACACATGGTAAAGACAGCAGAGAAAGAAAAAACATATTGCTATAATACTAAGAGGAGATTGTTATGTCTTGTAGGAGCAAGCCAGGGCAAGATATTCCCTACCGTCAGCTTCTAGCCCCTCAACATCTGAAGCAAAGTAGCTTTTCTTCACCGGCTTGTCTAATTCTTGAGATACTCTGGCAGCACAAGAGATAGATAACGTAAATCGCTTTTCTACCCCATCCAAATCTCAACACTTGTCAACGAACGTTTGCAGGGAGGTGCTGTAGAAGGAGATTTGCTAGGAAGCATCCTGATTGCTCTTGGTCCCACCTTCTTTAAGAAAGCAACTCAAGGTTCGCCTTGAACAGCTTTACGGAAGATTGCTTCTAAATCTTTAACCGTTACGCGACGAGGATTCCCCGCCAATAGACGCTGAATCTTCAGCGTTTTTTTGGCAAGAAGTCAAATACTGAACAATTCCCTGGCCCATAATTCCCCCATCACTCTCATTCCAACATTTTAAAGAATCTTCAATGTCTCTTTGTAAATACAATCAATTCCCTTTCCTATTCTTTTTATATGAGGTACGCAAGCTTCAATCAGACAAAAATAAGAGGTTAGCCCGCCGTGGAGTGTAGATTCAAACTCCTCTACTGACATTTGCTCCAGTTCTCTTCTAATTCTTCAATCAGATTTACCAGAACCTTGACTTTATCCTCTAGGTATGCTTCTCCTACCTCTCTTTTTGCTTGGGTAGGATTCCCAAAAATCCCGTATTTGACAGGGAAGTGCTTTTGTTCTGCCTCTTTGACTTTTTTCTCTATTTCTTCTAATGGTACCCGGCGTAACCTCATCTTCTTATCCTGCCACCATTTTCCTGTCTGGTGAATCTTGGCAACTGTCTTTATCCACCACCTCTCCTGGGGATCAAATGGCTTCTCTTTACGCACCAATTCGGGCTTAAGATACATAATTGTAGAAGTCTCCCCTTTCCCCGAATGGCCATCTTCTTCGTCTCCAATCATCTCTTTCACTCTTAAGGAGGCTGAAAAGTCAGCAAAGAGAACAACTTTTGCTCTCTTGCTTTCTTGAAGGAGAGAGACAGCATCTTCTGCTGCATAAATAGAGGAAGGTTCTCCATGCCCCAAAACAATTATTACACTCTCAAATCCCTGTCTAATTAAGGAGAAACAGATATCTACTATTACTCTCTTTAATGTATCGGGACTGATATTGGTTGTTCCGGCAAGAGTTCCATAAGAATGGCTGTAATTGAGTATAGGAGCCACTACACAACCGGTAATTCTGGAAGCTTCTTTAGCCAGAGAATATCCATAAATAGCATCCGTGCTTAAAGGAAGATGCCAGCCATGCTGCTCTGTTCCTCCAACAGGAAGAAGCACTGTTTTCGTCTTCTTCAATGCCTCGATGACGTCTTTGACAGTCATATTCTCCATAAATCTTTCCTTCATTTTATTTCCTCCTGGTAGATACTAATCGTGTTTTGTATTCTTAACCGAAATCATATACAAAACCATCTGTCAATCTGCTCCGAGGTCATTGTAGGGCACCAGAATGCTCTCAACTGGCACATCAATCTGAAAAGCACAATCGGGAGCAAGGGCAAGCCCGGGTATTCGTAATTCGGGCGAAAATATATATAATCGTAACCAGCCTCACACCAAAACTCCACATCATTCATAATGCTTTCAATAGGTCTATCCAAAAATGCCTCTTTTACCGGGGGGATCCATCGCTAATTCAGCTACCGGCACATAATCCGGCTCGTTGCAACGGGAGGCTTTTAGAATACATTCAAAATCAGTTTTTCTTTCCATAATAGTACCCTCTTCTATCTTAATTGTATTTTACATTTTATTTATCGGGGCCGTATGCTCTGACCTCATATACCCTTGCTGATGGATCGCCATTTGTAGCCCACATTTCGAGCCTTAAAGCCGCTACAGCCACAGGATTGAAATCCTGTTGGGCAGCAACGCTCTGCTAAGACCGGTCACGATGAGGGTGTTTTTCGACACCTTTTCAGGAAAGACATGGCGTTGCGCCGATAACCAACCAATAGCACCCGCCAGACACTACTTGCCTAAACAAATTTTTTCACCTCATCGACTGACCTGCGATATCACAACTTTACCCACAGAAGGATATATTTATCTTATAATCGGTCTGGATTTATTTTCCACATATTTGGATTAATCAGTTCCTCTGAGACATCAGGAAACATCTCCAATATTCTCTGTTTAGCTTCACTAGATAAAGGTGGCGAACTCATTAGTTTAATGTTTTCCTTTAATTGATCTACAGTCTCTACTCCTAACACCACACTGCTGATACCTGGAGAATCCCTGACGAAGGTCAGTGCAAGTTCGGCAGTTGATATACCTAAATCGGATGAAAGCTTAGCAAGTTGCTGCAATGGCTTATTGGCTAATTGCAGATATAGTGGAAGATTATCTGGTTCAAGAAAAAAGAGCCCCTGCAGAAAAACACTCCGAGCAAAAATAATAATGCCTTTTTGAGCTAATTCATTTAGAAGTTCCTTTCTTATTAAACGATTATTAAATATATTAATAGGGATTTGGATTACATCAAATTCCTTAATCTTAAGGAATTCTCTAACTTCTCTTAGTTGATATATAGAAACTCCTATCATCTGGATGAGTTTCTCTTCTCTCAGTCTTATCAAGCTTTTAGTTATTAGTCCGCCATACTCTATCATATCGGAAGCATCATGTAATAAACAGATGGGAATTTTCTCTATTTTTAGTCGTTTTGCAGAGCGAAGAATTGACCTTTTGACTTGATCATGAATTACTTGAAATGATGGCGCACCAATACATTGAACCTTTGGAATTTTTGTAATTATGATTGGTGTTCCAGACATAGAGATTTTATTATAGGAAGCTAAAAATGATCCAATAATTTCCTCGCTATTCCCATAATCCGAGGCAGTATCAAAGATATTTATGCCTGTGTTTACAGCTAATTGTAAAATATTATATGCGGATTGCAAATTAGGTTTCCCAGTTTTATTTGCTATTCCATACTCAAGTCCCAGCTGCGCAGTTCCTAATGTCATTTTTGATATTTTCATACATTTAACCTGGCTATAATTCATATAATTACCTGCCTGAGTTTATCTCAGATTTGATAAAACGTGGTTAGTCGCAATAAATTGGTAGTTTATTCTCTGTTTATTCTATCATATCGGTCGCCCTTTTAATCTAATTGGTGAACTTATAGAAGCCCTCGTTTGAGAAGAATTTGCTCAACTCTATTTATCTCTTCTTTTTTTGGTTTTCTTCCCATTTGGCAAACATAGCTATCGCATATTCCTAAAAGATTAAGAGCGATTTTTATCCCAAGAAGGAAATTATTAGTGGACAAGCTGTAATCGCCAGCAGCAGAAAAAATAGTGAAAAGGAGATTCATCTTTTTTTGAAGTTGATAGGCTTTCTCTATATCCTTGTTTATAGCTGCCTGATAAATATCCACATGGAGCTTAGGATCTATATTAGCCAAAGCAGAGATAGCTCCATCTCCTCCAAAGATAAAACTGGAAGCTAACAAAAGCTCACTCCCCTGGAAAAGGGAAAAATCATCCCTTTGACGAAAATGGAACAGAAGTTCCATAAAACGAGCCATATCTACTGTAGTATCTTTGGTGCCAAGAATATTTTCCTCCTGGCTCAACCTTTTCAGAGTAGGAATTTCCATATTTACCCTTGTTCTTCCAGGAATATTATATATGAAAATTGGTAAGGGAGAATTCCTGGCGATGCTAGTATAATACTCAATCAACTCTTCCTGAGAGTAGGTGAAAAAAGAAGGAGGAATAATCACCGCTGCATTTGCTCCCCATTGACAAAGCTTATCAATATTAGAAATAACCATCTTAAGAGAGTTGGAGGAAGCTCCTGCATATATGGGAACTCGTTTCTTTGTTTGACTAACTACGGTCTTAACAAAAACTTCCTTCTGATCATCGGTAAGAGAAAAATATTCACCCGTAGAACTCAAAGCAAATAACCCATGCACTCCACCTTTAACAAGATACTCGGTCAAACGCTTTGCCCCCTCAACATCAACTTCTCCCTTGGAAGTGAAAGGAGTAATCATAGCTGGAACAATTCCTCTCCAGTGATCAGGACTAAACATGAGTTCTTTCTTCATTTTATTCTATCCCTCCTATGTAATGTGGTTTAGTTATCAATTTGCACAAGGGTCTCATCTTAGGCAAACTTGCCTTCATTCTTTTGGCAGAAACAGATTGTTTCTTTTTTGACACCTCATACAGAAGGACACCACTGTATCCTTTTCTCTGTAGAGCTTCTATTATTTGCTCAGTATTCTGTGATAAATTAACATGCCCAACATCGAGACAAAATCCAACATTATCAAGGCTAACTTCATCCAGTAAATTTACCCCTCCAGGGGGGCAGGTCACCCGAGCCTTCATTTCCCTTCTTCTTTTGCTAAATTTTTATCGGATATTTCCCATAATCAAATGTAGCCTGAAGCATAGCCCTGTAATTCTCTATCGGTATGTAGTAAGCTACTGAATTGCTGGACCCTACAGCATATCCACCACCGGGAGCCAGGCTTTTAATTCTTCCCCTAACCTCTCTTCTCACGTCTTCAGGGGTACCCCTGCCCAGGGAGCCGGCCATATCAATGTTACCAATCAAACACAATCTACCTTGATATTTCTTTTTCAGTTCGTTTATATCCATAGCCTTTGGCTCAATTGGATGAAGTGCATTTAAACCTATCTTGATAAGATCGTCAATCAATAAATGGACATCGCCATCGGTATGCATCGCAATCGGCATATCTGCCTTATGGGCAATACTAAACAATTCCTCAAACCATGGGAAAAGGTATTGCCTATATATATTAGGGGAGACCAAAAGTCCACCTGCGTAAGCAAGATCATCACCATACCAGAAAGCGCCTACCTTCTTCATTTTCACTACTTTTTTCAATACCTGACACTGAATATTACCAATATGATCAAACATCTTTTTGATAAAAGGCAGGTCCTCACTTAATTTGAGGCAGAAGTTATTGAATCCCAGTAACATCCAGGCCCGGGTAAATATGCCGCCTACACCTGAGATGATGCCCATACCTTCAGGTAGGTAATTAGCAGCTTCCTCTAAATTAGAATAATCCACGGTTTCTGGATCAGGCCAGGGAAAATCCTCCATATCTTCTTCAGTGCTAATCTTCCGCCAGGTATCTAAAGATGAATCGGCTTCCTCTATTTTGATAGTACGTTCTCTCTGGATGGTTGTTCCTGCAGCAACACTCGGTGGCAAGCCTGAGTATTCGTAATTCGGTCGAAGATATATATAATCATAGCCAGCCTTGCACCAAAACTCCACATCATCTCTAATCTTTCCAATAGGCTTATCCAAAAATGCCTCTTTTATCGGGGTATCTATCCCTAATTCAGCTACCGGTACATGATCCGGCTCCTCACAACGGAAGGCTTTTAGAATACGTTCAAAATCAGTTCTTCTTGACACAACTAAATCTTTCCTTACCTCTTTCTGTTTAGTGTTCATGTTTCTACTCTTCACTTATTTTACTTTTTACCATTTCCCAATCGCACCAATAGGAGCCTATTTTATTATTCCCATTGTCACTATCAGCTTCAGAATTATGGTTATCTGACCCGCCAGTCACTATAAGATCGTATTTCTGTACCAGCTCCAGATAAATTTCCTGTTTTGCCTTATCATTCCAGCGATGATAAATCTCTAATCCATCAATACCCTTCTCTATTACTTTCTTGATATCATCTTCTCCGAATTCATAAACATAATATTCCTTCATGCCGGCCGGATGAGCCAACACAGCTATACCCCCAGCTTTATGTATCTCTTTAATTATTTCCGGAACTGGAGGAGAAAATTCAGTGTAATGCTCAAAACTAATCTTATGAAATTTCTTTTTGTAATCAAAGATATCCCCGACATAACCTTTCTTTACCATAAGTCTTAAAAGTGGTGAATCTCCAGTAGTGCAATCTTTGGCAACCTCATCATATTCCTCCAAAGTAACATCAATCCCCATTTTCTGTATTCTTTTTATAAGACAGGTAGCAGTATCTCTTGCCGCTTCCCTAGCTCTTACATCGAGAAAAGCTTGCAAGGACTGCCCTACCGATTCAAAAAAATATGCCAACACATGTGCAGTCTGTCCCTTCCACGAGGAAGAAACTTCTACTCCAGGAACGAATTCTATCCCGTATTTTTTAGATAGTTCTTGGCCAAGCTGATAATGAAGGATGGAATCATGGTCCGTAAA
>SDBT01011210.1_pt1 | contig 14444 bp, 13 predicted proteins | sample 2277101 | NCBI WGS metagenome assembly SDBT01 (sample SAMN10404973, study PRJNA504765) | marine sediment metagenome | isolation source: marine sediment core GS10_PC15, 103 cmbsf | place: Arctic Ocean: Southern Knipovich Ridge | collected 2010
GTGCGTAATTGCCATCGGCACCGAGACCAACGGCTCGATTGTGTGTCCATCAAATAATAACGGAATTGTCGGTATAAAACCGACCGTCGGCTTGCTGAGCCGATCAGGCATCGTACCAATATCATTTACGCAAGATACACCCGGTCCTATGGCGCGAACGCTGCGCGATGCCGCGATCTGTTTAGGTGTGCTGACCGGTATCGATACACTCGATAGTTCAACATCGCTCAGCGAAGGAAAATCGCATAGCGACTATACACAATTTTTGAACCTACACGGTTTAATAGGTGCGCGGATTGCCTATCTCACTTTGCACAAAGGCGTACATTTCCGCGTGGATACGCTGATGGCAAGTGTGGTTGAGTTCATGGAGGGAGCGGGCGCAACGGTGATTGAGATTGACGAGATATCGAAGACTGATTTAGGAGAACCGGCTTTTCAAGTTTTATTATACGAATTTAAACACACCCTAAATGAATATTTTAAATCATTAGGTGACAATGCGCCGGTGAAAAGCTTAGCGGAATTGATTGAAGTCACTTTTGGCGATGAGGTCGAGATGCGGTATTTTGATCATGAATTGTTGAAAATGGCAGAGGGAAAAGGTGACTTGAATTCCGAAGAATATGTGGATGCGCTCGAAGAAATGTTATGGAACAGTCGAGCCGGCGGCATTGACCGTGTAATGGACAGATACAATTTAGATGCCATAATAGCACCATCCGGCAACCCTGCTTGGGAAACCGATTTGACTAACGGTGATAATTTTGGTCAGTCTTCCAGCCGCCATGCGGCACGCGCCGGATATCCCAACATATCTCTTCCAATGGGTTTTATTGACGGACTGCCGGTAGGCTTATCTATTTTTGGCAGAGCTTGGAGTGAACCGCTTTTATTGGAAATCGCTTATTCTTATGAACAGGGAACTATGCATAGAACAGCACCGGAGTTTTTGGATTGATAATTAAGGAGAACTAAATGGATAACAAATCTTATTTTTTAGATCAACTCAATAAAATTATTGACGAAATCATATTTAGAAAAAATATAAGAAAAACCGCTCCCTTATAGCATAATTATTGCTTGACATTTACAATCATTAAAGTGAGATTTATACTGTCATCACAATCAATTGCTGATAATTTTAATCGGCAACCGAAAAATAAAGTGTGAATGACTTTCAAATCCGTTTGGTAATCATTTACTTGCTTTATACGGCAAATACCGATATTTTAGATGACTTTTTAAATGATAATAGGATTTAGCTTTGTTCACAAATGCGATAGTTCGCACACCTTGTAAAAATATGATCAATGGTTTAACATCTTCAACAGAAGGTGAACCGGATTATTTACTTGCATTAACACAGCATAAGAAATATATCGATGCATTAAAAGTCTGCGGCGTAGAAGTAACTGTCCTTCCTGCCGATGAAAATTATCCCGATTCTACGTTTGTGGAAGATGTGGCATTATTAACTCCGAATTGCGGAATTATAACTCGTCCCGGAGCTCATTCAAGACGCAGGGAAACCAACTCGATGAAAAGGGTAATTACGGACTTTTACGACGATATTGAAGAGATCAAGTCACCCGGCACAGTTGATGCCGGCGACATCATGATGGTTGGATCACATTATTATATTGGACTATCTAAACGGACTAATCCAACAGGCGCCAAGCAAATCATTAAAAATTTAAATAAATGTGAAATGACCGGTTCAACTGTTAAAATGAGTAACATGTTACATCTGAAATCAGGGGTAGCTTATTTAGAAAATAATAATTTAGTGATCACAGGTGAGTTTACCGATAAACCGGAATTTAAAAAATTCAATCGTATCAAAATTGATAATGATGAAACTTATGCGGCAAACTGCGTGTGGATTAACGATTATGTTTTAGTTGCCCGGGGATACCCAAAAGCACAACAATTAATTGAACAAGCCGGATATAACACTATCGAATTAGATATATCAGAATTTAGAAAGTTAGACGGCGGATTAAGCTGCTTGTCGCTACGATTTTGATTAATGTAGTTGGCTTAAGTTATATCATGAATAGAGGTATTTTTTCAAAGATAATTATTATAAAAATGAATATCAGTAAACAAGCCTTTTTTAATCTTACACATCGACATTTAGGTTTAATATTATTCCTTATAATGTGTACCATTGCTCTGTTTAGTTTTGATGAATACGGCATGAGTTGGGATGAGAAAGCACAGCGTTTTACAGGATTAGTAAACTATAATTACATTGTTTCCGGTAATCAATTTTTACATGAATGGCCGGATCGAGATTACGGTATTGCTTTTGAACTGCCATTAATTGTAATTGAAAAATTATTTAATTTAACTGATACTCGTGATATTTATTTATCACGCCATTTAGTAACACATTTATTTTTTCTATTAAGTGCTTTTTTTTGTTTTAAATTAGTTGATTTATTATATAAAAACAAACTTTTGGCAACTATTGGTTTTTTATTGATTGTACTGCATCCGCGTATTTACGCTCATTCTTTCTTCAATTCTAAAGATATACCATTCATGTCCATGTTTATAATATGCTTTTATTATAACGCAATTGCGTTCAGAAAAAAAACAGTTCTCCATTTTATTTTGCTTGGTATGAGTACTGGATTACTAGTTAACTTAAGAATTATGGGAGTACTGTTTCCGTGTTGTATAATTCTCTTTTTGATTATTGATACAGTTAATGAAAAAAAATACAATTATAATTTAAAATTCGGGATTATTTTCCTGGTGAGTACATTAATTATATTGTATGCTACTTGGCCATTTTTGTGGACTAACCCTATTAAAAACTTTATTTTATCATTTACAAATATGTCTAAATTTCGTTGGGATGGAGAAATGTTATTCAATGGCGACATGATAAGAGCAGTTGAAATAGGTTGGAATTATATACCTATTTGGTTTTCAATTACAACACCAATATTATATATTATTACAGCTTTACTAAGTACCGTATTATTGCTATTTCAATTTTTCAAAACACCATCCACCTTTTTATCAAATTCCGATGAGAGAAATAATCTAATTTTTCTGATATTTTTTTTCATTCCAGTAATTATAATTATTCTATTACGCTCCACATTATATGATGGTTGGAGGCATATGTACTTCATATACCCATCATTTGTACTTATCATTATATACGGATTAAATTTTTTAGTTAAAAACAATAAAAAGGTATTTGTAATTATTGGTTCATTTTTTACATTTTCTGTAGTAGGAATATTTATGATCAAGAATTTCCCATTACAACATGTATATTTCAATCATTTCCTCGCATTCAATCCAGCGGAACATATCAGAAATAATTTTGAATTAGATTATTGGGGTACTTCATATAAGCAATCCTTAGAGTATATCCTTAATAACGATAATTCATCATCAATATATATAAATGTTGAAAATTTTGGTGGAAAAAACAACATCAATATATTACCTCTGAACGAAAGAACTAGAATCAATTTTGTGCAATTTGAAGAAGCTACATATTTCATTACAAATTATAGATGGCATCCAAAAGAGTATGAGAAGATTAAAGAATTCGAGTATCATTCTTTTAAAGTAGCAAATAATACTGTTAATAAAATATTTAAACTCAACTAATATGTCTTCAAAATTTAAAATTTGTATAGTGATCCCATGTTATAATGAAGAAACAGATTTTTTATTTCAAGAATATGTATGTTTTTTAGAAACCCATTCAAATAGTTTAATTTGCTTTGTTAACGATGGATCTACTGATAACACTTTAAATGTTATTGAGAATTTAAGAGGAAGATTTTCTAATAATGTTGAAATAGTATCTTATGAAAATAATTTAGGTAAGGCAGAAGCTGTAAGAAAGGGTTTTCTTTTTTGTAATAATCAGTTCGATTACCAATACATTGCTTATCTTGACGCTGATTTAGCTGTCTCGTTGCAAGAATGTTTTAGTTTAATTGAATATTTTAACAAGGACATCATTTTTTGTTTCGGATCAAGGATAAAAAGAATTGGCTCAGTAATTACAACAAAAAAATCTAGATATATAATTGGGAGAATTATTGCTACAATAATTTCAAAGATTTTATCACTCAAAGTTTATGATACGCAGTGTGGTTGTAAACTTTTTACCAAAAATCTATCAGTAAAAATATTTTCCCATCCATTTCTTTCAAAATGGCTATTTGATGTTGAAATATTTTTCCGAATCATTGATATTTATGGAAAAGATAAATCTTTAATAAAAATGATTGAGGTACCTTTAACTAAATGGATTAATCGTGGAAAGTCAAAAGTGAAAGTTTCCTATTTTTTTAAATTATGGATTGATTTGATCAAAATAAGAAGAGAATATAAACAAACTCAATAAAATGCTCTTGCAAAATGGACTTGTTTTTAAAACATTCGATGGAAAAACCGCAACAAAATAATTGACAACAGTTAAGGTGGAAGATTTAAAATATCTCTAAATCATGCTGCCAAAAAGTTTCCGCGTCTGTGCGCGGTCAAAGAAAGGAGGGCGAAAAATAAAATGAATAGATTCGATTTTATCGAAAAAAGAGTATAATGGATTTTCATAAGATTTAATTAGTTGGAACGACTGTAAAGTAAAATAGTTAGTTTACAAAACTATAAATCGGTTTGCAGGATAGACAAAATGGTTTTTTGGAGCTTGTTTTTATCTTCTATAAGCGGATTTCTTGCATTTTATTTGCACTAGTAGCATTTTCATCAATATTAATGATATTAATATTTAATTATTAGGAATTAGTACAATAATAGTTAGAACAACAATTTAAAACGATTGTGTATCGGGCGGGCCATCTTTAGTAGCAATTGTCTCCATTATTAGCGGATTACAATTGATATGTTTGAGAATTATTGATCAGTTTCTATCAAAAACATGTCTAGAAACCAAGAATCAAATTTGAAAAAGGATAATTAAACTGGATTTAAAAGAAAAAACTGAAAATCTTGAGCGACACCCCTGGGAATTATCACGCAGTTACAATGTGTTGAAGTTATTACAAAATAATGATAAAGATTTTGTATACGCGGATATTGGTGCCGGCGATAGATTCTTTACTTCAAAATTACTTTCAATTACCGAAGGAAGCGTATTTGCTATTGATAATAAATATATAAATAATAATTCAGAAAAAGATGGAATAATATGTTTAAATGATGTTTCTTTACTAGAAAATACTAGCATTGATTGCATATTAATGATGGATGTTTTGGAACATATTGAAAATGAAAGCGAATTTTTAAAGACAGTCCTTAAAAAATTAACTAAAAATGGCAAACTTATTGTAACTGTTCCAGCCATGCAATTTATATTCTCATCGCATGATGTGTTTTTAAAACATTTTCGTCGTTATAATAGAAAGCAAATCTTGGATTTATTACGAAAAAATGGAATAAAAATTGAAAAGTGTTTTTACTTTTACAACATCTTATTGTTAATAAGATGTCTTTCTTTTTTAGTTGAAAAAATCTTTAAAAACAAAAAAAAGATTAGTGTAGGAATCGGTTTATGGAAACATGATGATAAAAGTCTAATCACTCGATTAATTGTTATTGCACTAAATATTGATTTTTTTATCAATAAATTAATTAATAAAATTTTTATTAGATTACCTGGATTGTCGCTTTTGGTAATTTGCAGAAAAATATCTTGATCAAATTGAAAAGTAAATTGTCAAATTATTACAGATATCGTATCGGTTCATATCGATTGTTTTATAAGATTGATTCGAATAATACAATAGTTTTTATTGCTGCAATAAAAGAACGCAAAGATTCTTATTAATACGACCTAATTTTCCTTAATCGCTTTTATAAAAGGCACAACTAAAACTAATCCGGGAATGAAGAATAGCGCCATAACCGGAAACACAAAATTGATTCCGTAATTTTCAGCTATTAAGCCGCCGATACCGGCGGCAAAAGAACCCATACCAAAACTTAGGAAAAAACTAATTCCATAACTCAATCCACGATGTTCGCTATGCGATATTTGGGCAATCAATGCGTTTCCAATCGGCTGCCAAATAAAATGCGTTATGCCTAACAAAATCCCAAAAATTACCAGTGGAATTCCCGTCGTGAAACCCATTAACGCCAAGAGCGGCATATTTATTAAAATTACCCATAATAATATTTTTGGCTTACTATATTTATCGCCTAAAAATCCGCCAAGCATCTGCCCAATTATTCCCGATAAAAGTACTAATGTTGTAAACAATCCGCCTCTAATTGTATCGGATAATGATGTAAAAATATTACGCGTTTCCAAAGCAAAATGTGCCGGCATAAAGGTTATAAATCCGGCGAATGCTAAACCGATCATCACGATCATTCCATAGTATAATAATAGCGCAGGGCGATTTGTTTCTTCGGGTTGGATATGATCAACGGTTTCGGGTTCCCGCTTCCGCGATGGAATGAATATTGTAGTGCATAATATCAATAATAACATAATTATACCTAATACTAAATATGGCAATCTCCATCCGCTAAGAACTGTTAATGTTGCGCCGATTAGCGGTCCTAACGCCAAACCGATTGAGCCCATAATACCGTGAAAAGCCATACCTTTGCTAATCGCCTTTACGCGGCGTGAAATTATAGTAAGTCCGGCTGGATGGTAAATACTACTGGCTAGACCTAAGAGCATTAATCCACCGGTTAAAGTCCACAATGTTTGAGAAAAAATTATAATTAATATTGAAGCGACAACGCCAACCTGATAAATTAATAGTAGTGTTCTGCCACCTAATTTTTTCTCCAAGATTCCAGCCGGTAAGGCACCGAGACCAAACATGAATTGACTTGCGGCGGCAATTATTCCGAGAGTGCCTAAACCAACATTAAACTGCTTTTGTAATACTAACAGGATGGCGGGCAGAACAAGCATCACAGAATGAACCAATAGATGGCTGAAACCCGTAATAGTAAGAATAACTTTTTCGTTATTATTCATCAAGAAACAAAAAAGCTCTCAATTGTGAGAGCATTTAAATTAATTTATCTTTTCTCTCTTATTCGAGCTGCTTTGCCGGTCAAACTCCGTAAATAATGAAGTTTCGCACGGCGTACTTTTCCTCGTCGAATCACTTTTATTGAAGCGATCATTGGTGAATGTATCGGGAAAATCCTTTCGACGCCAATTCCATTAGATATTTTTCGCACGGTAATGGTTTCTTCAATACCGCCATGTTTACGAGCTATTACAACTCCCTGAAAACGCTGGATACGTTCTTTGTTACCTTCCACAACCCGTATATCCATTGAAATAGTATCACCCGGATTGAAATCAGGGATATTCTTTTTCAATAAATTTTTTGTTACTTCATGTAATTTGTTCATTTCCTTTTCTCCGTAAGGTCTCTATTCTCTAAATATTTTTCCCAAATATCAGGGCGTTTTGCATTTGTACGTTTTTCTCTTTGAGCTTTACGCCACTCCTCAATTTTTTTATGATGTCCTTCAATAAGAACATCCGGTACCTTCATTCCTTCAATTTCGCGCGGTTTTGTATATTGCGGTGTATCCAATAAATCTGATGCAAAGGTATCACTCATTGCCGAATCATATTTATTCAACACACCGGGAATCAATCTCACTATACTGTCAATCATCATCATTGCCGGAAGCTCTCCAGCTGTAACCACAAAGTCACCGATTGAATATTCATGCGTTACATATTTTTCAATAACACGTTCATCAATTCCCTTATAGTGTCCGCAAATAAAAATTAATTTGTCAACTTGACTGTTTTCAATAGCCAATTCATGTGTCCATTGAACACCTTGTGGTGATGGATACACCACTCTCACGTTACTAAAATCCAACTGTTCCAAGCTATAATCAATTGCTTTGAACAATGGTTCTGCCATCATCACCATTCCCTCACCACCGCCAAATGGTTTATCATCAACTTGGCGATAATTTCCTTTTGTAAAGTCTCGGAGGTTTACAACCTTAAACTCCACAACATTTCGCTCAACTGCCTGCCTAAGCATGCTGTTGGCGATTAAACTATCAACTGTATCCGGTACGGGTGTAATGATTACGATCTGCTTCAATCCAGCAGACCATCCATCGGAGTAATTTCTATCGCTCTTTCATCATGATAAATTGATTTAATTACTTCAGGAATCACCGGTATCAAAATCTCACGATCTTCATTACGAATTACATAAATATCGTTAACCGGCAGCCATAATATTTCAATCAATTCACCAACAACATCACCAATATCAGTTACAACTGTATAGCCAATTAAATCACCGGAAATTTGATTGATTTCATCATCAATCAGAACAGAAGCAAATACATATTTTCCTTTAATTGCCTCTGCCTCGTCGCGCGAATCAATTCCTTTGAACACGCAACGAACTTGTTTACCATCCCTTGCTTTTTCTAACAGTTCAATCTCCTTACTCGAAGTTTCGGAGTCACCTAAAAATAATGGTTTCTCCGATATGTATTCTTCACAATATCGAGACAAAGGTGCTAACCGAACGGCACCTTTCATGCCGAATGGTTTTGATACTCTTGCGATGGCAAACTTTTTTTCCATTTTACTTAATCTTGCTTCTCGTTTTTATCGATAACATCTAAACGGGCGCGTTTTCCACCATTCTTTGCATTTATTGCAAATAAAAGTGAGCGCAGGGCAGAAATATTTCTACCACGTTTTCCGATTACTTTTCCAAAATCACCGTCACCAACAGTCAATTCAAAAATTATTTGTTGTTCGCCTTCTACTGCGTTAACATTTACTTCATCCGGCTTATCAACTAACTGTTTTACTACCGTTTCTATGAATTCCTGCATTAATACCTCCTATCGGTATCGATTATTTGTCGTCTTTAGCTTTGTCTACTGACTCAGCTATTTTTGCACTCGGTTTCTTTACAGATTTTTTCTTGGGAGTGCTTTTTTTTGTTGTTACTTTTTTTGTTTCTTTGGTTTCTGTTTCTTTGGTTTCTTTCGCTTTGGTGTCTTCCGTCTTTTGTTCAACCTCTTCTTTTGCCAGCCCAATTTTTTCAGTTTCTTTCTCTTCTTCAGCTGATTTCTTTTCTACCACTTCTGACTTTTTAGTTTCTTCTACTTTAGTGTCTTCCGTCTTTTGTTCAACCTCTTCTTTTGCCGGCTCAATTTTTTCAGTTTCTTTCTCTTCTTCAGCTGATTTCTTTTCTACCACTTCTGACTTTTTAGTTTCTTCTACTTTGGTGTCTTCAATCTTTTGTTCAACTTCTTTTATTTCGGCTTTTTCTTTAACCAATTCATCAGTTTTTTCTGTTTCTTCTTGTTCTTTTTCTGATTCCTTACTAACAGCATCCTTTTCTTCGCCATTTTTCTCGGCTTCTTTAGCTTTCTTTTTTAACTCTTTTTCAGATGCTTTCAACTTTTCTTTAACTTGTGCTTCTCTTCTGAGATCAAGTTTTTGTATTTCTTTTTCAATAGCCTTTTCATCTAAACCTTGCTTCATCAAGTGCCATTTCATGGCAATACCGGCTCTTTTCATTAATTTATGAGCAATTTCAGAGGGTTGCGCACCGAGTTGCAACCAGTGTAATATTCGTTCTTCTTTGAGCTCAAAATTGTTTGTTTTGTCTTTAGCGATCGGATTATACCAACCCAATTCCTCAATTGCTGCACCATCTCGTCGTTGACGTGAATCTATCACTATAACTCTATAGAATGGTCTATTCTTTCTTCCAATTCTCTTCAGTCTTATTCGTGTTGCCAAAAGTTAATCTCCTCAGTTATTTCCCATTAAGTTTATTGAATTTGCAGACATTTTAGATAATTCCGGTATTTTCATTTTGCCCATATTCTTCATCATCTTTTTCATTTGGGCAAACTGCTTTAATAGTTGATTCACATGTTGTACCGATCTACCGGAACCAAGCGCAATACGTTTCCTTCTGCTTCCGTTAATTTCGTGTGGATTTTGTCTTTCCCACGCTGTCATGGAATTAATGATTGCTTCTGTCCAGGTTAATTGTCTATCATCAATTTTTAGGCCTTTCAGTGCTTTGCGGCTCATTCCCGGCATCATTCCTAATATTTGCTCCATTGGCCCCATTTTTTCCAGTTGTCTTAACTGGTTTTTAAAATCTTCCAAATCAAAATCATTTTTTCTAATTTTCTTTTCAAGCTTAGCGGCATCTTTTTCATCCATAACTGATTGTGCTTTTTCCACTAATGCAACCACATCACCAAATCCAAATAATCTATCTATAATTCTTTGTGGCTCGAATTGTTCAAGACCATTTATTTTCTCAGAAACACCGACGAATTTAATCGGTTTACCGATAACCTCGGTAATCGAAATAGCAGCACCGCCACGAGCATCACCATCCAATTTTGTAAGGATGGTTCCGGTAATTTCCAATACTTTAGAAAAAGCTAAAGCTGAGTTTACAGCGTCCTGTCCGGTCATACCATCAACAACAAATAGCGTTTCATCCGGATTAGTGATTTTGGCGATTTCTTTGATCTCGGACATCATCTCTTTATCAACGTGTAACCTTCCTGCCGAATCTAAAATCACAATATCAATTTTTTCAGATTTTGCTTTTTTAACCGCATTTTTACAAATATCGATCGGTTTTTTACTATCTTCAGAATAAACAGGAAGGTCTATTTGTTTTCCCAATATCTGTAATTGCTTAATCGCCGCCGGACGATAAACATCTGCTGCAACTAACAAAATTGATTTTCCGGATTTCTTTAACCGATTCCCCAGTTTCGCGGCTGTTGTTGTCTTTCCGGAACCCTGCAATCCTGCTAATAGAATTACTGCCGGTTTACTTTTACCAAGTTCTAATTGAACCGGTTTTTCACCTAATAATTTGATCAATTCATCGCGGATGATCTTGATGAACAATTCACCCGGTTTTACAGATTTAATTACCTTTGTTCCCTCGGATCGTTCTTGCACCTTCTTAATAAAATCGCGAGCGACCTTATAATTCACATCGGCTTCGAGTAATGCACGACGGATATCCCGCACAGTGTGCTGAATATTATCATCGGTAATTTTACCGAGACCGCGTAAATTCCGGAAAACGGAATCAAATCTATCTGCTAATTGACTAAACATATTAATTCAAGTAATCTTGAGCCTATAAATTTAATTGGAAATATGCACTATATTCAATTATTTTTAAGGAAGCTAATAAGAATGCCAAAATAGATAAACTATACACAAAAATATTTTATAAATTTAGCGTTTAGAATAAGGAGATTAAATGTATCCACCATTAAAAAATTTATTATTATTGCTCGTGAGCAGGTCGTTTTTAATCGCCCAAAGCGGAAATATTAAAATCAAATAAATCCTTTTTCATATAATATTTTTAAGATAATTTGTTTCTAAAATACATTAATTCTCTTTCCCGAGTATTCAGAACCGTATTCCTCTTATTCATTTTTACATCATTTATATATTCGCAGGATTCACTGCGATTAGTTAATCTTTACAATTTAACGGAAGGTCCAAACTGGATAAATAGTACCAACTGGTTAAGTGATCTACCAGTTTCAGAGTGGCATGGAATTACAGTTCATGATAGCAGTGTTATCGGAATTGAGTTAGCACGAAATCATCTTTCTGGACAAATACCGGAAGATATTGGTCAATTAACAAACTTAGAAATATTAAATTTATCAGATAATAATATATCCGGTGAGTTACCGGTTTCTCTAAATAATTTAGTAAAACTAAAATCTTTAAATTTATCGCATAATCAATTTAGCGGTAATCCTGTAAAAATTTTTAACAAAATGGGTAATTTGATATCATTGGATTTATCGTATAATGATTTTAACGGTAGAATTCCAAAGGGCTTGGGTAAATTGGGAAAATTGAAAATACTTAACTTATCTAATAACAATTTTCAAAATACTATTCCAATTCAAATATTTCGATTACAAAATTTAATCGAATTAAATCTTCAGATGAATTCATTAACGGGATCGATTCCACGGCAAATTGGGAATTGTAGTAATCTGCAGATCTTGGATTTGTCACGTAATAAACTAACCGGGAAAATACCTAAAGAACTTGGCAAATTAAAATATTTAACACATCGGTTAGCACTTGATCATAATTACTTTAGTGGGTTAATACCCAAAGAACTCAGTTTGCTATCCAATCTTAAACATATATGGTTGAATAATAATCAATTTTCAGGTATTTTGCCTTTTGAAATCGGTAAAATGAAAAGTTTGCGATCATTGTTTATTTACCAAAATAATTTTGTTGGACCCATACCATTAACTGTTGGTAATCTGCGAGAATTAGAAATATTTTACGGCCAAAACAACGCGTTTGGCGGCAAAGTTCCTCAAGAATTGTGGTTCTTACCTAAATTGAAAATGTTAAGATTAGAGAATAATCAGTTATCCGGAACAATCCCGGGAGACTTAAGAATTTTGAAATCCATTCAATCAATAGACTTAAGCAATAATCGTTTTGATTCTATATCCGATTCAATAGCCTTACCAACTTCTTTACTATCCTTTAATATCACCGATAATAATTTATTTTGTGATAATAAACGCGGTGAAACCGATAGTCTTTCGTTCGTTTTACATGCTAACGTGTCTAGTAAAGTAAAAGGATTGGAACAACAAAATTGTATCGATAATTCATGGTCTTCCTTTTCAATTGGAACAGATAATATTGATTTCGAATATGTAAAAACAGATACTACTGCAGAGCAACAATTTTGGATTACGAGTAGTAATTCAAGATCTAATATTTTACTTTTTCATCATTTTGATAATAATTTTTATCTTTCGGATTCTTTGTTGAAAATTAATCAAGATGATACAATCTTTGTTTCCTTGTCGTACTCTCCGGTTGCTGTTGATACTCATTATGATGTATTAATCATAGAAGATATTATTAATAATAACAGCAAATTCATTTCTGTTATTGGAGAAGGTGTTGAATCATTAATCCCTGAAAGAGATGCTTCAATTCCATGGAAATTTAAGCTTCATCCCATATCAATTGAAGCGGAATCAGATACAATCAATATTCAGTATGATGTACCTGAAGAAAGTAATATAAACATTACCATTTTCAATTTAGGAGGACGACCAATTAAAACAATTATGGACGGCATCGCCGATGTTGGATTTCATACTTTTAAATGGGATGGTTCAGATGATTCAGGAAACTCCGTTGAAAGAGGAGAATATTTGTGCGTTATGCAAGCCGGTATGTTTATACAAATCAAACAAATATTGCTATTATATTAAAAAACCTGTTATAGTTTTATCAGTTCATAATAAATTCAGCTTACTAAATTTAACTTAATATAATCTAAATGGATTACTTTTTCAAAAAATATAAGAAACTTCGCGAAGATCAAAAAATTGATCTGACTGATATTGAGAATCGAACTAAGATAAACATCAAATATTTAATAGCTTTAGAAGCCGGTAAATTTGATTTAATCCAAGAACCCTATACACGGTTATTTTTACGTGCTTATATTAATGAAATTGGTGCTGATCCCGATGAAGCTATAAGTGAACTAACGGAATATTTATTAAAAAAAGACAATACTGAGTCTAAAGAAGCTGAAAAAACGGACCAGGAAAAAAATACCTCTGACGAAAAAGTGGAAGATATTTCCACCCAATCCAATAAAAAATCAAACAAATTTCAAAATATTTCTTTAAGACCAGAAAAAATGAAAGTGAATACACGAACTAGTATTTCACCAAACCTAATTAAAGGAATTCTATTTATTATAGCTTGGGTTGTAATAATTATTATTATCCGAAATATTACAATCGATAACGGAAATAATGATGCAAATACACTAACAAATCAAGTAATTGAAAACGTTACGAACATTATAAGTTTTGAACGATTGCAAACCGATTTTATAGAGATCAGCTCTCAACAGACAGCTATTGAACAAGCACTACCGTTAATTGTTAAAATTGTATCTAATAAAGCTCTTGGAATTGTTTCGGTGCAAGATTCAATGGAAGTAATATCTATTTCCATTGCGGCCGGAGATCAAAAAACATTTTCGTTTGATACATATTTAGATATTTTACTACACCATACTTCAGGCATTACAATATTTATTAACGGAGATACGATGCGAGATATTAGACCGCAAGAAACACCGGTTCGATTAACATTCTCAGTTGAACCAAAATCTGTTACAATAAAGCACTACTCTAAAACAGGCTGATTCTACAGGCCTAATCTATACCATTACTCTCTAATCAATTAGAGAATGTAAATATTATTAAAATATTTATTGACTAAAGTGGTTTATCTGACTAATATTGTGGGTAATTGTGGGTAATATTCCCTATTATTACTGGTGAAATGGTGAAAAAAACAACGCAAAACTCATTTTTTGGTCAAT
>SDBT01011211.1_pt1 | contig 14443 bp, 12 predicted proteins | sample 2277101 | NCBI WGS metagenome assembly SDBT01 (sample SAMN10404973, study PRJNA504765) | marine sediment metagenome | isolation source: marine sediment core GS10_PC15, 103 cmbsf | place: Arctic Ocean: Southern Knipovich Ridge | collected 2010
AGAAAGCTTGAGAGCGCCGAAGACCTGAACACCGTCGTGCGGACCATGAAAGTGCTGGCCGCGGTCAACATCCGCCAGTACGAGCGCGCGGTGGAATCGCTCGACCACTACAACCGCACGGTGGAGCTCGCGCTGCAGGCGGCGCTCCGCCAGCGCCCGGAGGGCGTGCAGCTTCCCGGCGCGCCGGAAGGCTCCCGGACCGGCGCCGTCGTATTCGGCTCTGACCAGGGCATGTGCGGTCAGTTCAACGAACAGGTCGCCGCGTTTGCCGTCGAGAAGCTGAACGAACGCGGAGCGCCGGGGGACGGCGAGCCCGTGCTGGCCGTCGGCGGACGGGTGATACCCCGCCTAGAGGAGGCGGGCAAAAAAGTCGAGGTGCAGATCTCCTTTCCACGCTCCCTGGACAAGGTGGCGGCATCGTTCGAGGAGATCCTGCACGAGATGGACCGCTGGCTCACCCGGGGCCGCGTGGACCGCGTGGTGCTCTTTCACAACAGGCCGCTCTCCGGGTCCTCCTACGAGCCCGCGATGAACGACCTCCTGCCCGACGATCCCGGCTGGGTCAGGGAGCTGGCCGGACGGCAATGGCCCTCGCGGTCGCTACCGCTCTTCACCATGGAATGGCACGGGCTCTTCTCATCGCTCCTCAGGCAATACTTCTTCGTGGTCCTCTACCGGGCGTTCGCGCACTCCCTGGCAAGTGAGAACGCGGCGCGGCTCGCCGCGATGCAGGCTGCGGAGCGCAACACGGAGGAGCACATCGAGGAGCTGACCGCGCTCTATCACCACGAGCGGCAGGGCGCCATCACCGCGGAACTCCTGGACATCGTCGCCGGCTTCGAGACCCTCGTGGCCCGTGCATGAAGCCGGCGGTTGGACTGTTCGCCGCGGATCACGGGGCCATGAAGACAATACAAAGCGCCGGGCGGACACGGGAAGGATCTGCCGTAGAATCCTGCTGGACGGAAAGGAGAAGATCCGATGCTGCCGCGCGAGCGCGTGTTCAAGACACTCAACCACGAGGAACCGGATATCATCCCCTGGGGGGAACACTCGATAGACTACAACATCTACGAAGATATCCTCGGCAGGGAGACGTACGTAGCCGCAAAGTTCCGGGAGACCCGGGCCCTCTGGGATGGGAAACATGACGAGGTCGTTGCATCATACAAACGGGATATCCCGGATCTGGCAGAAGCCCTCGGGATGGACATCATCAGCGCGCGCCGTGTGCCGTCCGCCGCGGCGGCCGCCGAGCCGATGGAGAGAGTGGATGAGGAGACCTACCGGGACTCTGAGGGAAATATCTTCCGCATCTCATCCGTCACGCACGACCTCATGCCGTTCAAGATGAACCCGCAAGCTTACACTCCTCCCACTCTTGAGAGCATACGTGACGAGATCGACACAATAGAGCGCAAGGGAGTGCCGGTACCTCACGAATCCGAGTGGGAGGTGATAGACCACGTTGTCAGGACTAAGAAATCAACACATTTCATCATGTCCTTCTGGGACGATTTCGGCTGGCCTTCGTTCGGTCAGACTGATGAGGACTTCTTCGTGAATCTCGTCCTGCACCCGGAGATGCGTGAAGCGATAGCCGAACTGAACGCTAAGAGAGCCATCGCCGGCCTCAAGCACGTTGCCAGCCGTGGTGTGGACGCCATAATGACTCCCGGCGACATGGGATCCAGCGTTGGTCCGCTCGCGGACCCAAAGGTATACAAGAAGTACGCGCTCCACTGGCACAAGCGCTACGCGGAGGAAGCACACCGACTCGGCCTCATCATCATAAAGCATTGTTGCGGAATGGTGTGGGACTTCGTGGATGATTTCGTCGCAATCGGCTACGACGCCTACGAGGGCATCCAGGCAAGCGCAGACATGGATATGAAACGGCTGAAGGCGCAGGTCGGGACGAAACTCACCTTGTGGGGGGGTGTCACGAACGAGAACCTCATTCTTGGCAGCGAGGACGACGACAGGGCCGACGCCCGTTACGCCGTCAAGTGGGGCGCCCCCGGCGGCGGGTTCATCTACGGCGCCAGCCATTCGCTTGCCGTCGGCACGAAGCCGGAGAATCTCCTCGCCATGAGGCAAGCCCGCGAGCGCTGGGGCACTTACCCCATCTGCGTGTGATACGACGGGCTGCTGTGAAGGCTTGCCGGCTCTACGTCTGACACCCCTGACGGGCTGACTGGTCGGCAGTCTTCAGCCCCCGGTGTGCCCTGATATGGCGGATCCACTTGAATATGCGATATCCCGATTTGAACGTGATTACTCCGTGGGAGGAGAGTTTCCTCAAGAGCATAAGGGTGTGGATGAGACTGTAAAAACGCCGGTTGATCTTCCGGGAAACCTGCCGGAGCCTTTCTGGTGAGTAGCGGTCCGAGTAGACTTCGCCACCCTTCCCGATGTGATACCCTTCAGCATCCGCAATGGCATCACGCAGCGGCGAGTACTTATCGGCTCTCAGCCGGTTCAAGGTTATGGTATCTACCCCTATTTGCCTGGCATACCGGGAGATAGACAGCATGTCTGCTTCACTTTCCCCGATGTTCCCTATGATGAAATAGCCGTGGTACAGGATATTGAACCTCTTCAACACGCGAAACGCCTCTCTGACCTGTGCCACGGTGAACCCCTTGTTGAAGAACTTCAGGGTCTTATCACAGGGAGATTCGAGGCCCAGGAGGAAGAACTTAAAGCCTGCTTTTTCCATCTTGGCCAGGACATCAGGACGTTTGAAGACATCTATTCTCGCATTGGCAACGAATCTCTTGTTTATCCCCTCCTCCAATATCAGATCGCAGATCTTCTCGACCCTGTTCATATCATGCGTGAAGTTGTCGTCAACAAAAAAGATTATGTCTGTATCGACAGTCTTTATCTCGTCAACCACGGATTCAGGACTCCGCGGTGACCATTTTCTCTTGGCCCCGTAGGGATTCGTATTGAACGTGCAGAACTTACACTTAAAAGGGCATCCGAGAGAGCTGCAAACGGTATCCATCTCCGCCCTCAGATCGAACCCCTGGGGAACAAATCTATACTTGTACCGGCGAAGTCTCCGGTTCGGATAAATGCTGTTGCTGATCGGAGTGAAGTCTCTCATCTCATTATGCACGACAGTTCCATTATCCCGGTAGGAAAGCCCTGCCACCTCGCGAGGAGAACCCTTCTCGAGCAGCTCTCTCATGGTCTCCTCGCCGTCCCCTCTTGCGACCATATCTATCGTGGGATGGCGCTGGAACAGCTCGGGCACGTTTTCAGTAGCATCTCTACCCCCGACGATGACCGGGATATGCTCAGGTATTACCCTCAGTACTTCTGAGAAAAACTCTTCTTCAAGGCCCCAGTTCTTACTGATACACACGAGGTCGGTGTCATCATCAATAAACTCCCTCAGATCTTTCTCAAACCTCATGTCAACGATCGTTATTCTCTCCACGAGAGACTCTATGGAAGCAGCAACACATTCCAGCCCCAGGGGAGGACAGAAACCATATTCACCCAGTTCTATCCTGTAAGGGTAGATGCACAAAGCGTTCCTGGGCTTGCTTCTGTTCTTCATGGCCGTACCTCTGAAGCAAAGGGCCGGGTGGACGCCCCCCGGCCTGCCACGACCTTTTCACTGTTCATGCCCACACCTCGCGGACTCCCCTCTGGACGTACAGCTTGATCTTGGATTCGCCAATGGCGTACTGAGGACATATTATGAGCAGTATGCTTCTTATGTTGCGGGCGACATCATCGAGAGAATCAACCGGCGCTCCCTGTTCCACGGCTCTCCCCATGACCTCTTCTCCATCGATGGTCACGATCTCCAGGGATTGTGGTTCGCTCCGGTCGAAATAGCGCTTATGGGTGCTGCTGCACTCATCGAGCTGGCGCTGCAGCGCACTGGTTATCTTGACCCCGACAAAGGGCCCTTCACCGGACTCATCCTTCAATGCATCCTCCCCCCCTAGCCCTGAAGGCGCCTCTGCGCCCACATGCACAGGTTCTCATGTTAGCACATTGTTGCCAATGCTCAAGTGAAATCGCAACTTCTGTTAGCAAGGACCCCAGCCGCATTAGATCCCCGCTCTGTGCCGGATACAGATCCATCGCCAAAGAGCAGCCCCTGCCGCCCGCCGTGGTTTACGCGGGGAGCCGAAAGCGCGCCAGGGAGGCAACAGGACTCATGTACAATCTAGTCCGGACGAGAATGCATTTTCGTCCATCGATCCTCATCCTGTGCGTTCCTTTCCGCGGACATACAAACCGGGGCAAGTCAGGGGCCGGTGATATATGCACGTTGTTGTCAGAGCGTATGTTACCATTATGGCACGCTACTTGCGTGTGGCGGAGTCACTTCCAGCGCAGAGTGACTCTGCGCGAAATCTTCCGCGTGGCGGGTATGCTGACGCCGCTTAGCAGTACTCTGGCGCCTAAAGGCAGCGGTGGTGCGACATGCATCACCAGGGCGACCCGGGAGAATCCAGGAAGAGAAGATTATGTCAGTGTGGTATGATGGTTCAGGCTGAGGATATAACCCAGATGGCCAGAGAAGTGATACGGCGTCAGGCATCGGACAACGAGTACCTTCACAAGGACTTTCACGGGGCGTTCAGTGCTGGTATCGAATACCTCAACAAGAACTTCGGCCCGGAAGCCGTCAGGGAGTATCTGCATCAGTTCGCGACTTCCTTCTATGCGCCGCTAATCGACGATATCAACCGCCGCGGCCTTGCGGCGCTCAAGGACCGGCTCGAGTCGGTCTACCGGACCGAACAAGCAACCGTAAACATCTCCCTCACGGAAGACGAACTGGTCCTCGAGGTAGAGTCATGTCCCGCGGTCATGCATATGAGGGAACACGGCTACCAGGTGGCCGCCATGTTCCCGGAGACCAGCAAGGCCGTTTACGAAGCCCTGTGCGAAAACACCCCGTTCTCCGTGGAAGTATGCAGTTACGACAGATCGACCGGCGCCAGTCTGGTCAGGTTCAGGAGAAGGCACGGATGATACCCTGCACCGAGTTTATCCCCGCCTACAGCGAGCTCTTCAAGTTCCTGGAGAAGAAGGGCGGGCGCGAGGCCGTGGAGGACTTCTGGCGCTACCTGTCCGACACTTTCCTCAGCAACCTCAAGGAACTGGTCGCCGAGAACGGTATCCGCGGCTGCTGGCTCTACTGGGAACACACGCTCAGCGAGGAAGCAGCAGATTTCACGATGGAACTCGACGAGGACGCCGGCGTTTTCCGCATCACCATGCACCACTGCCCTTCAAAAGGCCGGTTGCTGGAATATGAGCATGTCAAGCCGTACCACGACTACTGCAGGCACTGCGACCTGCTTTACAGGCGGGTGCTCGAGCCGCTCGGCCTTGAATACGACATGGACATGTCTGCCTGTGACAGAGCCCGATGTGTCCTGGAGATCAGGCGCAAGACCGGACCCGGCAACAACGAAGACCAGAGATGATAGCGGAAGGGCCTTACCGGCCTGGAAGCTCTTCGGGCCTGCGGCCTCTGCAGCCGATCCAATCGGCAAGATGGAGCTTCCCGCAGCCCGGGGAATCCCAGGCCCGGTCGAGCGGCTTCCCGCAGCCCGGGCAGAAGCGATCCGCTGCCTCGGCTTTCCTTCCGCACTGCGTGCAGAAGCAAATCTCTTCAGACGCCTTTGCTGCAGGCGTTCTCAACGACGAGCCGGCTTCAGAAGGTACGACGTTGCACTGGGACTTCATAGAACTGGAGGAAGCCTACCGCGCCGACGCTCAGGCGGCTGCACCTCCCTGACCCGGGATGTTCCTCTTCCTTGCCACGCGCGCCCCGTGGTGCTATCCTTCCTCCCGGAGTTCATGCATGAGACCACAGAGGCCGGAGGCCCGGTGCCCCATGTCAGCAAGAACGCGAAGCAAGAGGCGTAAACCTCTCTACACCGCGACGCTTGTCTCCGAAACACACTGGGACCGCGCCTGGTATCTCACGTTCGAAGAGTTCAGGATACTGCTGGTCCGGCTCATCGACGATCTTCTCGCCATCCTGGAACGCGACCCGGGGTTCAAGACCTTCACACTGGACGGGCAGACAGTCGCTCTGGAGGACTACCTGGAGATAAGGCCCGAGCGGGAGGAGACACTCCGCAAGCACATCCGCTCGGGGCGCATCATGGTAGGTCCCTGGTACGTGCTGCCTGACATGTTTCTCGAGGGTCCCGAGGCGATGGTCCGGAACCTCATGCTCGGGATGCGCACCTCGCGCCGTTTCGGGCACACGATGCGCTGCGCCTACACCCCCGACCCCTTCGGCCACCCGGCGCAACTGCCGCAGATACTGCGCGAGATGGGCCTCGACAACTTCATCTTCAGCCGCGGCACGGTCCCGGAACTGGAGAAGATTGGCACGGAGTTCAGGTGGGTCGGCGCAGACGGCGAGAGCTCTGTGCTGGCCGTATGGCAGAAGAACTGGTACGGGAACGCCGCGGCCCTGGGCTACGCGGGGACCTACGCGCCGAGGCTCTACCCGCTCGCTGCGCCCTTCAGCATGGACCTCGCGCTCCAGAAGCTGGGGGAAGAAACGCGGAAACTGGCCGGCGCCGCGTCCACCCGTAACGTCCTCCTCAATAACGGCGTGGACCATAACGAGGCACAGCCCGAGATACCTCGCATCATCGCCGAGGCAAACCGCACACTGAAAGAGATCACACTCGAGGACGGCAGGCGCGTCAGGCTGCGCATCACGCACGGGACCTTTGAGGACTACGTCCGCAGGGTAAGAAAGTCCCGGCCCCGCCTCCCCGCTTACCGCGGGGAGCTCCGCGCACTGGGCCACCCCAAGATGCTCAACGGTACCCTGTCCTCGCGGATGGCGCTGAAGCAGGCGAACGCATCGGCCCAGCACTTACTGGTCCACTGCGCCGAAGCCCTCTCGGGGCTAGCATGGTACCTGGTGAGAGAACCCGTCCCGCACGCAGTGCTCTGGCAGGCATGGCGCTATGTGCTGAAAAGCCACCCGCACGATGACATATGCGGCTGTTCGACCGACCAGGTGCACCGGGAAGGCATGGCACGGTTCGAATCGGCACGCCAGATAGGCGAAGTCGTCACCCGTGATTCTGCTACAGCAGTCATCCGCCGCATCGATACGAAAGCACTGCCGGAAGGGCAGCCGCTCGTCGTCTTCAATCCCCTGCCCTGGAAGCGTACGGATATGGCTGCTGTCCAGGTGGAGATACCTGCAGGCCAAATGCCTGCAGGCAGAATGCTTGGAACGAAGCGGCTCGCACTGCAGGACGCGCGGGGACGGGCAGTCCCCTGCCAGCTTATCGAACACACGCACGAGCTCGCCAACAAGGGTGGGCGGGAACGCATCACGCTGGCAATCGGCGACCGGGTGTCCGGTTGCGGCTACAAGACCTACGTCATGATGAGCGGTGGCCCGGTCGGGAGACCCGCCGTGCGGACCGGCGCGCGCTGGATGCAGAACGAGAGGCTCAGGGTCACCATCAGGGCAAACGGCACTCTCACCGTCAGGGACCTCGAGACAGGAACCCGCCTGGACGGGGTGAACCTCTTCGAGGATGTGGAGGACACGGGTGATGAGTATAACTACTGTCCTGCTGCACGGCACGAGCGTACGACGACCCGCTCCCTGCGACCTTCCGTGCGCTGCCTCGTGCGGGGGCCCCTGGTAGCGCGGTTTCTCATCAGTTACTCATGGCCGGTCCCCCAGGAACTCACCCCGGATCGGCGCGGGCGCAGCCGCTCGAAGACTCGCCTTCGCCTCAGGACGACCGTCACCCTGGCAGCCGGCTCGGACCGCATCGAGATCCTGACCGAGCTCGAGAACACTGCACGGGACCACCGCCTGCGAGTCCTGTTCCCCACCCCCGTGCGCGCGACCCACTCCGAGGCCGACGGGCACTTCGGCGTAGACCGAAGGCCCGTCCTCAGCCGCCTCCCGAAAGACTTCCCGCCGGGGGCAGAGCAGACACATCCCCAGCAGGCCTTTGTAGCGGTAAACGACGCGCGAAGCGGCGTGGCAGTCCTCAGCCGCGGACTCCCCGAGTACGAGGTGCTGCGGGAAAAGGGAACAGGGAACGCCACGATCGCCGTGACGCTTCTTCGCTCGGTGGGATGGCTCAGCAGGGACGACCTCGTCACACGGCCAAAGCTTGCCGGCCCTGCCATCCCGACACCAGAAGCACAGTGCCCGGGAACCCATGCATTCGAGTACGCACTGCGCCTGCACCGGGGGGACTGCACGAAGGCCGGGACGCACCGCGCCGCACGCGAGTTCAGCGTACCGGTCAGGGCGTGGACCGCCGGGAGGCACACCGGGGTACTGCCGGCGGAGCAGTCGCTGCTGGCGCTGGAGCCCGCGATGCTCGCCTTCAGCTGCCTCAAGAAGGCCGAGCGGGGTAACTCTCTCATCCTCAGGTTCTATAACCCGGGTGAGCGGCCCCTGACCGCCCGGGTAAAGCTGGCCCGGAAGCCCGCCTCTGTACGCCGGGTGGACATGGCCGAGCGGCCCGTGCGCGGCGGACGCGTCCGGCTGGACGGCACCACCGCCAGCGTCGTGGTCAAGCCCAAGAAGATCATCTCGCTTTCAATAAGGTAGGAACAGGCCGTCCCTGGCGGACAGCTGCGGCATCGCCATGAACAGGATACCGCCGCTGCTGACAAGCGATGTCAGCCCTCCATCGGGTAGGCAAGGCCTATACAGTCCCTGGCCTCGTCCAGGGTCCTCATGATGGCCAGTGATTCGTCCAGTGGCATCAGGGGACTCTCCTTCTTCCCGGCTCGCAGGCAGGACATCACTTCCAGGGCCTCGTACTGGTAGCCGGAGTCGCCTGCGCTTCGCAGGGGCTCTTTGCCCGGCACCTCCAGCGTGGCCGAGGCAGCCCCCCAGAACTCCGGGATGTGGATCAACCCTTCAGTCCCGTAGATCCGGGCCTCCTGGCACGTTTGCGTACGAACGGCACAGGAGAGGAGGGCCAGGGCCCCTTTCTCATAACCCAGTATCATCGCAGCCTGTTCATCGACACCGGTCTCGCCGAGATGAGCGGCGGCCTTGATGCTGGAAGGCGGCCCGCCGAAGACCATCGAGGCCAGGGCTGCGACGTAGACACCGACATCAAGCAAGGCGCCTCCGGCCAGGCGAGGGTCGAGGCAGCGCTGCTCGGGCTCCCACCCGGCGCGGAATCCGAAACTAGCGGTGAGCAGGCGGATGTCCCCGATCCTCCCGTCCCTCAGCCAATCCCGGACGTCCTTCATGACCGGCAGGAAACGGGTCCACATCGCTTCCATCAGGAAGAGATCCTTGTCCCTGGCGCACGCTGCCATCTCGCGGGCTTCTTGCTCGTTTACTGCCATCGGCTTTTCACAGAGGACCGCCTTGCCGTGCTCCAGGCAGAGAAGAGTATGTTCTTTGTGAAACGGGTGCGGGGTGGCCACATAGACGACATCGACAGCAGGGTCACCAGCCAGTTCCTCATAACTGCCGTAGGACCGCTCTGCCTGGAATCTCTCGGCGAAGGCCCTTGCTTTGTCCGCTGACCGCGAACCTACGGCGGCAAGCCTGGCGCCCGGGGCGCCCTCGAGGTCCTGCGCGAACAGGGCGGCGATGGCGCCGGGCCCTAGAACACCCCAGCCGATGGTCTTGCCCGCGCTCGCCCCTGTCACTTCACACGCTCCTTCAAGAACTTGATAGTCGCCGACGAATCCGCTGATAACCTGTCCAGTTGATTGTACCACTTTTGGTGTTAGTCCTCTACCTGCTTTGACCTTGCCCCCGTTCGCCCCACGGTGCTATCCTTCCTCCCGGAGGAGCCGCAGATATCATGCTTCTTCTTCAGGTTTGACAGTGTTCAGGTATGTTGTTGACTGGCAGCGGGCCTGTGATATATGCTCTTTGTCGCAAAGCGACGATATCGCGGAGTCAGGAAAATAAGGAGACAGAAATGCCATTGTCCGGTATGAAAACGCTCCTGGCCGAAGCCAGGAAGGAAGGCCATGCCGTGGGGGCCTTCGAGGTCTGGAACCTGGAATCGATCGAGGTGGTGGTCGAGGCCGCCGAGCACTTCGGGAAGCCCGTCATCCTTCTGATAGGGCCTCTGGAGATCGGGTACTCTGGTATCGAACCGCTGGCGCGTCTCGCCCTGCACGCCGCTCTTGAGAGCCGGGTCAAGGTGTGCATCCACCTGGATCACGGCGACAGCTACGAGATGGCCCTGCAGGCTGTTCACGCCGGGTTTACCGCGGTCATGTATGACGGCTCCCTCCTGGACTTCGATAAGAATGTCGCCATCACCAAGGACGTAGTCAAAGCTGCCCACGCCGCAGGTGTCGATGTCGAAGGGGAAATGGGCAAGCTGGCCGGAAAGGAAGGCGGGCTCAGCACGGCAGAGGAAGACGCCCTCCAGACCGACCCTGAAGAGGCGGTCCGCTACGTCAGCCTGACCGGCGTCGACGTCCTGGCCGTGGCCATAGGCACAGCCCACGGTTTCTATCAGAAAGAGCCGAAGATCAACCTGAAACGGCTCGAGGAGATCGCCGCACGGGTCAGCGTCCCGCTCGTCCTGCACGGCGGTTCGAAGACACCGGAGGACAAGGTACGCCAGGCCATCAAGCTGGGAATAAGCAAGGTCAACATATGCAGCGAGCTGGTCGATGCCTTCGGCCGGGGGTTCGCAGAGGTCTACAACGACCCGGCTCACCAGACATCGGTCCCCTCGATGTTCGACCGCGGGAAGAAATACGCCCTGGAGCTGGCCAAGGAGAAGATAGGCCTCTTCTCGATGCTCGGGTGATACGGGCGGCAGTGTGACTGGCAATATCGTGTTGCCCTTGAAAGGAGTTTCCCCTGTGGACAAGAAAGAACGCGTCGAGCGGGCGCTTGCCTTTGACAGCCCGGACCGACCGCCCCTCTGCGACAGCTTTCAGCACACGGGCATCATCCATCACTACGCAGAGGTACCCGACCGCCCTGACTGGACCAGGGAGGAAGTCTGCGCGGCCGCCGGCAACGCCGTCGACATGGTCCAGGGGTGGGGACTCGGGCCCTCGCTCAAGAAAGGCGAGTATATGTCGACAGGCACGGCTGCACATGGCGTACAGATACCTGGTTTTCCGAGATCGTGAAACGGCCGTTCAAGACGGCCGATGACTATGCACGCGTGCTCGAGAAGGAGATCGCCCTCGTCAAGAAGGCCTCACCCGACTACCCTGGAGCAACGCAGAACATGTCCCCGGATACTGACCTGGTGAGCTGCGGGGTCAAGGGTTTCCGGGACGTGTTTTCCCGTCATCGGGAAATGCTCGGTGACACCGTGCTCATGTACCCGGATGTCTTCCCGGGACTGGATACGCTCTACCATCTCGGCGGATGGGAACTGTTCACCGACCTGTTCATGGAGCGGCCCGGGCTCCTCGAAGAGTTCATCGAGGCACGGTGTTCGCAGCAGGTCGAGAGGGCGCATGCGATAGCCGACAGGCAACTGTCGCCTGTGGTCGAGGTCGCCTGCGATATCGCCCACAAGGCGGGGCTGCTGGTATCGCCGGATTTCTTGAGAAGAGCGTACTTCCCGCAGGTGAAGAGGATAGTCGATGCGTACCACGAGCACGGCTTGAAGGTCTTTTATCACTCGGAAGGCGACCTCTGGAAGGTGATGGACGACCTGGTGGGGACGTGCGGGATAGACGGCCTGAACCCGCTCGAGCCCGACTCCGGCATGCATGCAGAGACCGTCCGGGAAAAGTACCCGAGACTGGTCCTGTGGGGCGGGGTCGACAATTCACACCTGCTCGTCGAAGGGACGCCCGCGCAGGTGACCGAACGCGTGGAAGAGCTGCTTAAGCTCGGCCGGCCGGGCGGGCTGTTCATAGGCACTACGGGTCAGATCCATCCTGCCTGTAAGAAAGAGAACCTCATCGCCATGTTCGAGACTGTCCGCCGCTCGGCAGGCAACTCAGGTCCAGACACGCTGACACGCGCTCAGCACGAGACAAACTGACACGCATTCAGGCATCCGGCCCTCTCCCCTCGCCGCTATCACCAGTCGAGGATGACACCCAGGACGGGCTCGCGACGCGTGTTGATGAGGTCCCACGCGCGGGGTGCCTCCCGCGCCGGGAAGTGGTGCGTGATGAGCGGCAGGGTCTGGAGCGTGCCGTCCGGCAGGCGGGCCATCCCGGGCTTGAAGTTTCTCCGGGAGCCGGCCACGACGAGCGGTTCCCGTCGCCGTCCGTCGCCTCGACGTAGAACTCGAGGACGCCGGGTGACAGCCGCGCACTGTCCACGGACCCGTGGTACGAATCGCGAAACCGGCGCGTGAGCGGCGCCCGGCTCCATCGCCGCTCCCCGGCCATGCGCCACAGGACATCGACGGCCTTCACCTCACGGTCGGACAGGGCCACGATGCGGACGTCGAGGCTTTCGCCGGAGGCCAAACGGGAAAACGGCTTCACCGCCACGAGGGCCGGTCCGGCCGCGGAGACCCCGCAGCGTGCTCGGGCCAGGTGCGAGAGCGGGCCTTCCCACCCATCCTCGTCCACCGCCGTTACCGCGTACACGTAGTCGCCGGGGCGCCGCGGGCGCCGGCAGGTCCGGGAACGTCTCCCCGCCCGCGTAGAACCCCATGCCCAGCATCTCGAGCAGGCCGTACGCACCGTAGAGGACGCCGGGCGGCGTGCACGCGTCCACCACGACGAACCGGCGGCGCCCCTTCTTGACCGCGGCCAGGCGCCCGTACGTGCCGCATTCTATCCCATCGGCACAACAGAATCAATGTTGGTGCCCGCCCCCTTGACAGGTCCACCATCCTGCCGGAGAATCTAGGCCGGGTTTGGGGGGGTCAGGCCCGTGCACGGGGGGAACGCAACGCGAGCGTCTGCTGGACGACGGCTCCATCCTGAGCGTCCACGACAACTATCTGACCATGGGTATGACCTTGATCCGTTGGCAGCCGTAGCGGGAGCGCGTGGAAGGAGCCGATCATGCAGAGCGACACACCACAGCATGTTTCCTCGCTTGACCAGGCCATCGGCGTTGTCCGGGAGACGCTGGCCCGGCATCCGGAACGCGACAACGTTGCAGCAGTCGCCGCGGTCATGAAGGGCGAACGGCGTCGCTACCCGGCCATCACGATCATTCACCTGTCCTATCCCGACGACAAGACGGATGCGCCACCCGGCTCTCTCCTCCCCGAGGTCCACACGCCGGACACCCCCGATGGACGACTGGCCAGGAAGGTGGTAGGCCTGCTCGGCCCGCTGAATCTCCACAATCCCGTGGACCGCTCACTCGGACTCGGTAGGGGTACCGGCACGCTCGTTCCGTGTTTTGGCATCCCCCTGGACCCCGAAGCTCAGGATGCCCCCGCCTTCACGCGCACCCTCGATGACGTGCTGTGCGACGACCCGCCCGACCCGCGTTCCTCGGGCCTCATGCCCCAAATGCACGAGCGCATCGACTTCCTCAAGGACCACCTTCCTCCTTTCTTCAACATCGGCATGCCGGACGTGCAGGGCCCGTACAACATCGCCCATGCTGTGCTCGGCCAGGAAGCGCTCACCGCGCCGTACCTCGAGCCGCGAAAGTTCGCCGTCTTCATGGAGCGAGTCACGACGCTCTGGATCGAAGCGTTCAAGGCGCTGCTCGTGTGGATCGGCCCCGAGTACCTCCACCCCGCGGACGAAGTGCCCATGGTCAGGGAGTGCTCGGTGAACCTCGTCTCCACCGAATGCTACCGGGAGCACATCCTGCCGCACGACAGGAGACTGGGCGAGGCCCTCGGGCCCCTGCACATCCATCCGTGCAGCGGGCCGCACGTCTTCCACGCAACGCTGGAGAACCTTCCCGTGCGCGTGACCGAGGCCGGGTGGATCGAACGCACCGCCGCCGGGGCGATCCGTGTGGACGAAGCGCTCCGGGCGATCGAGGACCGCCCGATCGCCCTGCGCATCGGCCAGGAGCTGCCGCCCGGCGAGGAAGAGGAATTCATCCGCGCCGACCTCGATCGCTACGCGGACCACCCCGGCCTCCTGTTCGCCTACACCGGCATGTACTGGCGCCGCAAGGACCGCCCCCGGATACGCGAGATGCACCGGCGGCTCGACGCCTACTGGGCCGCCCGGTATGGGAACTGACCAGCCGCTTCGCCCGTTATCAGCGGCCAGCCCGACCCACCGCCTGCAGCACGGAGGTTCCTTCTTGACAGGTCCCGACGGTACTGGATAGACTGTGTCTGCTCAATATCCGGAGGAATCGTGTCCGGGGATCTTCGCGGAGCGGAGATGTCTGAACAGACAGTTGCTGTGCTGCTGGCGTGCAGGGAACGGAGGTGCAGACGATGAAGCTCGATGCGACCAAGATGAAGGATTGGGAGATAGCGAAGGCGGCCGAGGCAAACATGAGGGCGATAAGCGAGCTCGCCGGCGAGCTGGGCCTCAAGGAAGA
>SDBT01011212.1_pt1 | contig 14443 bp, 18 predicted proteins | sample 2277101 | NCBI WGS metagenome assembly SDBT01 (sample SAMN10404973, study PRJNA504765) | marine sediment metagenome | isolation source: marine sediment core GS10_PC15, 103 cmbsf | place: Arctic Ocean: Southern Knipovich Ridge | collected 2010
CCTTTGTATATGTCGTTGTTTAACGCAGTAAAAGAATTAAATATTAAAATTGAAAGACTAGAGCGCCGCTGTGAAAGAAAATTATGACTATTGACAAAAGCACCAAAATAACACTAGGAGTTGTTTTAAGTATTGCAGCATTATGGTTAACCATCTCATATGGAATTGATCGACGTATTGATAGTAAAATCAAACCCATAGGAAAACAGGTTGATTATTTAATAGAAAAAACAGATGCTATTTATGAAATAATAATTAATTTAGAAAACTAACAAAAACAGTAGGAGAAATTAAATGAAAGATTTACTAGCAAAAATTTTGGGTTCTTTTGATTACAAGGATGTAATTTACAAGCTTTATGTGAATGTTATTAAAGAAAAACTTGAAGCAATGGTAAAAGAGACTGATAACTCTTGGGATGACAGGGCTGTAGAGTCTTTAAGTTATCTCATTGAAAAGTTTTTAGGTCCAAACTCTTAATAATGCTTGAATCAATATTAGTAGCACTTGGTGGTAAAGCTATAGAAATCATAGTTGGTTTTATCGTCACGGGTTTAACTGGTTTTTTTGTTTATCGTTCTTATAAAAAGAAGGTGAAAAAAACAAGTGCTGCTCCTGATAAACTAAAGAGCAAAGACAGAGCTAAGAAACTAGAAGGAGGAAAAGACATTGAAGATATTTATAATAATAAGTAATTTGTTTTTACTTTCATGTGTTGATGATGCTCCTCCCGCTCCTAGCGTTAAGGTTTATGTGATGCTGTCTGATGAGAATCAAGCTTGCAGAACACCAGATGACGGGCCAGAAGAATGTATTTCGTTTAAAGAAATGGACGGATACACCGCCATGAGCCCTGATGATACAGGTGAATTGGCAAGATACATTGTAGAGCTTAATTCAAGATGTAAAAAATGGGGAAAGGATTTTAAACATAATGAAATTGCTAAAGATTTTTCTGATTTTATCGTTGTTAACGGGCTGTGATATTTACCGAAACTTTTTCCAAATGGAAAGTTGTGAGCCTTACGATTCGTTAGCAGTTTATGGTGCTAATAATATTGTTAAGAAATACAACTGCGATCCAATGGAAGTTCATATTGATTTTTTAGCAGCATCCAGAAGACTTCCTTATTGTGATAGTGCAAATGAATACGCAGCATTAACTCTTAAAGGTGTTCTTGGAGTTGTGAGATGCGGTGCTGGTCCTAAGATTATTAGACTAATGGACAGAAACGCCAACATCACCTGGAGATGCAAAATAAAAGCCAACTTTGATGTAATGCTAAAACATGCATATAACTGCTAATGGCAAAGCATATAGATAAAACCTGGGCAGGTTTTTTACAATTAATTATTAATGATCCCTGGGCGTTTGCTTCCAACTGCGTATACACATTAGATTCTGTTGATAAACAAAACCCCGTAAAAGCCTTTCCGAAACATTATGAATACTTAAAGTATTACTTTAGATTATGGGAAAAGAAACGATTTGTTGTCGTTCCAAAGTCCAGGCGGATGTTCATGTCATGGACTAACATCATCTTATATTTATGGGATACTATGTGGCATCCAGGCAGACATAACGCATTTGTTTCTAAAAAGGAAAGTGATGCTGATCAGCTAATTAGAAATGCCAAGTTCATTTTGGATCATATTCCAGAAAGGATTCTTCCAAGGGCTTTAATTCCGAAATACACTTATAAATACTGCCAGTTAACATTTGATGAATTGGATTCTAGGATACAAGGATTTCCTCAAGGTTCTGATCAGTTAAGACAATTTACCTTGTCTGGAATTTTAGGCGATGAAATGGCGTTCTGGGAGAATGCTGAAGAGATGTATTCCTCTGCTATGCCTACATTAGAAGGTGGTGGTAGGTTTACTGGAATCAGTTCACCGGGGCCAGGGTTCTTTAAAAAGATAGTATTTGATGATTTAGATGACGGTGTAAATGATTCAAAGAAAGTATTTCCAAAGATATATAATCCAATTGAAGGAATCCAAATTAGCGAGAATCCTAAAAATAAATTCAGCGTTTTCCAGATTCATTATTCAGCTAACCCATTGAAAAGAAACGAAGAGTATAGAGATTTGGTTAAGTCTACTATGCCGATTAAGCAGTATTTAAGAGAGTATGAGCTTGTATGGGATTCATATGAGGGTCAGCCAGTTTATCCCGATTGGAATAAGACTGTTCATGGGGCAGATGATCTCGAGCCAGAATTGGGTCTTCCTATAATTCTAGGCTTTGATTTTGGGCTAACTCCTGTGTGTATTTTCGGACAACTTCAAGACGAGACGTTAGTAATATTTGATGAGTTAACAGCTAATAATATGGGAATTGATAGATTTTCAGATAAGGTTATATCATATATTAGAACCAACTATCCCAATTGGTCTTATTTAAAAAAAGATTGCCGAACATATATTGATCCATCTGGGTTTTTCAGAAAAGACACCGACGAAACGACGTGTGCTAAGATTATGAATATGAAGGGTTTTTCGTGTATTGCTGGTCCTGTTACCTTTGAAGAGAGAAGAACGGCAGTGGAACATTTTTTAGTAAGAACTAGGGCTAAAAAGCCTTGTTTTCAGATAAATATGAAGAAATGTCCAATGCTTGTTAAAGGATTTGATGGCGGATATAGATTTCCTGAAAAGAGTTTTGAGATAGAGCCTAGTAAAATCAGGCCAATAAAAGACGCTTTTAGTCATTCTCAAGATGGTCTACAATATTTATGTTCGGGCGTAATAGCTTTGAACACTAAAAAAAGTGCTCCAATACCAGGAGTGCATTATTCTTGGGGTAGTGATGGCAGATTTTAGTATTGATGATGCAAAGAGAGCGACAATTATTAGAACAAGTTTAAGTTACATTCAAGAATCTGAACAAGCTAAGTTTTCCAGAATGGAAATGAACAAGAGAAATTTTGACATTTTCCACATGAGACAAGATTATTCCCACAAGAGAGAAGGCCAATCCAGAGAGTTCTTACCTAAACAGCAATTAGCGGTTGAGCAAATATCTAGTTTCTTTCAACAGGGACTAGTTGATATTGGAGAATGGTTTGACGTTGAAAAAGAACTTGGGGTTATAGAGGAAGATGTTGCTTTTCGTGATCATGAAATAACACTGCTTCTATTGAGGCAATTAGAGAAAGCTGAGTTTCTTACTGTTGTAGGTGATGGTACAAAATCGGGTTTACTTGGTTCATTAATTATATTGAAAGTAGGAATGAAGAAGGTTCCTAAAGTTAAGTTTGAAGTAGAAAACGTGCCTGTTGAAAAAGAAAAAGGAATACTTAATATTTTCTCTAAAACCCAAACCGAGCAAAAGCTTAAAAGAGTAGAGGCTATTAAGAAACAATTAAACATTGAGCTTATTAGACAGGAAGATTATTATCCTGATCCTACTGGAAATGGTTTGTATGAAGCTCAACGAATGTATATGGATTTTCATAAGGTTCTAGAATTGTCTAAAGGCGACGATGCTTTATTTGATCCTTCTGTAGTAAACCAATTAGCACAAAACTTTAGTTCAGAATTAGAAGAAAAAGAAGAAAAGGCTAGGGAAACTAATCAAGATGTTGTCTCAATTGATTTTAGGAAAAAGGTTAAGATAGACGAATATTGGGGAGACATTGTTGATTCTACTACTGGTGAAATGTTATTTAAGAATGTTAGATGGGCAGTCGCTAATGATAATTGGTTGATCATGCCTCCTAAAAGAAATCCTATGTGGCATGGGGAATCTCCTTTTGTTGTTGCTCCATTAACCAGAGTTCCAAATTCTGTATGGCATAGAGCCGTAATGGATGCTGCAAGTCAAAACAACATTGCGTTAAATGAATTGTACAATTTAATTGTTGATGGTGGAATGATGGCTACTCATGGCATCAAGCAAATAAGAACTGATTGGTTAGAAGACGTTAAAGACGTTAGTGCGGGTATTGCTCCTGGTACGACTTTAAGAGTCGGAGCGAATGCACCACTGGGCGCTAAAGTAATGGAAAGAGTAGACACTTCATCTGTTAGTCCAGAAAGTATTCCTGTGTTCAATATAATGCAGCAAGAGTTTAATCAATCTGCATTAACCAATGATTTAAGATCGGGACAACTTCCTCAAAAATCTGTTAAGGCGACGGAAGTTGTAGAGGCCAGTAATTCTTTAACAGGACTTTTCACTGGAATTGCTAAAGCATTAGAGGTTACTTTAATAGAAAACGTTTTAAGAAAATCTTGGATAACATTACTACAAGAGATGGACGATTTAGATTCTGATGAGGTAGCGGCTTTATTAACTAAAGAAAGAGCTTTAGAAATAAGTGCTTTATCACCAGAAGAAAGATTTTCAAAATCTGTTCAGGGTCATAAGTTCAGAGTTTTTGGAATAACGAAATTGATCAACAAGACTAAGGACTTTAGAAAGCTTACCACGTTGTTACAAGTTGTTGGTTCGAGTGAAGTTTTCCTTTCAGAGTTTGGAAGAAAGTTTGATTTTGGTAAAATGTTAGAAGAGATAATGAAGTCTCTAGATATTGATACTGAGAAGCTAGTTTTAAAGCCCGAAGAACAACAACAAAGATTTGAAGATGTTCAACAAGTATTACAATCACAACAAAGAAATCAACAAGGCGACATTCCTAATAGACAAAGTAATGTTCCCGCACCACCTAGACCCGCTAGTCAGACTAGTGAGATCCCAAGGGGTCAAATGGCTAGACCGCCAGGATAACTGACAAGGACACAAAATGGACGAAAAAAAATTAGACAACATGAATAATGGTAGAATGGCTGAACTCGCGTATGAGTATTTTTCAGGCTATTTAAAAGAACAAAGAGAATCAATCATCAACTTAATGGTTCAGAGTTATGATCCAAGTAAAACAGATGTAGATTTTAAATGTTTTGCAGCAGAATTAAGCAGTCTTTATAAATTAGAGATTAAAATAAGAAAAGTAATAACAAGTTCTAACGAAATCATTGAGGAGATTTATGCAAACTAATACTATAGTTCCACCAGTACCACCAGTTCAACAACAACAAGTACCACAAAGCCCAGCAGGATTACCCGTTCCTGAAATTTACCAACAGTATGCGGATGCTAATAACGCTCCACAACCAAATGTCGGACAACAACCTGCTGCGCCACAACCCATTGCTCCACAACCATTACCCCCACAAGCTCCTCAAAACCCACCAAAAACACCAAGTAGTGACCCAAAAGAGTCAACATTCTACCTGGGAGACAAGAAATTTACTTCGATGGAAGAAATGGCATCACACATTCAACAATTGGAATCTGAAAAAGAAAATTGGGAAAAGAGTGCTCCTGTTGTAGATGCTGTCGTTGCCCAAGGTGAAAACCTTGAAGATCTAATGTTTGATAATCCTAAGAAGTTTGTAGAGACAATCCAAGATAGAGCCGTTGATAAAATGAATGAAAATAATGATAAGCAAAAAGCCGCAGACGCTTTAGTAGACAGGTTTTACAACCAATACGGAGATTTAAAAGGGCAGGAAGATTTTGTTAATATGTACGCAAATCAACTTAATCCTACGATTGGTAAACTACCCGAAGCTCAGCAATTTGAAGCTGTAGCAAATGCTGTTCGGGGAAGAATTAATCAAATTCGAGGAACAAGTGTTGTTAATCAGGAGTTTGTTCCTCAAAATAATACTACAACTTTGAACGGTCAAATTAATGTAAACCCTGTTGTAGTGCCAGTAGAAAAGCCAAAAACGATGATGGAACAACTAAAAGAGTTGCGAAAAAACAAAAGACGTTTATAATTTAGGTAATAAGTTATTAAAAAGTTAAAGGGAGTTAACTATGGCTAATTTTTCGTGGACATTCGATGCACCATCAGGTGTGTTTAAAAACCATAATTTAAGTGCAGAGATTAGAAACGCATCAATTGCTAATACAAAATTTGTGCAATTTGCTAGACCTGAAGCTGGGTACGGAAGGAAAAGCGGTGAAAATGTTACTATCGCTCGTATTTCCAATCTTACTAATCCTACAAATGGTAGAATTACTGAACAGCAAAAGATTCCACAAGATGATCTGACTTTGTCAACTCAGTCTATCACTGTAAACGAATGGGGCCGTTCGGTTCCTTATAGTTCGTTTTCAGATGATTTGAATGCGTATGATATGAGCAACATTGTTCAAATGAAGCTTAGAGATCAGATGTCATTAACTCTTGATAACGGTGCTGCTGCTGTTTTTACTGGAACGGATGCTAAAGTAAAAGCCATTCCAACAGGAGCCGGTTCACTTACGTTTGATACCGATGGAACGCCAAATACTCAAGCAACTGCAAACATGAATGTTTTCCATGTAGAAACAATCAGAGATAAAATGTTTGGAGACTTAAAGATTCCTCCAATGGAGGGTGACGACTATATGTGTATCCTTTCCACAAAAGCAAAACGTGGGATCGTTTCTGATCCAGCGTGGGAAGAATGGAAAAAATATACTGATCCAGCAGCTAAATTTAATGGTGAGATCGGTCGAATTGAAAATATCAGATTTATTGAAACAAATAACAAAGATGCTCTTTCGGCTACACTTGGACTTAATAGTGTTCTTGGAGAAGCGGTTTTCTTTGGTGCTGATGCTGTTGCGATGGCATTGGTTGAAGATCCAGAATTGAGAACAGAACTTCCACAAGATTTTGGAAGACAACGCTCTGTGGCTTGGTATGGAATTTTGGATTTCGGCGTTGTTTGGGATACCGCAAATGAAGGAGAAGCCAAAATTGTCCATGTAACATCTAGCTAGGAATTATAAATTGAAAATTAAAACAGGAGTTTAGAATATGAGTTATTTACCAAAAAGTGGACCATGGGATTATTTCGTAGATGATATTTCTGTAGGAGCAACAGCACCTAATACAGCAATTGAAATGGATATCGGCGCTTCCAGTGCTGACCATGGAGAGGTTATTTGTGTTAGGTCTTGTCAGATTACAAGATTTAAATTTATTTTGGTTGGCGAATTAGCTGGTGGAACAAGTACTGCTCCAACGGTTATTTTCAAACATCGTCCAACTGCGGGATCTGCTACTGGTGAAGTACTTCTTGCAACTTTGACAATTCCAGATGCTACTGCTGTAGGTCAAACTCTTTTTGTAGATGTTAATGGAACTCAAATTGATCCAGGTGAAGCGATTGAAATTTCTCATACCGTTGGAACTGGAACTCCTACTGGAATGGGATTTTGGTCTTTTGACTGTGAAGATAGTCCACAAGATCACAGAGAACTTTCTGTAATGGTTGAGAGTGCATAACGGAGGTATAAGTGAAATCATTTAAATGTTTATTGTTATCATTGTTGATGGTACTTGTTCCTTTTGTTGCTAAAGGAGTTCTTCTTGGCGACCAATTGGTAACTGCTACTATCAGACATCAAAGAATAAACAATTCCAGCTTAAGGCATCACATTGTAGATTTTGATTTTGGTAATGGTGCTACCACGTATAATAGTGGTGGGATTACAGTTACTTTGGCAGATGTTGGCTTTAGGCAACAAATTATATCAGCTACTATATTAGACAGTGATTCAGATCAAGGATTGGTTTACAAATATGATTCTACCAATGATACGGTTAGAGTGTACGCAGTAGATGGATCAACAGGAGTTACTGGTTCTTTACGCGAACTTACAACAACCGACGATGTTACTCAGACGGCATTGTTAATAGAATTTATGGGGCATTAATGGAAGCTTTACAATCAGAAAAATTAATCAGTTTAAAACAACTTGTTGATAACAACACTAAATTAGACGGAAGAGGCAGACTCATTTTTGATCTTACTGTTCATGTAAGAGATAAAAGATCTGGTAAACTTATTGATGTTAGACCGTATAAAGAAACGCGTTCTAGAAACGAAGAACCTAGATTTGAAAGACCTCCTGGTTCGGGAGTCGTTTTTCTTGGTAATGGTACTTTATATAAGCACCCTTATCTTGCTGCTCAATTATTGGATGATCAATATGGCAATCTTGTTGAAAGAGCGCCTAAAAAAGATATTACTCAAGAGATGATGGCAAAGGTAAGCGAACAACCTGTTCCCAAAGTTGAGCCAAAAAAATCTTATGAGCCTTTAATGGCTAAAAAATCGTCTGGTCCTGAAATCGTAGAATCTAAAAAAAGGTGATAAATGTCAGATATATTATTATCGAAAGTTGTATCTTATGACCTTGTCGGAAGCGAATCTGCGTTAGCACCTGCATCTGGAAGACAACTAGTAATCCATAAAATAACTGCACAAAATAGAGTTGGGTCAACCATTGACGTTGGTCTTGCTACAAAGATACCAAATGACGGTGCATCACTTAGCACAAACATGTCGGTTTATACTCTTGATGCAACTGCTACTCCTGATGCGGTAGCGAGTACATTACTTGATGGTGATACTACTGATATTTTTAGCACTGCTACTGATGATGGATTTTTAGTTCAAGCTACAGTTCCTTTTGGATTAGTAAGCATTGTTTTATCTCAAGCTCAATCTGGTTCTCCAATAGAGGCTTATACATATTATGATGGTGACGCTTATGTAGCTTTAACAACTGTTGATGTTCCCGCTACTTGGGGCGTTGGCATAAATACAATATTATTTGTTCCTCCTCATGATTGGGCTACTGGAACAACTGACGCTGTAGGCGGAGATACTGATAAATATTCATTAAGAGTGATAGCATCAACTGCTCCGGGTCAAGCTGTACAGGCAACTTCAATCATTGTTGGAGAATTAATTGAATTTAAAGAAGGCGTTTTAGATAATGCCGAATTAGTATTCACCTCACCTCAAATTGGAAGAGGCAACAACGGTCTATTATTAGAAGCTGGTTCTGGTATTATTCCCTATTTTGGAACAGCGGCTGCTGCTAATAAGGTGAGTTTTTTATATGAAACTCAACAATAATGGCAAACTTAACAACTTCTACAGATATCATAAATTCTGCTCTAAGGAGGGCGGGAGAGGTCACAGACGGTTCAAGTGAATTTGAGGCCACAGCTACCGAATTATTAAATGAAATTCATCTTGATGCACTAGCTGCATCCAACAAATTTGATTTTAATTATGGCGATACATATCCATGGGCCAAAGAGAAAAATCCAGGTGTTTTAACGTTAGAGCCAAAGTTGATCACTGGTACTGTTAGCGTCGCTAATGGATCTACAAGTGCTAGTTTTAGTTCTGCACCTGCTGCTACTAAGGCTGATTGGGTTTTAAAGGTAACAGGAGACGATACTTTTTACAGGGTTGATACTCATACTGCGGCTGCTACAGCTTTTACTTTAGATGCAAATTATTTGGGAACAACTGATACTGAAGCGGGTTATGAGTTATTTAAAGTTTGGTATGATTTAGAAAGCAGCATTTTGAGATTAGTTTCTCCGATGCTCGTTTATGTCGGACAAGCTTTTGAATCTAATGGAAGTGGTGAAGTAGCGGAATTGGACTTTACTGCTTTTAAGAGGGAGTGGTCTTTTAGAAGAATTTTAACAGGTGTACCTACAAGATTTACGAGGATTGCTGATAACACAAATACTCAAGTAATCACTGTACGGTTCAATAAAGTTCCAAATAACCAGATTAGATTAGAGTATGACAGGATCAAATTTCCTACTGATCTAACTGACAGCGCATCTGACATTCCAAAATTACCTAGAGAGTATAGGCAAGCATTAGTATATGGAATTGCTTACTTGATTTTATTAGAGAAAAACGACAACAGAGCGCAGAATTTCTTTCAATTAGCGCAAGCTTCATTTAAGGCATCTTCTATAGGAAGAAAGAAAGAGCTTGGACAAACATCGAGAAACTTTGGTCGGGTATTTGGAAGACCTGACATGGGTAATTCTCGCAGAAGAATATTTATAGCTGAAGTAGATGGGGAGTCGTAGATGGCGGTTGAAAGCCAGGTATTCCCACTCATTGTCGGCCAACAGGGTTTAGTCACTGATAATCCTCAAAACCAATCTCCTCCTAGTTCTTTAATCAGAGCGGTCAATTTAGATTTAAATCGTTCTATGGGTGAAAAGGCTTTGGGGTCATCAAGATTTAATGTTGAAAAGTTTGCTTCTGGTGTGAGATCATTTATTGAATTTGATGGTAAAGTTTATTCTGTTTTAAACAGCGGCAAAGTGTTTTCCATTAATAACGGATTTGCTTCTCCGGTGGAAGTTCTGGCGAATGCCAGCAGTGATCCTACTTTATTAAAGATTAGAGAACAGCCTCATTTGGAATTAGGTGGGCAAGAAGCTCAAAACAACCCTAGAAAGCTATTTATCTTCACCGGCGAATCTGCGGTTCAGGTTATTTCAGAGGGTGGTACTACAAGAAGTAATCTTTCTACTCCTGCTACTGATTGGGGCACTAACAATCAGCCTACATTTGGCATTGTTCATCGGGACATATTATTTGCATTTGGCAACAAGTCTAATCCTCATAGGATTTACGCATCAGATCCAACAGATCAAGAGGATTTCACATCTGGCAGTGCATTTACTGCTTCTATTTATCCAGGCGATGCTCAGAAACTGGTTTCCGCTTTTGTTTATAAGGGAAAGTTGTTTTTGGTTAAATTTCCTAAAGGAATCTATATATTAAATGATACTGATACAAACACAGCCAATTGGTTCTTTTCTAAAGTTTCAGGTGAATTTGGCGGATCAAGCGCACATTGCGCTACACCTCTCAAAGATGATGTTTTTATAGCAAATTCAACGGGTTCTGTTACCTCTGTAGCTGCTGCGTTTCAATTGGGAGACATTGAAGCTGCTGATGTCTTGAATTTACTCAGAAACGAATCATTTATGAGAGAGATCACTAACCAATCTGGGTCAGATCAAAGATGGGCAATTACTGATTTTGACAAAAGACAGGCATTATTTGCCTACCAGAGTTCAGCTTCCGATACAAATGATCGGATATTAGTATTAGATTTTGCTACAGATCAGATTAAAACTACGTGGTTTGATAAGGATCAGCCTACTTGTTTTGCTTTTATTACAGATGTTAAGGGTATACAAAGACCTGCTTACGGAGCAAAAGACGGATTTATTTATCTATTAAATTCACCAAATGCACAAGTAGAGGGTTTAAATGCACCACGAAATAGTCCAAATGTGGAACTTTCCGGCTCATCTGGCAATCTTTCTGCTGGTCAGTATCAGTATGGATATACATTTAGCGATGGATCGAGCGAGACAAGTTTAAGCCCAATAGGTTTTCAGACTAACAGAACCAAGACTTTTGTTGATGGAAATGTAAACACAGGTACTGAATTTATTGCGATTACTGACCACAGTTACCCAAATGCAGCGAATATTCGCTTGGAAAGTACTGGAACTCTGCCTGCTGGATTATCATTAAATACCGATTATTTTATTGTTGGCAGAACAGACGATACATTTCAGCTATCTTTGACTCTCGGCGGCTCTGCTGTAAATATTACTGCTGCTGCTAGTGGTGGAACGCATACTGTTAAACCTGTTAAATGTTTTGCGGTGGAAGTTTTTGACGCTGGTGGCGATTCTCAAATGAATTTAACTGGGATTTCTGTTGATGTAAATTCTGTAGCAACAGAGCGAAAAATCTACAGAACAATTGCTGGTGGAAGTGCATTTTTACTACTCGCTACCATTGCAGATAATAGTACTACCACATTCACTGACAACGTCGCTGATGGGTCTCTAGGCGCTGCTGCTCCAACTTCTAACGGATTTCACAGTGCTTATAAAGGTGAACTACAAACACCTCATTTAGACATGGGCGATAGAACCATGAAGATCTTTGAAGCGTTGGAATTAACATTTGAGCCTAGTGGAAATTGGAATGTAACTGTTGAGGCTCAGATTGACGGCAAATACTTTCAGACTATTACTTTTGATCAAGCTGCGGGAAGTGGCATTTTAGGAAGCATGGCGCTTGATGATAGCGGTACAACTGGGAAAACATCTGCCAGACTTTCTGGAAGGATACCTGTTCCCATAAAAAAGCCTTTAAAAAGCAGGGGAAGATTTATTAGTTTCAAAATTACAAATAACGTTCTTGGTCAGAGTTTTAAGATTCAAGATATGCTGGTATATTATAAACCAGGGGCACAGGATAATCGTGCAAGATAGGAAGGCATAATGGCTGGTTTATTTAGTAGATTAAAGACATGGATAGCAAGTGAAGTTGTTACCACCACTGATTTAAATGCTGAATTTGATAATATTATTGATAATTTTGATCCTGATAAGATTAACGATTTATCTGCTGATACAACTGCGTTTCAGGTAACAAAAGATCCGGGCGAAGTGGGTACTGAAGTTCTTCCAGTTAACATGAAGGAAGAAGAACAGATGCAGCGAACTCTTATCAAAGAGATCACTGGTGAAGCTCAATGGTATGTTAGTCCTGCAAATGATTTGAAAGCATTAAATAGTACTATTCAAGATGCTATTCCCGTACCGCCTAATAGAATTATCAGTGGAAGAAATGATGCTAATAATCAACCTACATTTTTAGTACCAGCAGGAAGCGGCAATGGTAATGGTGTAACATTAAGTGCTGCCGGAACTGATTTTGTTACTAGAATTGATGGAGTATTGCAAACTAATACAGCAGACATAGTAGTATCAAATGTTACTACCAGAAACTCCGGTAATGCTGTAGCAACAATTAATGATCCTTCATTAGATAATGAAGAATATACTAGAATCGTTGGAGAACGTGGTACCACATTTATAATTGATAATGCTTCTGGTTCTGCACCTAGCGGTCAACCTTGGACAGATGGCGCTGGTCAATATAATTGGTTTCAATTTGTAAGTGCTACTGATTCTGCTAATGAATTTATTTTTGGTTTTCTTAGTTCTGATAGAACACAAATTTCAGGATGCTTTAGAGCTTCTGGAATGAATGATAGTGATGTTTTCAGCACACGTTTAAGATATGATGATAATAATGATACATTAAATATATTAAGAACATCGTGGGTATTTTTAGATACTGCAAGCGCATTACAATTAACAACCATTCCGCCTATTTATGATCCGGTAGAACCTAGCGGTGCAAGTAATGGTACGTTCTGGTTTGATACTGTTAATAATACTTGGAAGAAACACAATGGTTCTGCTTTTGTTGCTGCTAATGCTGTTTTAATTGGAACAACTGGTAATGATACAGCTAATACTTTAGTAGCAAGATCGTTTGATTTCTTTGCTCCTTTTAATTCTGTTAATACGGTCACATTAATAAAAGATAGTGTAACAGTTATAAAAATGGAAACTGTTGGTAATGAAATTAATGTTTATGGTAAAAACTTTATATATAGTCAGCAACAAAAATCTTGGGATATTACTGCTGATTTAGATACTGGTGCTGAAGCTTCAAGTACAACTTATTATTTATATATTACTGATTTAGGTGATCAAAAATTAAGTATTCAAGCTCCAACTCCCAGACATGAACTTTTAGGTCATTATCATCCTTTTAAACCTTGGCGTTGTGTGGGATCTATTTTTAATGATTCAGGTTCAGATTTTGAAACTGCTACGCTTTTGACTATAGATATGCTTGAAATGCCAAGAATTTCTTATAGGGATAACGCTGGTCAATCTGGAACAGCATTTGATATATTAAACATTACAAAAGTATATGATACTCATCAATTATACGCTACTGGAACAGGTATATTTAAAGTTGTTTTTCCTGGTAAATATCTTATTTCAGCTAATGCGCATATTGCAAGTACAGCAGCAGATGAGGCCAATATTGCCATTCAGGTAAACGGTGTATCTGTTTTTCTTGCACAAACACTTTTTACAGTTAGCACAAGTGATTCTACTGATATTTCTAATACGGTCGAAGTAGCTTTTGGAGATAATATAAGAATGGAGTTCACTTCAGCAAATAGTCAAACGCTTTCGACTGCTGATATTGATCACTGGATAAATATTGAAAGAATAAGAGATAATGTGAGGGATTTCTAATGCCAACATTTAGACATGAAGTAAAAGATTTAGATTTAGATAAAATAACTTATATTGTAGAAAGTGATAAAGCTGTTCCTGATATTTTACCTGGATGGCCTGAAAATAGAGAAATCACTTCAACTGATGTAACTCAAATAAATATAGATAGAGATAAAAAAAGACTATTAAATAATAGTTTACTAAGTGAATATACAGTAGCTGATTTATTAGAAGCAATATTAAGTGCTGATAGTGGTACTAAGGGACCATTAGCAACAATTAGAACAAAATTTGCTCAACTAAAGACAGATGCAGGATTATGATTGAAACCGTTATGGATGATTATTTGAAGAGTTGGTATTGCGTAGGAAAGGGTAGCGACTTTTCTGTATTTTGCGGTGTTAATGAATACACTATTTTAAACGATGTTAATATATGGCTTAGTGAAAGAAACATGAAAG
>SDBT01011213.1_pt1 | contig 14443 bp, 12 predicted proteins | sample 2277101 | NCBI WGS metagenome assembly SDBT01 (sample SAMN10404973, study PRJNA504765) | marine sediment metagenome | isolation source: marine sediment core GS10_PC15, 103 cmbsf | place: Arctic Ocean: Southern Knipovich Ridge | collected 2010
TCGCTGAATCTCTGGTCGCTCAGTCGCAACTTCGCCAAGCCGCCGGGCGCGAGGACTGCATCGTCCATCGCGACTTCCCGCGCGGCCCGGCCGAAGACCACTAAGCGGACGTTGCCGCGCCCGGCCTGTTCGTCCAGCGTCTTTAGCTCGGCGGTCGCTTGTTTCATGGCGGCGGCGTCCATGCTCGACGAGCAGTCGACGACCGCGATGACGCACCTGGTGGTTTCGGGGATCTGCCGGAAGGGTCGCGCGAGGGCCAGGATCACCAGACTCAACGCCGCCAGCCGCAGGCCGGTCACGAGCAACTTGTGCGGACCGGTGACGTCGGCCGGCCGCTCCCCCGCCACCCGGCGCAGCTGATAGATCGCCAACGCGAAAGGCAGCAGCAACAACCATAAGAAATGCGGGTGCAAAAACATCAGGAGATCTTTCGGTGTATATTCAAAACGGCTTCCGTAGTCATTAACGCCAGCGCGGCGATGAGCAGTAGTTGCCAGATGGGCCACCGGGCGCCGGCGCTTTCGGCGGGCGAGGCGGTCTCGGCACCCGCGACGAGATTGAAATTGTCCATGCCGGCCTTCAACCTAAGGCTGGTGGAGGCGGCCTGCTTCGCGGCGTCGGCCCGAGAAAGGGGGACCCTGATAGGTCGGACGCTGGGCGACTCCTCGAAGAACATCGAGTCGCTGCAGTCGAGTAGGATGTAGACCGGCAGGTCCCGTTCTTCCTCGAACAGACGGAGAAAGAGCCTGCCGCTGCGGCGATAGAGATTCCAGTCGATGCGCCGGATGTCGTCGCCGGGCATGTAAGAGCGGAAGTCGCGGAACTCCATACCCGGGCCTAACTGCACCGACCCATGTTCGGCATGCCGACCGCCGCGTGGCACCGGGCCCGCGCTGAGCCGCATCTGGGTGGTGGCGGCGACGAATTCTTTCGGGAATAACTCAGCCATCAGTCCGACAACTCCTTTAGTCCGCCGACGATTTCAGCGTCCCCAATGATTTCCCTGATCAGTTCATCCGGGCTGATGCGTCCGGAGAAGCCTTCAAAGCTGAGCATGACACGGTGGCGCAGCGATGGTACGGCGACGTCGCGGATGTCCTGACAGGAAACCGCAAAGCGGCCGCCGATCAGAGCGCGGACCTTGCCCATCAGGATCAGGCTCTGGACGCCGCGGGGGCTGGACCCCAGGGCAACGGCACGGTTCACGGCATCGGTGGCGTAAGGTGAACCGGGTTGGGTCGCCATCACCAGTCGCACGGCGTAACGCTGCACCTGTTCGCTGACCGCACGTGTCGTCGCCGAGACACTGCGCGAACAATCGCCCGCATCGCAATGATCTCGCCGCCGCTGGCTACCGGCTCAATGGCGCTCTTGGCGGTGCCCGTGGTGCGACTCAGAATGCTCAGGTATTCGTCCTCGCCGGGATAGTTCACCAGCAGCTTGACCATGAAGCGGTCGAGCTGGGCTCTGTCTTTAGGAGGCAACGCTGGGTAGCGGGTAGGTGCCGTCCTGTTCCACGGGGTTCTGCGTGGCGATGACGATGAACGGCTCAGGCAGATGGATGGTGCGCCGAGCGACCGACACCTGACGTTCTTGCATGGCTTCGAGCATGGCCGACTGGGTCTTCGGCGTGGCACGGTTGATCTCGTCGGCCAGGATGAAGTTGGAGATCACCGGCCCCTCTTGGAATCGAAGCTCGTGCCCGCCGCTTTCCTTCTCGTGCAGCACCATCGTTCCGACGATGTCGGCGGGCATCAGATCGGGGGTGAACTGAATGCGGGAGAAGTCCAGGTGCAGGGCCTGGGCCAGCGTGTGGGCCAACAGGGTCTTCCCCAGGCCGGGCACGCCCTCAAGCAGCACGTGGCCGTCCGACAGCAAGACGCTAAGAACGCTATCGACAATCTCGCCCTGGCCGACAAAGGCCTTGTGGACTTCGGTCTTCAGCTTCTGGAAGACTTCGCGAAAACGATTGGACTGCTCCTGAGCGTTGGCGGGGGCTTGTTTGGCGGCTCTATTCATTGGTTGCGGCTCCGTTTCGTTTGTTTTCGCTTTCTGCGTGATACTTGATTAGATAGTCGCGGGCCTGGACGCTCATGGCGGCCGAGGGACGATAACGCTGCTGGGGAGACTCCTCGGGGGTCGCCTGTTGTAGCTGCGATGCGGCGGCGTAGTCTCCTTCGCGGGGCGACGGTTCTACTTCCTCCTGCGTGCTCTTCGTGGGGCCGGGGAGGAGGCGTCCCTTGACAAAACCGGGGACGGGTACGCCCATGATCATGGTGGCCGTGCCGCGTGCCTTTTTCGGCGCGTTGGCGCCGCCACGCCCCTTCATCATGTCGTTGCTCAGCCCGGTGCCCATGGCCAGTGACAGTTCGCGACTTAGACGGGAGGTCCGGCTTTTCAATGCCGGTTGCACGCCGAGCCGCTGCTTGTCCGGGTCCATCTCGTCATCGGGTTCTTCCTCCTGTTCGAATTCGTCGCTGTCGCTGGATCTGGCTTTCACTTCGCCGGACCACTCGTTCTGGGCGGTGCGCATCGAGCTGCTACCGGAAGAGCCGCGGGCGTTGATCGAACCGCCCTTCTGGTTCTTCTGGTCGACCTTGGGCTGGCCGACGGTCGGCTTCTTGCCGTCACGGGGCTTCGTGCCTTTGGCAGGTTCGGTCGTTCCCGGTTCCGATTTCGCCCCCACGCCACTAGCGGCGCTGCGGCTGTTGGACGAGGACTGACTGCTGCGTGACTTGCCCGAGGCATGCTGCCCCGCCGGTCCCTCGGAGTGAGTCTCCTTGTCGGGTTCCGCTCGCCGGCCGGTGTCGCTTTCGGCGGGAGCGTCGTCGCGGGCCGAAGTGTCGCCTACTGGCTGGCGATCGTCCCGGTTCGTGATCCGCCCGTTCGGCTTGATCGCGATGTCGGGTGCGACAGTCGCCGGCTCGTGATCGAGGCTCGCCAGAACCCCTAGACACGGCGGCGTGGAATCTGACATGGCCGGTTCCTCGCCACTTGTTTCGCCACCACTGCGCATCCGGGTTTCGGCTTCCAGGAACTGCCCGGCCAGGACCATGGCCAGACTTAGGGTCAGCCAGACTCCCTTGCGGTGCCAGGAGGTGGCGGAAGCTTCCGTATGCGGCTGTTCGGCCTGGAGTCTTTCGAGATATTCAAGGCCGTCGCGAATGGCGGCTTCGGCAAACGGCGAGTCGTCGCCGCCTGCAACTCGGTCAACACAGTTGTTGTTGTCACACTGCTGCAGCAACGCGACGGCGGTGGCGATGCGGTTATGCGTCGACTGCGACAGGTCGAGACGTTCCGCTGCGCTGCGTGTCGAGTTACTGTCCGCATGGATGGGGTTACCCCAGACGCCCGACAAGAGCGCGCGGCCAAAGATCACCGAGCCGAAGATTACGGCCGCCCAGAGCGCAACCATCCAGTCATGGGTAGCGGGCACACCGACGGCGCAGGCCACGATGCGGAAAAGCAGGAAGAACCCGGCGATGGCAAGGAGACACGCCAGGTAGAACTCCAGTCCCTCGCGCAGGCGCGCGGACAGACGGGCCAGCATGATCCGCCGGCGGCAGCGGCGCAGCATGGTCTCCATGCGTTGCAGAGTTTTGTGTGGGTGATCCGTCATCATGGTATCTCGTCTTCCTGTGGCAGGCCAAAAGATCTCGCGACCAGGACGCGGCGGTCGGCCTGATGCTGCACGAAGGCCACTACCATGAGCTTGTTGGCGTCCACGTAGGTCGGGCTGGTCCAGTCGCTCCAGAGTTTGTCGAGGTCCGGCGGTTGGCGTACCATGTCTGGTATCCAGGCCGGATCGATGTTCCAGTCGTCGCCGTGGCTGAGCGTCATGGTGAGATCTGCCCGCAACCTCTCCGCATCGACGGCGAACTCGACCGGCCGCTCCAACGCGATCTTCAGGTCGATACCGTCCGGCGGAGTCAAGGATTTGCGGGCCACGAAGTGGTGGAAGAACACGCCGTTTTCTTCCACTGCCATCACCGAGCGTTCGCAGAGAATGGCGTGAAGACGCAGCTTGTCCGTTTCACCCTCGCCAGTGACAGATGACGCTGCGACGGTGATCGTCGCCGCCACCTTCGCGCCGTCCTGGGTCATCTTGGCGCGGAGCGTCCACTCGGGTTCGGCAGCGGCTTTCTCGAGGAGGCAGGCCTTACGAAATGCGGGCTCGTTCTCGGCCGCGTTCCTTCTTAACACTGAATGGACGAAGCCGATAGCGTCTCTTGGAAAGTCGGTCCAAGGCCGATGCAATCCTCCGGAAAGAAGTCCTAGTGCCCGTTCACATAAACGTGACTATGACGTATAGTTCCCGGCGGTTACGCGCAGTAGGCGTTTTCTTTCCGCAACCGTGCCGCTCCTCTTAGGGGACTTCGGTCTTCGTTCAGTCCTCGGCCGCCGACTCGGGGGTGCTCTGTCGGGCTTTGCCGGCGATGCCTCCCAACGCCGCGTAGAGCAATTGCAGCGCGATCATGCCGCCGACGAAACGCTGATGCTCGGTGCCGCCGGACGATCCGTAGGTATGGAGCCCGGAGTCGAGGATATTTACCCCGAACCAGGCAATCATCACCGCCGAGAAGGAGACCGTGCTGAGAACGGCCAGCCCCAGTTGACGCACCCAACCGACATAGCGCGCATGCAGTACGGCCAGGTAGACGAGCAGGGCAATCAGGGCCCAGACCTCCTTGGGGTCCCATCCCCAGAACCGCCCCCAGGCGCTGTCGGCCCAAATGGCCCCGGTCACCGTGCCGACGGCCAGCAGCCACACGCCGAACTGCAGCGATTGATAGGTAAATCGGCTCAGCGAGCGGATCCTCTCGCGGTTGGTCGACCCGAACAAGTAGAAGCCCAGCGTGATATTCGCGATGGCAGCGCCCACGGCGAATCCCGCGTAGCCGAGCATGATCGTCATCACATGAACGGCGAGCCAGAAGTTGCTCCGCAGCACGGGATTCAGCGCGTCGATTTCCGGGTCCAAGACGGCCGGGCTATTGTCGGCCAGCACCAGCGAGATCGTGGCAACCGCCGCCGCCGAGGCCAGGACGAACTGCTGACGGGAGATCAGTTCGAGCACCATGCCCAACACCATAGCCCCCAGGGCCACGAAGACGACCGATTCGTATTGGTTGGTCACGGCGACCCATTCGGTAATCTGAACTCGCATGACAAAGCCGATCACCATGGCGACCAGCGCGACCAACGACGCCAGCCAGCCGCCGATCAAGAACGGTTTGAAGCCGGTCGCCATGCTCAACAGCAGACAGAGCGTGGCGATAAGCGAGAAGATCCAGGCCCAACGAAACGGGACCCGGTGGTTGTAGGTGACCTCGATATCGATCCGCGACTGCTCGGGATAGAAACTCTGCCTCGCGCCGATCTGTCGGGCTTTGGCGATGAACGTGGCCGAACTCTTGTTGAACTCCGCCGGTGTGCCTTCGAGAAACGCTTCACGGACCTCGTGGAACAAGTCCCGCAAGTCGCGAAGTTGGCCGTCCGGGTCGTTCTCGTCGGTCAACCGCCTATTGGCCAACTCGGCGATCGAAAGCCAGGGATGCTCTTCGTTGTCGGAGACTGGCACGATGTTCCATTCCTGTCCCATCCGATGGGAGCGGTAGTTCGAGAGCCTTCCGATGGCTTCCACGCCATTCTCCTCGACCGGCGTGAGATCGGCTCGTCGACCGAGGGAGCCCGCCCAATCGAGGAACGGTATTTCCTTGGTTTTTTCGCCCTTTTCGGCTGGCTCCAGGTCGGTGTAGGTCGCGTCACCGAGGACCTCCGGCGGGACGTACTTGGGCGTTTCGGCCAGCTTGATGTCCTTATCGAAGCCCAACGCTCGCCGAAGCGCCGGGGAATCGAGCCGAATGATCGGGCTCTTGTCCCATCGATCGGCCTCGTGGTCGGCGAAGTAATCGCCGGCCGTCGGCATAGTGCTTCGCCCATTCGAGTCGGCCGTCTTGTCCCAGCCTTTCCACTCCAGCAGCATGGTCAGATAGAGTGGTGTCGGCTGGAGCTTCTTGTCAGTTTTTGGATCGGGGAAGCTGCCCCGATTGGCCACCACGCGCAACGTCTCCCAGGCCAACGTATCGAGCGGCTTATATCGCCCGCCGTCGACCACGGGCAAGCGCCGCCACTGATCCCAGTCATAGGCCTCGTCCGACGGCTTTTCGGCATAGGCCGCCGCCGAGAACAATAGCACGATCAGCGCCGCGAGGAGGCAAGAAAAAGGGGACTGGCTCCGTCGACGATCAAGTTGGCAGCCGCGGTTCACGTTGCCGACGGTGCCTGTCCCCTTTTTCGGAAAACCCGTACGATGGCCCTCCGAGGCCGTCGCGTGAAAGAAGGGGACAGGCACCGAGCCGGCAGAGCTCTCTTGCGGGTTGGACATGGGCCGCGGCTCGGAGCCAGTCCCCATTTTCCACTCCCCGTCGGCAGTGCGAATCACTCGATCGATGGTGGGCAGTGCCCATCCTACATTATTCGACGACATATCAACCGGCGGGCGGTGCCCACCCCTTGTCTTTCTTGAGTCGGTGTTTCCGAATGTAATACATAATGAAGATGCCCACGCACATCAGCAGACTGCCCGAGCTCTTCAGAAACAACCCGGGGTCATACGCAATGTTGAGCGTGGATATGTCGTCCTCATTGCCGCCGAAGCTGTGCTGGTAGAACGTGTATTTCCCGTAGGTCAGCGGTCGGTTCATCGAGATGGTGTATTCCATGTCGACATTTTCATCCTCGTCGATCAACTGCACCTTGCTCGAGTAGGACGCGTCGCCCTCACCGCCGGGATTTCGCTTTCGCTCGAAATCCAACAGTTTCATGTCGAAGCCCAACGGACGTTTCCTGTAGCCGAAGAGAATGCCAGCGTTCTTATCGCCGAGTCGCAACGGTTGGTAGTTCAACTCCGGCGTATTCCTCTGCAACCAGACCTCTTGACTCTCTCCGTCGACGGTCACTTCGACCAGCGCCGCCGCGTCCGGCAGGTTCTTCTCTTTCCATTTCGGTTCGATCTTCTCGAAATCGATCTTGAAGCGAGCAAGCGGAAGATGCTCGATCACTTCGACCTGGTATCCCGTGGCGCTCACGACACGGTCGCCGGCGCTCACTCGACCGTGGGGATGATAACCGGTTCCAGTGGCGGCTCGGGCATATAACGCGCCGTCAGACGTCTGAAGAAGCTCAACCGACCTTGCGGCCGAAGGTACTGCCGCTCGATGATGGTACCAGAACTCCACCGGCAGCCGACCGCTACGGTCCATATCGAGGAATGGGGCGACCGCGAAAACGGCATGTTGAATCGGTTCGTCTTCGTCGGGAAGAAAGACATGCAGCACCAACAGCGGCCCGGGGACAGAGCGTTGCTCCTCCGGCAATTCCGGGAGAAAGCTCGATAATTCCACCCTCAGCCCACCCTCGCCGACCGCCACGGTCTTCCCGAGGTTCTCGTCCACCGATATCCGCTCCATCTTCCCGTTGAAGTGGACCGAGAGCACTCCCTTCTCCCCCATGGCGTCGTAAGGGGGAGGCGAGAGAAAATCCTCTCGTATCGAAGCGACCGATGTCCGGGCAAAATGCAATTGCAGCGGACCGTAATCTCGCTGGTCCGTGTCCCTCTTGGCGACCAGCCAATCGGCTCCGACGACTTGGCCACCCGGACTCAACAACGAGACCTGGACCACCGAAGTCTGGGGGTCTTTCTCGTCTTGGCCCCAGCTGCCGGAAAAACGGGCATGACGATAGAACTTCAGCACCTTGAGTCCCACGTCCTTCTTACTTCCGCCGAAGTCATGGGTGCGGCCTTCTTTCCAAGCGACCGGTCCCGGTTGGAAATTGAACTTAGCCGCTTCGTCCGCGGTCTCTCCACCGAGAAATACGGCAAACTGGCTGTCCATGGTGGCGTTCATGCGGTCGTCGGTTCGACCTTCTCCGATAACGAGATTCCCCTCGATCCCCATGATATAGGTCTGCATAGCCCCGGCCATCAGGATGAGCAACCCGGCATGGGTCACGACAAACCCCAGACGCCGCCATCCCCAGGGGAAACGAATTACCGTGGCCGCCAGGATGTTGACGGCCAGAAGCGTTTCCAGGCCGATGAACCAAGTGCTGCGATAGACATACCAGAGGACGAATTCCGAGCCGTAGCCCGATTCGAAAACGGTCGTTGCGGCCAAGACGGCCGACAAGACGACCAACAGGAAAACGGCCAGCCGTAGCGAGGCGAGAAACCGATAGAGCCCCAGAAAGAACGACCCCACCGGACCGAGCCCGATGGGGGGATTTTGTTGCGAACCGTCAGACGCCATCTAAGGCTCCTCGCACGGGTGGGAAGCACTCGAAAACCAATCTACAAGGAAGTCTATACCACCGAGCCTTCCCCAGCAAGGGGGGTAGACCACTTGCAAGTCGGTTCAGGTGCGGTAATATGGTGGACACTTCAGGGGTTAGGGGATAGGGATTAGGGGATAGAATAAGGGTGGGCACTGCCCACCCTGCGACGGTCCGCCGGCTGTTAGCCGCCGGCTATTGGGCCCCCCGTAAATTCGTCCTATCCCCTATCCCCTGACCCCTGCCGCAACATCCAATGACTCCATCGACACAATTACGACTTGGCACCCGAGGTAGCGACCTGGCACTGTGGCAGGCCCGATGGGTCGCCGCGCGGCTGCAAGACGCCGGAGTCGCCGTCGAATTGGTCCGGATCTCGACCCAGGGCGATCGCCAACAACAGGGGCCCATCGGAAATCTGGGCGCCCAGGGCGTCTTTACCAAGGAGATTCAACGGGCGTTGCTCGACGAGCGGATCGATCTGGCCGTGCATAGCCTCAAGGACCTGCCCACCGATCCGGTCGCCGGGCTGTCGTTGGCCGCCGTTCCAAAGAGGGCCGCAACGAGCGACGTGCTGGTTTGTCCAAAGTATCCTACGCTGGCGGCTATGCCCGGGGGATCCGTCTTGGGGACGGGAAGCCTCCGCCGCCGTTCGCAGCTACTGAACGCCCGGCCCGATCTACGGACCGAAGACATTCGCGGCAACGTCGAGACTCGGATCGAGAAGGTCCAGCGGGGAGACTACGACGCGGTCGTGCTGGCCGAGGCCGGTTTGCGCCGTTTGGGCCTCGAGCAACACATCACCGAAGTGCTGCCGATCGAGATCATGCTCCCGGCCGTCGGACAAGGAGCCCTGGGCGTCGAATCGCGAAGCAACGACAAGACAACCCAGGCCGCACTGCAATGTCTCGACGACGAAGTGACGCACGCGGCCGTCACGGCGGAACGGGCCATGCTCGCCGCGCTGCAAGGGGGATGCCTTGCCCCGATCGCCGCATGGGGGCGAATCGAGAAGGGGCGGCTCGAACTGACCGGTCGCGTCCTCAGCGTCGACGGGACAAAGCGGATCGAGGCCACCGCCGCCGATCAACCCGAGCACGCCGAGCAACTCGGCCAAGCGGTCGCCGACGCCCTTTGCGACCAGGGAGCCGCCGAACTGGTTCGCAACGCCCGAGAGAATACGTAGTGACGGTTCGTAGTGCCCCGATTCATCGGGGCTGAGGAGGGAGACGGGGGCCTTGCCCCTACGCTAGACTGCATGAATGCGGTCACTACAAACCACCAACGGGAGACCTCGAACCATGGCACCTTATGCGATCTTCTGCCTCGTCTCTCTTACCATCGGCCAAGCCGAGCCGTTCGACGTCGACGAGACGGGTGACCCGGGCAATCGGGCTCCGATCGTGCAACCGTGGCGGCGAATCACCCTGGATCCCGACTACGCCGGCGCCTGGGTCGTCGTCGGCGATCTGACCGGGGACGGCCGCGTCGAGATCGTCAGTGCGCGAAACGTGGACCAGGGCGACGTCCACTATACGAGCGCGGTCGTGGCCCAGCGGCTCGATGGGAGCGTCCTCTGGCGATGGGGAGACCCGACCGTCGGACGCAAAAAACTCCATCACGACGTGGCCTGCCAGATATACGACTGGGACGGCGACGGTCGCCCGGAAGTCGTGCTTTGCACCAAGAACGCTCTGGTCGAACTCGACGGCGCAACCGGCCGAGAGCGACGCCGGATTCCGTTGCCCGACGATGCGACCGATTGCCTCGTCTTCGCCAATCTGTCGGGCCACACGCACGCCGATGACTTTCTGGTCAAGACCCGATACGGCCAGATTTGGGCCTTCGATCGCGATGGAAAGCAACTTTGGACGGTCAAGAATCCCGGCGGATATCGCACGGCCCATCAACCCGTGCCGATCGACCTCGACGGCGACGGACGCGACGAGATTATGGCCGGCTATGCCATGTTGAATTCCGATGGAACCGTCCGTTGGGTCTTCGGGACCGAGAAGGTCGACATCGGCCGGGGCCACGTCGACTGCTGCCGCGTCTTGAAGTCGGGCAAGACGCCCGAGCAGGTTCGGCTCGTGCTGACCTGTTGTGGGGCGAACCATATGGCCGTGGTCGACGGCAATGGGAAGATCGTCTGGGAGGTATCGGGCCGTCACTTCGAGTCGGTCGACGTGGGCAGAATCCGCCGCGACGTGCCGGGACCGCAGATCGCCGTGGATATCGACCATCAGCCGTGGGGGAAGGGCCCGATTTGGCTCTTCGACGCCGCCGGCCGGCGGCTCGGCCAGATTATGACCGACTATGCCCGGCATCATGCCCTGCTCGATTGGACAGGCGACGGTCTGCAAGAGATACTGGTGGCACAGGGTCGAGGGCTGTTCGACGGCCACGGCCGCCGGGTCGCCACGCTGGCCATGGAGGGGGCCCCTTCGGGTGAACCGCCGTCCGAATCGGCCGAAATGCTCGCCCTGGTCGGCGATATGACGGGCGATGGCGTCCCCGATGTGCTATTGACGACCCGATCGTCTTCGGTAATCTATATTTACAGGAACGAGAAGGGCCGGAAGCCCCGCCGGGCTGTCCCCTTGGGAACCGGTGTGAATTTCACCCTTTATTGAGGCCGGGCCGTTAACGACGAAGCAGAAATCGGAACGAATCCTCAGGCCCCAATAGCCGTCGGCTAACAGCCGGCGGACCGTCGAAGAGATCACACGACAGGGGCAAGCTTGCCGGCCAGATTGCTGGCCAACCGAGTCAACACACCGTATAGGAGATGAATCATGGCTATGCTTCTTGGAGTCAGTATGGCGCCGTTTCTCATGTTAGCGGGAATGGCAGGCAGCATGGGCCTTCCGCTTGGAGTCCCGCCGGCGGCCGAAGAACCGTTGATGTTCGCCGTCGCGCCGGACGAGTGTCTTTTCTACATGACTTGGGCCGGCGTCGCCGAACCGGATCCTACGAGCACCAACGAAGTCGAGCGGCTCGTGGCGGAACCTGAGGTGCAAGAGTTCCTGGCCGAGATCGAGCGGCTGATTCGTGCCGGACTGGCCCATCAGGCCCAGGGCGAAGGCCCCGAGACGGTCGCGTTTGTCGACGACGCGATCGGTTGGGCCAAAATGGTGTTGACCCATCCCACGGCCCTGTTCGTCTCTCGTCTGACGGTTGGCCCCGATGGCCCCAAAGACATCCAAGGCGGAATCGTCGTGAAAGTGGGCGAAGACGTCGTCAAGCTGAGAGCGTCTCTGCTGAAATACCAGGGCACCTTCCTTGGTGGAGCGGTCGAGCCGGTCGAAATCGACGGCAAGACCTGGTATCGGCTGAAACTCGATCCCGAGGCTCCCGAAATTACTTGGGGCGTGAGAGGTTCGTGTCTGATCGTCGGGATCGGCGAAGGGGCCATCGAGCGTATTCTGGCTCGGGCCGCCACGCCGCCGCCCGAGTGGCTCGCCAAGCTGCGCGAGCAACTGCCGGTCGAGCGTACGTCAACCGTTGCCTACATCAACGTCAAGTCGCTGATCAAGACCCTCTCGCCCCTGGGCGGATTGAAGGCAGCGGCCGTACTCTACGCGGCCGGACTGGCCAATGTCGAGTCGCTGGGCGGTGTGAGTGGGCTCGATGGAGAAGAGTTCGTCAGCCGGACCCTCCTGGCCATCGACGGCGAACCGCAAGGAATGATCGCGGCAATCACCGCAAAGTCCCTCACGGGCGAAGATCTCGCGGCGATCCCTGACGATTCGACCATCGCATTGGCCGCCAAGATCGACGTGAAGGTCCTCTTCGACGCCTTCGCGGCGATCGTCGAGAGCGTCGATCCGGATGCCCGAACGGAATTCGACCAAGGGATCGAGTTCATGGGACAGCAAATCGGCATGGACGTTCGCAAGGAATTGCTGACGGCACTGGGTGACTCGTGGACCGTCTATTTCCAGGGCCATTTGAGCTTCACCGGTCTGACGGCCGTTGCCCGATTCGAGGATCGCGACCGGCTGCTCGCGCTGCAAGAGAAACTCATCGCGATGCTCCAGCAACCCGAGCCTGAAGAGCCCGACGAGAACAGTTTCTCTTTCAACATGGGCCCGCCGAGCGTCGAGAAGTTTCAATTCGCCGGTCAGGAGATCTGCGTCTATGACTCGGGCCAGATGTTCTTCTTCTTCTCGCCCTCGTGGTGTCTTACCGAGGACGAACTGATCGTGTCGCTGTTCCCGCAGAACATCAAGTCGCGTCTTGCCCGGGACGCCGATTTCCGATCGCTGGCCGAATCCCCGCGGGTGAAGTCGATGTTCGAGTCGGGCACCGGCCCGGTGGCGATGGCGTACTACGACACGCAGGACCTGTTCGATATGGTCTATTCGGCGCTGCTGATGTACGGTCAGATGGGTCGATACGGGCTGAGTGAAGAGGGAGTCGACTTGAAGATGTCGGCCATCCCGTCATCGCAGGCGATTCGCCAGCACTTGCGTCCCGGCACGATCGAAGTCCGCCGAACGGCGGCCGGCATCGAGATCACCAGCCATCAGAGCATCCCCGGCGGCAATCTGGCAATGACCGTTCCGTTGGCTGGCCTGGCGATTCCCGCGCTTTATCTCGGGAATTCGGTCGGAAGTGCCGAAGCACCGGACGAGGTCACACCGTACTACGACGAACCGGCCGCTAAGTCCGAGGCCGTTCCCCTGGAGTCATTCATCGAGTAGCCCGAGCGAGCTGCTCAAACGCAGTTGAGAAAGGTCCAATAGACGACTGCGGTGGCCGCGCCCAATACGAGGAAATCGAGTAAGAGTCTCATGGTTCCGCCTCCTTCTCATCGGGCCAACAGTCATGGGGTCAATTTCCGTCTGCCCACATAAAGGTGCAGTCGGCATGCCAATTCAATACCAGAGTTGGCCTTTGGACGCAACCTGTTCACGTAAATCGCTTTACGTCGTGTTTACCGAATGCCCACCTGCGTTTTTTCGCCAACCCCTATAATCCCCGGTAAACCCTGCGCATAAAGCGGTTTGCGGAGTTTCTCGGCACTCTGCCGTTATGTCGGTTTATGCGGTCTTTTGGCATCATCGGGGCGTATGTAGGCCCCACCAAACCCATCCAGCCCGAAAGAAAAACGGACACAGCCCCCCCCTGAATAGGTGCGTTTGACTGTCTTCTGTTTGACTCTGGTGTGGTCAGCTTGACCACAGCCCCCACCAACTTGGAATCTCGCCATATTCTCGCCACCGATCTGCGTCCACCGAAAAGCTCCTCAAATCCAAACCAACTGAAATCGACTTCTTCAACAGGTAAACATTCGCCAAAGGGGGTGGGGCGAGTTGACCCGAGGCGAATGGGGATAGCTTGGGTTAGGTGACATCGGCGGCATGGGGGCCGGACGATGGGCTTTGCAGGTCTGTCAAGCGAGCTTCCGACAGGTTCCAGGGTAAAAAGGATGCGGGATCGTCCGGTGACTTGCCGCCGCCCGCCGCACACGCTTCCAAATACCAAAGGAGCCACTTTCGCGGGTTGATCTTCCAAAGAGCCAATGTCGCGAAGATCGAAAACATCATGACCGCCAACCGACCCGACCATTCGGCACCGCTGCCATAATAGTTCTTGCGACCAACCGCCGAGATGCGGATCAAGCGATACAACACGCGGATCTGACGCAGCCACATCAATGCCCACGCGGCGAGTTCCGGGTAGCCTTTGCCAACTCGCACAAAGTCGCGGCGCACATGCGCCCAACAAAATGCCAGCAACAGTTTTCTCGTCCGCATGAAAGTACGCTGACTGCAGGTGGCGAGCACGAATCCCATCGTACCTCGGTGCGAACAGAGGCTCGATTCGCTTGAGTCCGTCGGCGATTGTCCCCGGCGCGAGGCTCAGTCCCGGCAGCCGAAGCTGCTCGATGACGCGGTGCATTGGCCGCTGCAAGTGAAGCTTTTCCAGCAGCAGGTGCGTCCACAAACTCGTGCCGTAGATGCTCTTGGGCAGGACCTTCGGTGGCAGCGGCGAGGTAACGGTTCGGGGGCGTCCCGGTTGTTGCCCGCGTTTCTTTTTTGGGGTCGCGAGATTCCGAGGATCGTCGAGATCATTGGAGCGATCCGTGGCGGATTGTTTCTCG
>SDBT01011214.1_pt1 | contig 14440 bp, 10 predicted proteins | sample 2277101 | NCBI WGS metagenome assembly SDBT01 (sample SAMN10404973, study PRJNA504765) | marine sediment metagenome | isolation source: marine sediment core GS10_PC15, 103 cmbsf | place: Arctic Ocean: Southern Knipovich Ridge | collected 2010
CAGTTCACCAGTATGATCGCGTTGCTGCTGATGGTGTTCGGCTGCATCATGCCCATGCTCATTGTGAACATGGCCTATCCAGAGCACTCGTACATGTCGAGGCTGTCCCGCCAGCCCTACCGGTACTGGATGCTGACCCACCCATCGGCGCTCGATGACAAGGCGTTCTTCCCCACCGTGATGATGTTCCTGGTTATCTGGGGCGGGATCGTCACGCTTGCATGCCTGCCGTGGTTCGTCGGCCAATTTAAAAAATTCAGCCCGCCCAAACGCGACGAAAAACCCGCCGACGCGGTAACCGACGATGGATGATCGAATTCGACAGTACCTAATCACCGGAGAGCAGGTCGGCGCCAGGTACCGCCTGGCGGCGCCGCGCAACGCGCCGTCCGGAGCGGCCGGGGCGCAACTCGGCCGGAGCATCGGCTCTAGCCTGGAGTTCATGGATCACCGCGAATATCAGCCGGGCGACGACCTGCGACGAATCGACTGGTCGGCCTACGCACGCAGCGATAACCTGACGGTTCGGCTGTACCGCGAGGAAGTAAGCCCGCACGTCGATATCGTGCTGGACGGCTCGCGTTCGATGGCCCTGCCGGACAGCGAAAAGCTTCACGCTTCGGTGGCGCTGGCCGGGGTACTGGCGGCCGCCGCTGCCAACTCCAGCTACTCGCACTGCGGGTGGATCACGCGCGACGGCTGTCGAAAAATCGCCAACGGAGCCGAACGCCCCAGCGCCTGGGACGGGCTGGAATTCGACGCGATAGACTCGCCCCTCGATGCAGCCCGCCGCCTGCCGCCCGTGTGGAGGCCGCGCGGAATCCGCGTGTTCATCTCCGATCTGATGTACCTGGGCGATCCGCTGACGATGCTTTCGCTGCTGGCCGATCGCGCCTCGATGGCCGTCGTAGTGCAGGTGCTGGCGGCCGACGACGTCCACCCCGCCCGGCGGGGCAACTGCCGACTGCTCGACAGCGAAACCGGCGAGATGCACGAACTGTTCATCGACGCCGCAGCAGAACGGAAATATCACGACGCACTGACGCGACACCAGCAGAACTGGCTACGCGCAAGCCAGCAGGTCGGCGCACAATTCATTACGCTCGTGGCCGAAGATTTCTGCAAGAGTTGGGACCTCGGCCTGCTGGTCGCCAAGGAGATACTCAAGGTATAACCATGCCCCTGCTGAGCTTCCCTTTGGCGTTGATCGGACTGGCGGCCCTACCGGCCCTGGCGGCGATCTATTGGCTGCGAAGCCGATCGCGCCGGTACGTGGTGTCCAGCCTGATGCTCTGGGTCGATCAGCGAAAGGCGCACCAGGGCGGGCGAATCATGCAGCGAATGCAGGCGCCGCTGCTACTGCTGCTGGAGATTTTGGCGATGGCGCTGCTGGTGGCCGCTGCAGCCGGGCTGATGTTCCCGCGTCGCGGTGTGAGCCGCCCCGTCGTCATCGTGCTCGACGATTCGTTCTCCATGCTAGCCGGCGAGGCGGACAACAACGCGCGAAGCCGGGCCGTCGAAACAATCAGTGAATTGTTCGAAGACAGCCAGTACGCCGGGCGATTTATCCTCGCAGGCCGCGAACCCAAACTGCTTGAAACGCGAGTAACATCTGCCGAACAGGTGGGCGAACTACTGGCCGCGTGGAAATGCCAATCCATCGAGACCAACCTGGCCCGGGCCGTGTCACTGGCCGGGCAGATCGCAGGCTCGCGGTCGCGTATTCTAGTGATCAGCGATCATCCCCCCGCCGACGAGATTTTGGGCGGGCGAATGGAGCGTTGGTCGTTCGGCCGCAAGATCGGCAACGTCGCCATCGTCAACGCCACCCGCTCGCCACACGACGATCGCGAACGCATTCTGCTGGAGGTCGCCAACCTGTCTGCCGGGCCGAGTCGAACCACACTGTGGATCAAAGGCGGCGGCCGAAAAACCGACGGTCGCTCGCACATGACACTCGCAGCCGGTGAGGTCCGTCGGGTTGTATTCGACATCGCTGCCGGCTCGCCCGCGTTGCACGCCGCGCTCGGGCCGGACGCGCTGGATTTCGACAACCAGGCCGTGCTGCTCAGCGAGAAAGCCAAGCCCATCCGCGTTCGTCTGGACGTTGGCGACCCGACCCTGCGAAAGGCATTCACCAAGGCGTTGGACGCATCTCAGTCGGCGCTGATGGCGACCAGCCGATGCGAGTTGCGCATCACCGACCAGGCTGGCAATGCTGGTATCGGAGAACCCGCCGAGTGGCAACTGAACGTCCTGAATGCGGCCGAAGCTTCCGCTTACGCCGGGCCTTTCGTGCTGGACCGATCACATCCGCTGACCGAGGGTCTGGACCTCGATGGCGTGATCTGGGGAGCGGGCAAAAAACTTACGCCGGCCGGGGCGCCGATCATTTCAGTGGGCAATACCGTGCTTCTCGCAGACCAGGAGCGATTCGACGGGCGACACGATATGGAACTGGCATTGACGCCGAAATTCTCGACGATGATCGACAATCCGAACTGGCCGATTCTCATCTGGAACCTGCTTCGCTGGCGAGCGTCGCATCTGCCGGGCATGACCAGGCGGAACGTGCGCGTCGGCGGGCGAGCATCGCTGAAGCTTCCCGCACAGGTCGAGAACGTGCAAATCACCCGCCCGGACGGCGAGCAGTTCGATCTGCCCGTCCGCAACATGCGAGCCGAGATCGTTACCGACCAGCCGGGCATATATAAGGTCCAATCCGGCCCAAGCGAGTGGACGCTGGCGAGCAACGCCATATCGCGCGAAGAATCCGACATGTCCGGCTGCGCGACCGGCAAATGGGGCGACTGGTCCGAGCAGGATATTTTCGCACACGAGCTGACCGACATCTCCTGGCTGCTGGCGTTGGCGGCGCTGGCGGTGCTCACCGGCCATCTCGCACTGATCGCACGCAGTTCGTCGGGAGGCTCGCGATGACGCTTCTGTGGCCAGGCTGGCTGTTTTTGCTGATCCCGCTGGGGCTGACGTTCTGGCTATGGCGAATGCCCTCACGACTGCTGACGATCCTTCGCGTCTCGGCGGCGTTGAGCATTCTGCTTGCAATGTGCGGGCTTGGCTTTCGCCTGCCCAGCCGGGCCGGGTCGGTCGTGGTCGTCACCGATCGCAGCCTCTCCATGCCCCCCAACTCCGACGCAGCACAGACCGAGGCCGTTAACCTCGTACGCGCAGCGATGGGCGCGTCGGATAACCTGGCCGTGGTCTCATTCGCCGAAACCGCCGCCGTCGAACAAGCCCAACTTGCTGCGAGTTATTCTGGCCCGACCGTCGAGTTGCAAAAAGATGCGTCGAACCTGACCGAGGCGCTGGACCTGGCCATGTCGCTCATCCCGCCGGAATCGTCCGGACGAATCCTGCTACTGTCGGATGGACGATGGACCGGGCTGGACCCGGCCTCCTCGTCTGCCCGCGCAGCAAGCCGCCGCGTTGCGATCGACTACCGCCGAATGGAACGCCTGGCGATCAACGACGTCGCCTTCGAACGCATCGACGCACCGCGAACGGTCAGCCCCGGCGAGTCGTTCCTCATTACCGCATGGGTGCGGTCGCCGAAAGAACAGCAAGTTACATTCGCACTGACGCGGGGCGAAAAAACGCTCGCGTCCGGCAGGCAAAAAGTGTCGGCTGGGCTGAACAGGCTGACGTTCCGCGACCAATCGTCCGAACCCGGCACGTGCGTCTACGGGCTTTCGGTGCATGGCGAAGACAAGGACCCCGTGCCCGAGAACAACTCGGCCAGGCTGCTGGTGGGCGTCGGCGGGCCAAGGCCTGTGCTGTGTCTGTCCAAGGAAGACAACACCGCCCTGGCCGAGCTACTGACGGCCGGCCGGCTTGACGTGCGTCGGAAGACCGCAAGCCAGTGCGAATGGTCGCTGGCGGAACTGTCGAAATACTCGGCCGTGCTTATCGAAGACGTACCGGCCGACCGTATCGGAGTGGCTGGCATGGAAACGCTCGCCGCGTGGGTCACGCAGACCGGCGCGGGGCTGATGACGACCGGCGGGCCGAACGCCTACGGACCCGGTGGATACTTCAAGAGCCCGCTCGATCCGATCCTGCCTGTGTCGATGGAACTGCGACGCGAACACCGCAAGCTCTCCCTGGCGATCGTCATCGCACTGGACCGCAGCGGCAGCATGGCCGTCAGCGTGGGCGGAGGCAAGAGCAAGATGGACCTGGCCAATCTCGCATCGGCCGAAGTGGTGGACCTGCTGTCGGGGATGGACGAGTTCGGCTGCATTGCGGTGGACAGCTCGCCGCATACGATAGTCGACCTGACCCAGATGACCGACGGCAAAAAATCCAGCGTCCGCTCTCGCGTACTAAGCATAGACTCGCGGGGCGGAGGTATTTTCGTCTACGAGGCGCTCCGGGCCGCGGCGGGAATGCTCTCCAATGCGACCAGCGGCACGCGACATATCATACTGTTCGCCGACGCCGCCGATTCCGAACAGCCCGGCCAGTACGTTCAACTGCTGGAAGACTGCCGAAAGGCCAATGTGTCCGTCAGCGTTATCGGCCTGGGCAGCAAGGCCGACTCCGACGCAGCCTTCCTGGAAGACATCGCCAAACGTGGCGGCGGGCGATGCTTCTTTACCGAGAAGGCCGAAGAACTGCCACGCCTGTTCGCACAAGACACTTTCGTCGTCGCGCGAAGCTCGTTCCTCGAAGAACTCACCGCGGTTCGCCCGACGGCGGGCATGGTGTCGCTGACCGGTTCGCTGCATTCGCAACTGCCCGCCATCGGCGGATACAACCTTTGCTACCTGCGAAACGGCGCGAACCTGGCTGCCATTTCGCAAGACGAATACGAAGCGCCCATAGTGGCGGCCTGGCAGGCCGGCGCCGGCCGCGTGCTGAGCTACGCCGGTCAAGCCGACGGCGAATTCACCGGGCCGATCGCAGCCTGGCCCGATGCGGGCGAATTCTTCACATCCCTGGCGCGATGGACTGCCGGCGGGTCGGAGGCGCTGCCGGGCAATATGCTCGTCACGCAGAAAGTCGAGCGAGGTATCTGCACCGTTACGCTACACCTGGACCCGCAGCGCGACGTGACGCCATTTCAGCTGGCGCCGACCGTCACCACGCTTCGCGAACGGACCGGCGCGGCCCCGCAGTCGCAGACATCCCGGATGCGATGGGCGACGGCCGACACGCTCGAAGTGCAGATCCCGCTGACCAGCGCCGAAACGGTTCTCTCGATGGTCGACGTAGCCGGGATAGGCAAGGTAAACCTGCCGCCAACCTGCCTGCCCTACTCGCCGGAATTTGCACCACGCATCAGCGGCGAGGGCGCAGCCACGCTCAAACGCATAGCTCGCGCCACGGGCGGTGTGGAACGGCTGGACCTGTCGACCATCTGGGCCGACCTGCCCAGTCGCCCGCGAATCATACCGGTGGGACGTTGGCTACTGCTGTCGGCTGTTGCGATGCTGCTACTGGAAGTGCTCCAACGCCGGACAGGCCTGCTGACCGCGTGGGGGCCGCTGTCGCGTCAGTCCCAGCCGCGCGAGCCAAAGGCAAAAGCAAAAAAAGCCACGCCGAAACGTGCTGGCTACAAATGGCTGCGTCGGAAGAAAAAGCCCGTCGAGATGCTGCAACCGGATACGCTCTCGCCGCAGCCTGAAGCGCCACAGGCGCAGGCGCCCGCCAAAGCAAAGCCGCCCGCAGAAGCACCAACAGACGAGACGTCAGTCGTCGATGCACTCCACGCCGCACGCAAGCGAGCACGCGGGCGTATGGGCCGAAAGTAGCCGCGCCTGTCCCCAGAACCCTTGAACCGCCACACCCTGCAGATCACTACCGTGGTGCCGCCTTGGCAAGTTCCAGCGTCTCGACTTGTGGGTCCGGCGAGGACTGATCCTGCTCCTGGTCACGCAGCAAACGTTCGATGGCTTCGATAAGTTCGTGCGGGCTGACGGGCTTGGCAACGTAGTCGTTCATCCCGGCGGCCAAGCATTTCTCACGCTCGCCTTTCATGGCGTTGGCGGTTATCGCAACGATCGGAATGTTGTGGTTCCGCACTGACGAGTTCGAGTCTCGGATTATGCGAGCGGCTTCGTATCCGTCCATGCCAGGCATATGACAGTCCATCAGGACAATGTCATAATCCTGGGCGGAAAGTGACTCGATCGCCTCCTTGCCGTTGACCACGACGTCGGCGCGGCACCCGAGCTTCGCTTTGAGAATATTCAGGGCAACGTCCTGACTCGTGATATTGTCCTCAGCCAGCAGGATACGGAGACGCCGCTTGCTGTCGGCCGAGATGGAGTCTTGGGCGTTGGCTTCTGACGGTTTCGCCTCGTCACTCGCGGGCTTATCCGTTGCCACACCATGGCGATCTAACAGTTGCGGCTGCTTGTCCAGCACGGCCGTGAACCAGAACGTCGAGCCGGCGCCATCTTTGCTCTCGACACCGATCCGCCCGCCCATCAACTCCACAATCTGCTTGGAGATCGCCAGGCCCAGGCCCGTTCCGCCGTACTTGCGGGTGGTTGAGGCGTCTACCTGAGAGAACGACTTGAACAGGCGGTCCATCCGGTCGGCGGGGATGCCGATACCCGTATCGCGAATGGCACAGAGAATGGTTGCCTGCGTATCGCTTTCAGCGTCCAACGTCACGGTGACGGTCACCTCTCCGCTGTCGGTAAATTTAATGGCGTTATTGGTCAGGTTGGTTATCACCTGCCGCAACCGCCCCGGATCGCCTCGCAGCAGCTGTGGCGTTTCAGGGTCGATGATAAAGGAAAGTTCCAGGCCCTTGTCCTGAGCACTGGCAGCCAGAATGCTGTCGATCTCCTTCACGATAGTGCATAGGTCAAAGTCGATCACTTCTATATCAAATTTGCCAGCCTCGATTTTTGAGAGGTCCAGAATGTCGTTTATCAGCGCCATAAGTTGCTCGCCGCACGTATGGACGATCGCGGCGTAGCCGTTCTGTTCGTCCGTCAGCTTCGTGTCCAGCAGAAGTTCCGTCATGCCGATGATGCCGTTCATGGGAGTCCGGATCTCATGGGACATGTTGGATAAGAAATTGCTCTTGGCGTGCGTGGCAGTCTCGGCCTGGTGCATAGCCAGCTTGAGATTCTTCTTGGCATGCTCCAACTCGGCTACGTGCAAGGCAAGCCGCCCTACCATGCGGTCAAATTGCCGGCCAAGATCGCCTATCTCATCTCGGCGATTGCTGTCGAATCGCAGTGACAGGTCATTGGTCTGGGTGATCTGGTCGGCATGGGCGATCAGCCCCGCAATCGGCTGGACCAGCATCCGCCGCAATGCCATCACCAGCACGGGCAGGACCGCAATCCCCACGATCAATACAAGAACGAGCGCGTACTGGACCGCCAAACTCCCACGCTGCGATATTTCTCGCGGCACGGTAACACGGAGCAGCACCAGGGGCTGATCCTGTATGTCAGTCAACATGTCGTAGGTATGGAGAGAGTCCCGGGTTTCTTCCAGAATATTTCCTCCGTTGGCTGTGATTCGATCGGGCATGGACTGCATAGATTCTGGCATGGATGAACCCCCGATGCGCCAAAATGTCACCTCCACCGACGTCTGCTTCTGTAGTTGCTCGGCGCGAGCTTCGTCCAGCAGCCGGCCCATTACGATGGTCCCCGATCGAGGTCCGCTGCGGTCGCTCTTGAGGATCGGCCGGGATGCAATCAGCATGGGGCCTCGACTGGTACCGATCAGGCCCCGGATCGCCTTGTCTTCGTCGGTGTGACGCAACAAATAATGATCCTTCTCCAGCCCCTCCGACGGGAACTCCGCAAGCAGGATCGCCTCTTCTTCGGCCAGGTCGAAGACCTGCCCGCCCACGCGATCGCCGGCCAGATTATAGATTTGGAGCAGGTCGAGTTTCGCGCCTATGTACGTCTCGTCCCTCAGGTTGGACTTGGCGAAGTCTGTGTTGCGATCCTGCGCAAAGTGGTACGTATCAGACCATGCCGACCAGTCGTGACAGAGAATGTCGACAGCCTCGACTTCCCGCTCGATGGCCGCCATGCACCGCTCCATGTCCTTCCACGCTTCATCTCGCTCCAATTCCTCGAAGCTCGGAGTGATAACTATCCGGTGGGTGGCGAAGTCCATGGCGCCGTAGAACAGGAGTACGCCCAGTACGATCATAAGAATTTTCGTTGACAGTTGCATCAGACAAAGCCTCCGCCTCACCTAGCCGCGTGCGTGCGAGATAACTCGCCAGGCGAACAAGGCACCCTACCCCAACATTCATATCGGCCGGTCGACCCATGGAATCAAGCAAGAAGACACCAAATTAAAATAACTGGTGTGACTTGGCCAGGACATGCATGCATTCCGCTACATGCTACTCGCCCCTTTTCTTAGCGGTCACTAGAACTTGGCCGTGAGAAGCCGTAGGCCGGGTCTTGACCCGACAAATCAATTTTCGCTCTTAACCCGCCGTGTCAAGACCCGGCCTACAGGACATCATCACGTTTCATAGCGGCATTTTTGCCCGGCGTGGAAGAGTGCGATGACGTTTTCTGGTGGGACGTCGTCTGGCAGGCTGTGTGCTGCTGCGAGGACGTACCCTCCACCCTGGCCGAGCGTGGCGAAGGTGGTTTCGACTGCGGCTTCCACGTCTGCGGGCGTGCCTCGCGTCAGCGTCCGCTGCAAGCCTATCCCACCGTGGAAGCACAATCGATCGCCATAGTCGGCCTTGATTCGCGCGTGGTCCATGCCTTTTGCCTCCGGCTGGAGCGGGTTGAGCACGTCGATGCCCATCTCGATGTAGTCTTCGATCAGCGGAACCGTGCCGCCGCAGCAGTGCAGCATGAGCTTCGCATCGGTGCGGGCCTTGATCGCGCGAATATATTCGGCGAAGTACGGCCGGATGAGTTTGCGGTAATGGGCGGGCGACATGTACGGGCCTCGCTGCGTGCAGGCGTCGTCGCCGATCCAGATCATCTGGATGTACGGGCCGACCTCGTCGAGGTAGGCGTCGATGAATTGCTTCATCAGTTCGAGCATTTTGTCCATAAGCGTGCGGACGAAGTCTTCATCGAGCGCGATGTCCATGAGGAAGCGGTCGTACCCCCGCAGTCGGCAGCCGCCCTCGACCAGCCCGTGCATGAAGTGCTGGCCGACCACGGCGTAGTCGGTCTCGTCGTGGAGGAACTTCGCATACTCGGCCACGCCCTGCATACGTCGCGGGTCGTATGGGTCGGGCCAGGCGTAGCGGGCGATGTCATCGCGGCTGGCGTCGCGCAGCGGGTTGACCGACTCGTCGGCATAGTTGGCGATACCCCACTCGTCGAACTCGCCGTGGACCGGCTCGAAGTTCGCACCCGGCGCCATCAATCGCCCGTCGAGGCTGTTGAGATGCACGGCGCGGAAGTCGCAGCCGAAATGACGCTGGATCGCGTCGTCGAAATACGGATAGCGCGGGTCGGGCGGGTCGGCCAGGCCGAGCAACTCGCGAATGCGTGCCTGCATCTGCGGTGATGCAGCCGACACGTCAGTCCCGCCGAAATCGAGCGGCAGACGGTCCGGCCGGCGGTGATCCAACGCCGCGACGACACGCTGACGAGGCGTCATGACAGGCGATACGTTTTTCGAATTTTCCGAAGATTCCGAAGCTTCCCGCGAATTTCCCATGGTGCGACTTTATCAATCCATGCTGATCACGTCAATCGGCCGGCATGGCGGAAGATGCGCCGCTTCAGCCGGTTCGCCTGCACCGGGTGAATATTCCAGCGAATCCGACGAGTAACAGCATCGCGGAGGCCGGCTCGGGAATGGTCGGGGCCGGGAAAGGACCGGGATCAAAGGGCGGCCAAGGGATGACTATTGAGGGATTGTCATCGTCGCAGCCGTCTCCCCATCTCGCCAAGATGGCTCCAAGATCGGCACCATCGACGATGCCGTCGCCGCCTGTCGCCACCGGAGCGATGTCGGCGATCAAAGGGTCGGTGTCTTTCCAGCGGGCCAGGATCATGCCCAAATCTCCGCCATCAACGCAACCGTCGCCATTAAGGTCGGCAATCGAACGGCCGTCGTTGCCGTCGTCACCCTCAAGCATGATCTGTACCTTGTTGCCGTCGGCGATCTGGATCAACCAGTTCGGGTCCGTGCCGTCTACGAAGTCCAGCATATCCGCGCCGCCCATCTCGCCATTGATCACATCGATAATCGTGTGCCACTCACCGATGGCGATGTTCATGTCGCTCACGTCGATCTCAGCCGTGGCGAGTTGATTGTAGCCGGCAATAAAGGGATTGGCCGCAGCGGCTCCGGCGACCGTAAAATACAAGCCACTGTCGGCGTCTACTGTCAGTGTCGCCGCGCCGAGCTCAACCCAATAGACGTCCATGGCCTGGGCGCTGCCGGCTGTCAAGGCCAGAACAAGAACACACAAAGTGATCGATGCGAGGAATTCCCTTCGATGGTCCATTTCATATTCTCCCTTTGAGACTAAACGTCGCCCCGGATCGCAGATGTTGATTCGGCAACTTGCCGGGCTGATCGGCCGTCCCCGTCATGGACTAGCCTGGCCATGCAGTCAGAAATCTTCCGGGGATGCATCAGGCCTTCACGTGTAATGTATCACAACATCCTGTTGCGTCAAGAGAATATGCAACCATGTGAAGCCGCAGCCGGCCGAGCGACACAGGCAGACTTTATCTGTTCTATATGGTTGCCCGCAGGCGTGCGGTGCGGATAGAATGCCTCTGTGCATTTCACGTGTTTTCGCATTTGTCACATTCTAGCACTTTGGGAGCAAACCATGGCGGATGGACCTGTCATTCTGGTTGTCGGATCGATCAACATGGACCTGGTGGTCCGCAGCCCTCGCATGCCCGCTCCGGGCGAGACGATCCTGGGCGACGACTTTAAGACCTTCCCCGGCGGCAAGGGTGCCAACCAGGCCGTGGCGGTGGCCCGCCTGGGCGGCAACTGCAAGATGATCGGCGCGGTTGGCCAAGACGCGTTCGGCGAGCAGTTGCTGGCGAATCTGAAGAACGAAGGTGTGGACTGCGACGCGGTGCGGACCACGGCCGACGCTCCGACCGGTGCGGCTATGATCGTGGTCGACTCGCAGGGCGAAAACTCTATCGTCGTTGCGAGCGGGGCAAATTTCCTCGTCACGCCAGACGACCACGTGTACACCAACGAGGCGATGTTCGACGAGGCCGACGTTGTCCTGCTGCAACTCGAACTGCCAATGCCAACCGTGCGTGCGACGATCGAACTGGCCCGCCGGCACCGCTGCAAGGTGATCCTAGACCCGGCCCCCGCACCGAGACACATCCCCGACGAGCTGTGCATGGTGGACATTATCTCGCCCAACGTCGTCGAGGCCGAGCGAATCACCGGCAACAGCCACGCCGGCGAAGAACGCGTCGACAAACGAATTGCCTCAGACCTGATCGGCCGAGGCGCGCAGGTGGCTGTGCTGAAGCTCGGGCCGCGAGGCGCGCTGGCGGTGTCCAACGATGGGCACTTCTACACCGTGCCCGCCTACAAAGTCGACGTGGTCGATACGACCGCAGCCGGCGACGCTTTCATGGCCGCCCTGGCCGTGGCGACCGCTCGCGGTGACGGCCTGCACCATGCCACCAAATTCGCCAACGCCGCCGGCGCACTGGCCTGCACGCAGCTCGGCGCCCAGTCGGCCATGCCAATCGCAGACGAAGTTAAAATACTCATGGACGATCAACCACTCTAAGCGATGTTGATGAACTAAAGGACGGATCAATGGCGGCGCAATCGATGAAGGCGGGGGTTTTTCTCGGAAACAAGACGATCGAACTGCGCGACCTGCCCGTGCCCACGCCCGCCGCTGGCGAGGTGCTGCTGAAGGTGCTGGCCTGCGGCGTGTGCGGGACCGATCACCACATCGTAGAAGGCGAACTGACGGCCGGCGTCGCCCCGCCGGTAGTGCTCGGCCACGAGATCGCAGCGCGAGTCGAAGCGATCGGCCCGAACGTCGAGGGCATTACCATCGGCGCGTTCTGCGCCGTCGACCCGGTGATCGGCTGCGGCGTGTGCGACAAGTGTCGCGCCGCACAACCCAACCTTTGCGGCGCCCCGGCCGTGATCGGCTACAAGCTCGACGGCGGATTCGCACAGTATCTGATCGCCCCTGCCACCAAGGTCGTGCCGATGGACGAGTCGGTCGGCCAGGCCGGCGGCGTGCTGTGCGAAACGCTCGCCTGCGTGCTGAATGGCTATGATCGGCTGGGCTTCCGCGCGGGCGCCAGCGCTATGATCCTCGGAGCCGGCACGGTCGGCCTGCTGTGGGCGCAAATGCTCGCAAGCTCCCCCTGCCACAAGCTGCTCCAGACGGAAATCGCAGCCTACCGTCGCCGCAAGGCAGCCGAGCTAGGCGCGGACGTGGTGATCGACCCCAACGCCGCCGATCTGGCGGATCAGGTGCGAGCCGAGCTGCCCGGCGGAGTGGATTTCATCATCGACGCAACCGGTGACCCGGCCGCCATCGCACAAGCCCTGCCCCTGCTGGCAACGGGCGGAACGTTCATGGTCTTCGGCGTGTGCCCTGCCGGCAGCAAAGTGGAGTTCGACCCGTTCGAACTGTACAACAAGCAGGCGAGGATCGTCGCATCGAAGATGCCGCCAAACACGCTCGACCGCTCGGCGCGGATGATCGAATCCGGCCGGATCGATAGCGACAAAATCGTCACCGCCACGCTCAGCCTCGATAGCCTGGCCGAGTCGGTCGCCGCCTTCAACGACTTTCGCGACAGCCAGGTCAAAGTCGCCATCGACCCCTGGGCGGATCGGTAGCCGGGTTATTGGGGTGGGGATGTATGGTCCCAAATTCCTCTCTGATAGGTATGAGCTTCTTCACATTCCGCGTGCCAAAGGTTACACGATCTATCAATGAACAATCATGTTTTTGTTCTCGTATCTGCCATACTGAGAAGCCCACCAAAGAATATTTGCCATCTGGCCTGCGAGAATACTTGGAGAGCGTGGGGGCTTACATTCGCGCATTTCATCCCAGTAATCGAGCAATTTATCTACAAAACTCTGGTACCCAGCCATCACCTTGCCAATATATGAACGTATCTCTTCGGGTTCTCCCGAGTGATTCTTTCTTATAGAGGAGAGCTGATGGGCTGTTATCTCACCATCGGATTCTTTCTTTAAGCAAAGGAGGAGCGTTTCGTAGCCATGTACTATACCAACTCTCCGTTGCCTCAAGTCAGGAAACCACTTCTCAACCCCCGAGAACACTTTATTAAAATTACCTGGCAATTCTTCTTTCTTCGCTTTTTTGAAGATATCGTCAAAACTGTCGGGAAGAATATCCCCATCAAAATTGTATCGGTGGAAGTGCTTCACAACCCCTTCCGTAATATCCATGAGCATTCGTGAGAACATGTAAAATGCATCAAGAAAAAACATAGCCTCAGGATATGCTCCATAATCAAAATCTTCTTTCTTACCTTCTAGCGATCTCTCGAGACGTGTTAGACGTCCCTCAAGAAGCTCAAGCAGAATACACAAATTGATCGTTTGACGCGATAAAGCTTGTGATGGTTGTGGATTTGTCGGTGCTGGAGGGGGTTCTCCTCGCACACGAGCTCTAAGGTTTATGGTGGAGCGCCAATCGCTAACGTACGCCTGCAGGCAATTATTATGTTCTATGTGTAAGATGGGCATTGCCTCCTTTGTCTTTTGTCTTAAACGAGGGGGAGAGAACATTGTCCATACGCATCCCGCCCAAGGCCAGCAGAAACATCGTGGCCGGTTCGGTAGACGGGCTATTTCAGCATCCTGACGAGAGGCCTGTCCTGTCGTACCTCAAGGGCAGAGGACTCCGCCGTTTTGGCTTCGGCTTCCTGCTGTGTCAGCATGGGTTGCCAAACCGTTGAAAGATCGCTCGCAAACCACTCGCCATTCAAGCAAACGTTCTGTACGCCGACATCACTCGGCAGGGAGAGAGTTGCCTTGCCGTCCGTGTCCGTCTGCCCTTCTTCCGCGAAAGTCGTGCTGCATCCGTAAATGTAGTGCCTGATGTCGATAAAGCTGTAACCTCGCGGCCAGGACGATATCACAACGGGCGCATTTGCAATCAGCTCGCCAGACTTGCCATGCTTGAACTCAAACGTATGCTGCGATGTGCAGCCGGCAAAAACACAAGAAGCGAGAATGCAAACAATCAGAAGAAATGGCTGATACGTTCGCCTTTTCATTATTCGTCATCCCTATGCACTCGTTTGTGGCCGGGCTGTATCTACTGTCCGGATACGGTGACGATGCATCGTCTGGTGCGTGGGCCGTCGAACTCGCAGTAGAAAATCGACTGCCAGGTGCCCAGCGTCATCTTTCCGCCGACGATCGGGACGGTGGTGTTGCAGCCGACCATCGAGGATTTTACGTGGGCGGCCGAGTTGCCCTCGCAGTGGCGGTAGAAGGACTGGCT
>SDBT01011216.1_pt1 | contig 14440 bp, 15 predicted proteins | sample 2277101 | NCBI WGS metagenome assembly SDBT01 (sample SAMN10404973, study PRJNA504765) | marine sediment metagenome | isolation source: marine sediment core GS10_PC15, 103 cmbsf | place: Arctic Ocean: Southern Knipovich Ridge | collected 2010
GCTGAAACCTGCTCACCTACAGTAAGCCAATCTTCAAAACTGGGGACTAGAGCTTCTCCAACCTTCTCAGCGATATCTCCTAACCTATTCCAAAGCCTTTCAAGCCTGCCAAGAAGTGTAGCTCCAGCAGCTTCAGCAAGACCCTTGAACTGGGATTCTAATTCTCTAAGAACGAGTCTTTGTGCTCCAATCATATCACCAGATTCTTGTAACACTTTGATTTGTTCACGTTGCTGTAATGTAAATGTAACTCCTGCTCTGGAAAGCATAGTTGCTCCAAGAGCTGGGTCATTCAAAGCCTTGCCAACCTGGATAGCTGCAGCTTTTGCATCTCCCATTATTGTAGCCATATCAAGGATGGCCATAGTTGCACGTTTGAACTCATCTCCCTTGACTTCTTTGAATGTGGCAAGCATAGCTTGTGTTTCAATTATGACTTCATCACCAAGTCTAGTGATCTTCTGAAGTGCTGTAGCTTCTTTGAACAACTGCTCTGCGGTAAATCCAGCAGCCATTCCAGTTGCTTTAATTACTGCTGCAAGTTTTGCCTCAGCATCTTGCTGTTTTCCAAAAGCACGTATCAGTAAACCAGTTGAAGCAACAGCAGCAATACCGACAGCAGTAATAGCAATGACAGCAGTTTTCATTAGAGAAGTTACACGTCTTCCATAACGACGAATTGACTCAATGCCCTTTTTCAAACCAACATCGAGTTTTCTGTCTCTAACAGATAGTTCAGTTACAGCAGTTGCTACTGGCATTACCCACTTCCTTTCAACGCTTCAACAAACTGACGAGCTTCTCCAAGTGTTGCAAAGCCTTGAGTACCTGATTTAGCTTGATCAAGATACATCGTCTGTTGTGCTGGTGTCATATTTGCTATTTCATTTGGAGTCCAACCGTATTGTGCAGACAACATACGATAAACCTCAACCAAGTTCATCGGTTTTTCCTCTTGCTTTTTCTTACCGTCTTTCTTTCCTTTTTCTTTTTTTTTGCATCTGGTTTTTTACCGGTAGTCTTAGATTCTTCTGCCATATTCAAACGTTCCCACTCGATTCTTGCTGTCTTCAAATTTACAGGATCTAGCAACATTCCTTTCAGCTCATCTGGTGTTATTTCAGGATGATTCTTATGAATACCGCACCACATTATCTGTGCCCAACCGTCAATTGTTGAAATGACTGCTGCACCTGGACCAGACATGAATGTCATTGCTGATGCTTGCTGAAGAGCAATACTCATTGTCATCTCTTTGTCTTCTTCACTTAAGCCTTCAAGAGATTCTCGTGCAACTTGAATATGTCTTGCACGAACCCATCTGTCAAGTATCCCAATCTCCTTATCAGTCAAAGGAGACATCTTAAGCTCTTTACCACCAAGCGTAATGGTAGTAGGAGCCGCAGTAGCTGTTGCTCTGTCCATACCCTTCTCCCCCTTCGTCAAAACCTAAGAACTATGCACCCCACCATGTTGCAGTACTGGGATACTTTATATAACCTCTAGCCTGAGCAGCATCAACAAGCCCATATCCAGACCAAGTTCCATTCATAGTTGCAGCTACGACAGCTGGAGTTTCAATGTCAACCAGAGCATCGGACATTTCACCCCAAACAACAAAACCGATATCCCAGTAAGTTGTTGCCGTAACATACAGTCTGATATAGCTGTGTGTATTAACAGCAGGAAGACCAGCAAAGTCGTCTTCGTAAACAGGCACAGAGATAGTTGCACTTACATTTCCTGCAAGTCGCAAGTTGCCACCAGCAGAATCACTCGATACATAAGCCGGATTACTAGCAGAGATAGTTAGTGTCCAACCGCGCACATCAGTGATCGCAGAATAAGAAGGTATAGCGATTGCTGTGCCAACCTGCACATCCGTTCCTATTGAAGTCGGAGGATCTGGTACAGCAACATCTGTAGCAACAGATGCACCAAGAGTCAATGCACCATTACGTGAGAAGTTTACTGTGTGTTCAATCGGTGCTCCTGTTTCGATGCTGTTGACTACGGTGATTGAGTCAACAATTCCAGTTCCTGCTGCTCCAACTGTTCCCTCGATCGATCCTGCAAATGTGATCGCCTCACCAGGCATATGTGCAGGTGTATGGCCATAGCCTTTGTAGTTTCCGTTCCAATCCAGGTTTCCATCGAGAACTATTGCTGCTCCGTTTCCACCCGAAGCCATGATAGTCTGTAAATCTGCTGCATGATTGATAGACCAGTCAGCTACAACAGCAGCCCCATTAACCGCTCCACCTATTCCAGAAAGTACCGTCATGATCCCCTCCTTAAGTTAGGGCTGCACTTGCAAATTGCATATCAACTTCGATCTTCCAAATGGAAAACCAACCATCAATTCCTCCAGAAACTTCTCCTCGTTCCATTCCCTCTGTGACATCTCCAATAGGACGTGTAAGCATGACAAATGGGCCACTACTGTTTTCTGAAATAGTCAAAGCCCTTAGTCTATCTGCCCAAGGTCTCATTGCTTTATAGATCGCCCAGATTATTGGATAATGCTTTTGTTCTAAGTTTTTACTACCAGTCCTAACCTCAAGAGCATAAGTAACAGTGAGTCTACTGGAGTTACTTGTCCATTGCAAATGAGGCCTTATTCCACCAGGAACAACACGAACCTCGATGAAATCATCTGTTGAGATCTCTTCTTTTTCTGGGTCTCCCATTCTAGCACTGCCTGTATACATGATCCTGTTTCCTGCTTTCACTCTAGTGGTGAAGTCAGAAGAGTCGGTGAGTATTAGCATCAACTCTTTATAACAGGCAGTCAGTGGATCAGTTGTTATATCAGCCATTATTCTTCCCAGGGCCAGAATCCAGCACCATATCGAAATAAGCACACGATCAATACGATCATGAACAAACTTCCACCGATTGCACACAGTAAGACTTTCATACTGATGGCACCTGTGAGTTATCTATTACTTTTTGAAGCCCTCTTTCCATGTCTCCAATCATTGCTATTTGTACTCTGTCAGGCGGTTCAACCAAGATTTTTCTCTGTGGTAGATTACCATCTCCTACTTGGTGTGCTGCAGCAATATCACCTATAGTGAATTTACCTTCTTTCCCTGCTCTGGTCTTATGCTTAGACGGGCCGCCAAACCCGACCAAGATCCCAAATGGAATTTCCTCTTGAACCTGGCCAGGAAGACTAGCGAAAATAGGAGACAAGACAGTGAACAGCTGGTTAGTGTCTCTCAGGATAGTGATCTGTCCACCTCCACCTTTTATCGATGATTCCAATGCAGCTCTTCCTCTTTTGAAACGGCCTTTACCACCATGTCTTCTTGCAGCAATCGTAGCTGGTTTCAAAGCTGGCCAGTCGCCTCCGCCTTTACTGAATTTGTCGTAGCGTTCTCTGGAAAATGATCTATATCTAAATGCCCATTGTCTACGGACATCTAACATTGGACCAGGCTTTGTAGACCTAAGACCGTCATTCACTTCTTTACCCATGTTCTTCAGACCATCTACATTTATGTAAACCAGTCCAACTGCTTGTTCACCCATGTTAGTCATTGAGCAAGCTAGCATCGTCTTTCACTTCCGTATGATAGTCATGTGCATACGGTGTGGAAGTGGCTATACTAACTGCATCAAGCCTACTTTGATTAGAACGATATTCTGCTATTTCACCATAAGCCCTATCCTGATGAAAAGAGAGTTTGTGTTTAGCTGTTTTGCTTTTCGCATCGTAGTCATTAACACCTCTGTTTTCATAGAGCCAAACACCAGCAATAGCTGCACATATCTGTTTGATTCTCTCTGGTATTGCTCCAGCTGAAGTAGCAAGTGGAATTGTATAAGGACCACCTAACATTTTTCTATCTACATCAGCCATAGCATCAACAATAGATCTGGCAACTCTGGCAGAGATCTTTGTGCTCAGTCTTATACTGACAGAAGCATTTGCAACAGGAAGAGCATCTCCATCTCCACCATCAAGTGTAACAGTAGTAGAGTCAGATGCTGATACAGTCATACCGTAAATCTTACCAGCTGCCCACAGAACATCTATGGTATCGTTTGTTGTTACACCATGTCCTGATGCAATAGTGACAATTCCAGTATCATCATCAGTCCTAGTTGAGAGGGTTCCTTCGATCAAGGGAGAATCGTTATCGAGATCAGCCCACTTTGCTACATTGCTTTGGCCGAATATATCTTCAATATCATCTCTGTCACAATAGTCAGCCATCTTACCCTCCGTTTACCTTACGCTCTATTCTCTGTAGAATCTTTCGCTGTGAAGTTTGTTCTTTCTCAATTCTACCGAGTATCTCCTTTGAGTGTTCTGCTCTGATTGTGAACTCCTTCTTAACAAGCTCAGCCTGTTTTAGAGCATTTGCTGCATCCACTTTGGCAGACGCGCTTGCCTGGTGTAGCCAACCAAGTGCTCCCAAGATCCCTGCTATAACAGAGATCAAGGCCCAGCGAGGAAAGATCATTCCGTAGATCCCTTTCCTATGATCGCGACAGGCTTCAGCTTTCACCATCTCCGGCATCAGGCGTCTCCTCTTTTGGTTCTGGCGTCACGATAATAAGCTCTTTTGCTTCGAGGTCGTACATCTTGCGAACCTCTCCCTCTTCGAGATAGTCCTGTGCGATAGTATCGATTGCAATGTTGAGGCTTGCAACTCTGATCTTGGCTACCGCTCGCTGTTGATCAGCTATCTTTATCTGTTTGTTCGATGTGTTGAACTGCTCGGTTGCAGCATCCCGTTCACCGAACAGTCTCTGCATCCTCGCCGCATCCTTCTCGTCTAACTTCTCTTTCCTCTCTGCCATAACCCTTCTCCCTTCGTTAGAACCCTATCTTCCGACACCCAATAAACCCATCGTACCAAGAGACGGTCCATCATCACCTGCTGGAAAATCAGAAGTAAGATAGCGAATGATGACTACTCCCGAGCCAGCGGTTCCCCCTGCACCAGAAGTTGAACCGCCTCCACCGCCGCCTCCACCTGTATTGGCGGTACCAGGATTCCCAGCTCCGTTAGCTACACCTGAGCCACCACCATGTACTCCTCCTCCGGGAGAATTACCGCCAAAGCCGTATGCACCACCGCCTCCTCCACCAGCACGCGATACAGCACCGCCGGTAATGGAAGACGACGTTCCTGCTCCACCAGAACCACTTTGATTGGCAGAAGCATTTCCTCCAACTGCGCTATCTCCACCACCGCCACCTGTACCTCCATTTGTGCCAGTAATTCCCGTTCCACCAGCATTTGAACTACCTGAAGCTCCACCAGCACCACCGTTGGCACCGACTCCACCGATACCGCCTGTCGCGACAATACCGTCAAAGCTGCTGCTGTCTCCAGTAATTCCGGTATTGCCTCCGCCAGCTCCTCCTGCACCACCACCACCTACAACTATGGCATATCCTTGTGCAGTTACTCCACGACCAGCACCAGTTAGGTGTTCGCCAGCACCTCCTCCACCAGCCATCGAGAAAACCCCAGGTGCCCCACCTCCGCCACCGCCACCAGCTATGATAAGATAGCTAACATTCCCAGCGCTGGAGACAGTAAACGTTCCATTGGATAGAAACGTGTGGATTGTATAGTCACCGTCAGTAGTGATGTCTCCGCCTGATGGAACGGGCATTATATTTCTTCCTTATTCAGATTAGACACTTATAATTGCGTAAGTCAGGATACCCTTAAAGCCACAGACCAGAGTGTCTATCTCCAACGCCTTGTTCGTTGCAACCTTGATCCAAGGCATCGAGAAGTTACCACTCGGATTTATAGCAAACCCTCCGTTCTCAGCCACGGCCATGACACCACTCAGTGCGGTATTGTCTTCGTCCTGCAATGATACCGAACCGTCACCCGTGTCAGCGGTTCCAACGAGTCCGTAGACCCATATCTGTTTGTCCGCTCCTGGCGTTCCGACAAGCTCTTGGTCTGCTGTTGCTGCCGCCGTACTTACTGCGACAGTAGCGTAACTGTCAACTGTTGGAGCAGCGGCACCGATAATACTCTTGTTCATCGCAAGGAGAACGGTATCATCTGTTGCTATCGTAACTGCAGTTGCTGCTGCCATCGCTCCAGTGCCCTGGGGTGGTTCGACATGCACAGCACCCTGCTCGGTAGTTGCGATAGGTCCGTAGCTCAGATCAGCAGTATGGAAGCTTGTCCCGAGGTTGTCGTTCCGAACTGCCATTGCGAAGACGCCTCGATCCAATGCCGTATAGGTGTCGTCATCGTTGTGAAATGCGTCGCCTATCCATTTCAGCTGTCCGTGAATGTTTCCATCCACATCAGCAGCCGCTCCAACTGCACCAAACTGAGTATCATCAGTTGCAAGAGTAGTGGAATGACTCGCTGCCATGTCCCCAGTACCCTTAACAAGTAACAGCTCAATAGCAGCAAGATCAACAACCAACGCAGCAAGGTTGACGTCGTCAGTTGCTATCGTTACTCTTGGAGTGCCGTTGTCTACATTGCCAGCATCCTTCGGCCAGTTAGCTCCAGCAGCAGAACCAACCTTCGTCACTCTAACCGTGTTACCAACATCGCCTGGATCTATAGTAAGAGCAGAACCAGGAGTTGAGACCGGAGCGGACAGAAGGCGCACTTCTTCAAACTGAACATCTGCAACCGTGTTCGCCGCCGCATCCATTGTTACACCGAGAGCAATGTAATCAATGTCGGCCATGTCTAAACCTGTTCCGACCTGCAAGCCAGCATGTACAGGAGACATGATCCTATTCCACGCACTGAGTTCGAAGTTCTCTGGGTCTATCGTCCATTCGTGATAATTGGACGCATCAGTTCCAACTCTCAGGTTGATCAGTGCGACGTTCGTATAGTTGTCGTGCTTGACCGCCCATTCGATCACAGTAGTACCCTCGAAAGCAGTAGCGTCAAGGCTTGCGAGAACCCTGGACATAATCGCCAGTACTTGCGTTCCGCCTGTCTTGTCCATCTCGATACAGGTAGTCTTCGTTTCGTGTGGGATGTGCGCAGTACTCGAAGCAATATTCGCGACGTCAGTTCCAGCAACCCAGTCCCCGATGTCCGCGCCACTTACTTCATCAACCTCGAAGTACCGTTCTATCTGGGTGTCAGCAAGATATCGAAGCTGTGCAGACTGGACACCGTCGTCATCTGCCGCTGCCCCAGTTGCGCCCATCCTTGTGATTAGGTCGTCGTCTCTCGTTCGAAGATCTCCGGTCACCGTAAGTTGCAGGGGCGCATAGTCTCCAGTCGTATCCGCGAGGCTCGCTCTGGCATCCGTCCTTACCGCCAACGTTTGGATACCTGGGTCCGCAGTTGTGTGCGCCGTGTCTTCGATGTGTACCAGAGTAACGAGAGTATCAAGATCCGCGTTTGCGTCTTCGTCCCGAGTATACAGAGCACCTGTTGCCGTAACTTGCAGCGGGACATAGTCTCCATCGGTATCACACAGAGATGCCAACGCATCATTTCTTACCGCCAGGATCTGCGTACCAGGATCTGCCGTAGTATGTGCGGTGTCTTCAACATAACTGGTACTCCCCAGTTCAGCCAGCACATCTTCGTCCTTTACATATAAAGCGCCATCTGCGTCCACCTGCAACGGAACGTAATCACCATCGGTATCGCATAGTGCAGCCAACGTGTCGTTCCGTACGGCCAAGGTCTGTATACCTGGGTCTGCCGTTGTGTGTGCAGTGTCTTCCGCATACGTTATGTCATCAACCGGCGAAGTCAGAACATCGACCTGTTGATGTCCAGAGCTATCTATCACCATCGGAAGAACAGTATCGTCATCGACTCGACCGTAAGCCGAAGCGATAACGTGCAAGGCATCGCTTCCATCAACATCGGTTGCCAAAGCAGCATCGGTCAACACAGCCGCCAACTTCTCGCCATCACAAATACCCGCATGTAGAGCCTTGAACGTACCATTTACTGCAGATAAACCGACGGTAGTCGCAGCTGTAGCACGCGCTGAAAGCAGCGCATGCGTTCCGATAAGAGATTGAGTATCAAGGTTTGGATCTACCCAACTCACCGCTGACAACACTTGAGTAACTTCTTCTCCGTCAGAAATAGCAACATGAAGCGCATTGTGCGTTCCATCAACGGCAGTAAGACCGATAGTAGTATCCACATCTTTTCTAGCCGAAAGAAGCGCGTGAGTTCCGAGGAGGTTAACATCATCGAGATCAGGAACGGAATCAGAAGTTGCAGTTATGAGTGCTGCAATAAGCGTGTCCATATCCGTATTGAGATCGTCGTCTCTGGTGCGAAGATCACCGGTTGCCGTTACTTGCAAAGGAGAATAATCAGCAGTTGTACCAACTAATGAAGCGCGTGCGTCTGTCCGTACGGCACCAGCCGGAGTGAGCCAATCAGCAGACACATATGCTGTATCGTCAGCGTAAGCAGCTGCAGGATCTATCTGGATATCATTTGAAGATAGTATATTGACCGATCCAATCTCAATATCTCCTACAGTTACAAGAACTTCAGCCTGTAATTCTGTATCAAGCATTCCAATGTCTGTTCCCAATACCATACCAGTAACAGCAAAGTTGTCAGCATTTTCTGTGATCGTTACATTTCCAGCTGAACCAACCTGTGTATTCTTGAGGTTGATTATCGTTGTACCTTCTTTCTCTCCATCTATCTGGAAAGAATCACTATCATCAGATTGTGATGGATCACCTTCTGCGTTGATTGCAGCAAGGAGATTGTCAAGAGTAGCTTCAGCAGATGCACCAATTACTACTTGTGTTCTACCGGCAGTGATTGAACTATCGTCATCGAACTCGAAGATAACCGCATCATTGAGACCATCTCCGATCGTGACTATTTGTGCATCAGTGGGTTGACCTGAGAACGTAAGAACTCCCATTGATCTGCGGCCGCCGCCAATGAATTGAAGGGTTCGAAGGATCTGAGCTTGGAGACCCATATTGCTATCGGTCGAAATTCGAAATTGCTCAGAAACTAGCTTGTCAGTACTCTGGGCTGTTGGCATCTTGTGCGTCCTCCTGTGAAGGTCCACACTATGGACCTACCTAATGGTTATCCCCAGGGCGACCCTTCACGCCCCGGGGGGTTTTTGAAACCTGACCTACGAGATCGTTCCCTTAACGAGAGCCAACGGGAAGAAACAGATCGGAAGCGGGTTAGACTGTGCTTCCATATCGATTCCCTTCTCCATATGCCTCAGTTCCGACTTTCCGTAGAATTCCTGCCCTAATGATCCGGCAGCATCAACGTAATCGGCAGGAGCGAAGTATTCCTCATAGATGCCTTCACCAATGGGGAAGAATCTCGCTTGACTCGCATCCACGAACGCTTGACCTGAGACCGTTGCGGTATACTCCTCAAACTCGATCCCACCGAACACGAAACCCTTACGGGGATCGCCACCATTCCGGTCAGCCGAAGCTTCCCAGTTGGCGTACGTTGCACGAACCTGCGTGTGATCGATCAGAGCATTGAAGTACGTCGCTCCACAGATCGCCTTGACCTTGGTAACAACAGCACTTCCCTCGATCGCCTTGTCTATCTCACGAAGAACATCCAGGCACTTGGCTCGAACATTAGTCGTGGTGGTCGCAAAAGCGATGTCGACAGTTGTCTCGGTTATTCCAAACTCAGTAAAGAGGTTGGTCAAGACCGTGGACCCGTTCGCATCCAGTATCTGACCGTGAAGTGCGTTCACCCTACGGTACTCCCTCGTTACCTCGATCGATTTCTTCATCCGCTCGAGCTCGTTGTTGACCAGCGTCGCCCAGACTTCTGTCTGAGTCTCAGAACCAAATGCTCTGACACCGAGAACGTCGTCTGCATCCAACCCACCATCGAGCTGAATGTGACCAACCTTTATTGGTCTTGCTGTCCGCTTTGCCGGACTGGTAACAATACCAGGTCCACCTCTACGGCTTTCTGCAACAAGAGCGATCTTGTGGTTCATTTCCTCGATCATGACAGTAGTCGACATTACACCGACAGGTACAAAGATCCCCAGTGCACCAATACGACCAGGATTGATCGGTATCCGGTTGACCGACTTCGTTAGACTGATCATGTCAAAGATTCCACTCGAACTAAAAGCATCAGCCAGTAATCCCATCTTTCTCCTCCTTCCTTAGAGTTTAATTTCCGTAGCCTTGCCTACGTTACCGGTAAGGTCGTGTAAGTCGGTCCGGTGCGAACGAGGATTCGTCCGTAGCCAGCCGATAGCTCGTACTCGTCTGACACCTTCGGCTCCGCAAGCCGATTGTAGATATCTGCTGATCCGTCGGTCAGGTTCGCAGCGTCTACGATCGCATCTCTGACCAAGAACGATCTCACTCCGTCTGAAGCAGACTCGATTGGGTCGAGACAGATGACGCTGATTTGCTCGGCATACGTTGTACGATCGCAGGTGTATCCACCTCCCAAGGTACCACCATCCTCGGTGAAATCGAAACCGATTGACAGATGAAACATGTTCGACTTCTTTTCATGCGTCACGGTGACGGTCTGCGCTGTTCCCGCCGTACCAGCAACCACACAAGCGTCGAGGTCTGCGTGAAGCCCACGAATCGCGGTCTGAAGCGTACCGTTCGACTGGTCCCAATTAACCTGTACCTCATCGCCACGATATCGAATACCGTACGTTCCACCGTCCGTACCAGCCGCAGCTGTTAGCGTATAGACATCGTCTTGCGCGGTACCTACATCGACAACCTTACCAGCGGAGTTGATAGCCCCGACCTGTCCCATGACCATTGTCTCATTAGCGAGAACGGTCAAATCTCTTCGGCAGAAATTCTCGTTGGCTTCCCAAACGATTATATCGCCAATCACCAGATCTTCACTAGTTGCCATAGTCCATCTCCTTTCAGGTTTACGTTACTGGAAGTTGTGAATACGTTGGACCTGTTCGAACAATGATCCCACCATATCCAGCTTGGTTCTCGAAATCGTCTGCCACTTTGAACTCAGCAAGACGAGCATAAAGATCGTCTGATCCACCTGTCAGACTTGCCGCATCGACAATAGCATCACGGACCAAGAACGTTCTTGTCCCATCCGAAGATGATTCGATCGGATCAAGGCAAATCACTCCGGCCTGTTCAGCATAGGTCGTCCGGTCAATGATCACTCCACCTAGATCCACAGTAGCACCAGTTGCAGTACTGTCGAAGGTCTTATCCAGGTGAAACATTGCTGATTTCTTTTCGTGCGTTATCGTCACTGTGTACGGTCCACCGGCAGAACCGGAGGCCGAACAGACATCGAGATCCGCATGGAGTGCTCGCAATGCTACCTGAAGATCAGCTGCACTGACGTTATATGCCACGGTAGTCGAATCACCGCGATACATGAGACTGAAACTACCCGCTGCGGTTGTTGCAGCTTCCGTTATCGTGTAGACATCATCCTGTGCGTTCGTTATCGTATTGACCTTCCCCGCGTTATCGACACATCCTATCTGACCGACAACAAAGGTATTGCTTGCCAGAACAGTGAGATCTTCGCGTGAGAAGTTTTCGTTCATCTCGGCAATGATCACATCACCGATTCTGAATACTTCACTCGTTGCCATGTTTCCTCCAGTTCTTTCTTATGGCTTCAGTCGATTAACTTCTGGCTTTGGCCGCTGCTACTCTCTTATCCGCATCTTTCAGCAGAGCGTTGTCCTCGTCCTTGACAACATCTAACTGCTCGAGAGAGGCCTTGATTACCTGAGCACCACTCTGTTCAACGAGCTTGATAGGATCATTGCCTTCCAGGATCTCCATCAACTCTTTGAAGTGATCAGAATTCGTTCCTCTCTGGAGAGCAGCCTTCACAGCCTTATCCGCTGAGAACAAAGCTTTGAACTTCGTAGCCACATCAGGAGAAATGCGATTCGCTTCTGCAAGAGCATCAATCTTGGTCGAACGATTCTCAGAAGCAAGCTCAACGAGAGTATCACTGACAGGTTCAGGGTCCTTGCTAGAAAGAGAAGCCTTGATGTCTTTCGTCTTCGTCTCGACCTCGGTATCAATGAGAGGCTGGATAAGGGCCATCACAGCTTCTTTCTCTTCGTTGTCCTCAGACTCGAGAGCTGCTTTGACAGCGCCTTTCTTTGCGTTCTTGATTTCCTCTTTGTGTGTTTTCTTCATTTCCTTGATGGCAGCAAGTAGCTTGCTCTCTCCGTCCTCATCAGTCCACTTGCTTGCATCTATCCCAAGAGCCTTCGCAATCTTCTTCCACATACCGTTCTCCTTTCCTCCATCTGGCATTCTAGATGCCGCTATTCTTTGCCAATCTCCCAGACCAGGAATAAGTGGATGATCAGTCAATGCAATATTGACCAGAGGCCACTTGTACTTCTTCCCAGTTCCATCTGTCCAAACAGGCGGTGAGAAGACACTCACATCATTCCTTACTACAGATGTAATAGCATCTTCTCCTATGACTTCAAACTCTCCGACAAGGTTGTTTCCCTCTATATATAGTTTCTGAAGCCATCCACGATTCCTATCAAGTTCATCATCCTCATGGTTTGGAGCCATGACCAAAGGAACTTTGATACCATTTGCCTGCATCTCTCCGAACACTGCAACCCAATGTCCAAATAGTTCGTGAGTGAAATCATATGTGACATCGTCTGCTGCCTGATGATACTTGCCGACAACAGCCAAGACCTTCTTGAAGTGAGCATGAATTACACCAGTATCATCTGTAGTAGAAGCAAGTTGTTCCCAAACAGTAGCGGATTGAATAGGTGGACATGCTTTGAGTAAAGCAGCAATAACTTCCGGAAAGGGCATAAACTAAAACTCCTTTGATCTACGTAACACTATATGAACACATGTATATATATGTAATACATTATTTATTGGACTACCCCTCTTGTTTCCTTACTTGGTACCGTAGATTCAATATCTATGATCTTAGTCCCAAATGTTCTTTTTGCTTCCTGTGCAGCAGTACCAGCAGGATTTGGATCTGAACCACTTGGACCACCAGAATCCAACAGAGAATTCAGTAGTCTAGCGATAGCTGGGTTGTCTGGGCTACTCCATTTATACAGATCATCATTGAAGATACATGTGACCTTGAACAGCTCGACAATAGCAGACATTAGAATCTACCTCCCATAATATCCAAGATCAACTCGAAGTACTCAGGATCTCTTCTAGCGAACAACACAGGGTCTTTGAACATGAGCTCAAGCCCAGAAGAAGTTATCTCAGTTCCTTTTCCATTATAGAATTTACCCATATATGGATCGATGAATTTGTCTGGTTTACACTTCTCCCAATCATCAAACGTTATATTCTTTACTACATCACTGAGGTTCTTTAATTCATCACCTTTAGTTCGCTTACTTCGAAAATCTCTAACAAGTCTTGAGATAGCTATATTGTCTTCTTCCAAGTGGTGACCCATTTCATGATAAAGGATATGATTCTTTGTTCCTTTTCCGAGTTCAATTGTTCCACCTTTATATTGTGATCTTTCTATCTTTGTGGAAATTATATCTATATCTATTCTCCCATCAGCATACTTAGACACATTTTTATGTAGATATTTGTTTAGTTCATCTACCTGTTTGTTGATACGTTTCTCTATATTCTTTGAGGCTTGACTTACACGCGGAGTTATCTTTGCATTATCTGTTTGTTTTATTTTGCTAAGAAGCCTATCTACCTTAGACTTAGATAATGCTTCTCTCTCATTTTTGAGATCCCAGAACTTCTTATCAAACTCCTTGTATTTAGCGCTTGCTGTAATCTCAAGATGATCAATTCCTTTATCTGCAAGATCTTTTCTGTAGACTTCCCACTCTTTTCCTACTATCTTTTCTTGGGCTTTGAGTGTAGCAACTCTATCTTCAAGATCATCTATTTCAGTGATATATTCCTTACGAATATCTGCAGAAGTCCCAACCCCAGGTTCTGATATTGGTTTCTTTGCTTTCGGTATTCGTTTTGGCAAAGGTACTCGTCTAACCTTCTTACCAACTTCCTTAACTATCCTAGGTGATCCTCCAACTTTATCAAGTACCTTGCCGGGATTAAAACCAAATCCTTTATCAGGTCCAACATCAACGATTCTCCCATCAACTTCTATTTGCTGAGGAGGCAGTTGTGTTTTCCTCTCATCGAATATGAACAAGGTTTGACATCTGCAAGACCAGCCATTGGGAGGCCAGATAGAATCCCAGGTAGAATTATCCTTAGGAGCAGTTGTACCATCAAGACCGAAATGCTCATCTCTCACGCGATCATCTCCAACGGTTACATACTTAAATCCCCACAGGATTTCATTGATGACTGGATCTTGAGCAGCAGTCCAAGCACCAGCATTATAAGCAAAGTTCGTTTGAGTTCTGAAGACTGATTCCAATTCAAACGAGTTATCAGGAACAATTCCATTTGCTTTAAAAGCCTGACGAAGTCTTCTCACTCCTTCATTCC
>SDBT01011217.1_pt1 | contig 14439 bp, 12 predicted proteins | sample 2277101 | NCBI WGS metagenome assembly SDBT01 (sample SAMN10404973, study PRJNA504765) | marine sediment metagenome | isolation source: marine sediment core GS10_PC15, 103 cmbsf | place: Arctic Ocean: Southern Knipovich Ridge | collected 2010
AATGTAGAGTTAAGTATAGAGTTGATAACACCGATAGCTATGGATAAAGAGTTACGCTTTGCTATAAGAGAAGGTGGGCATACGGTAGGTGCCGGTGTTGTTACTGAGATTATTGAGTAAATAGGTATAATAATGGCAGGTAACAGCAAAAGAGTAATCGTGAGATTGGAAAGTACAGCCGGTACAGGATACAGGTATACTATTACTAAAAGTAAACGTAACCACCCTGAACGGCTCGAATATAAAAAGTATGATCCGGTCATTCGGAAGTATGTTGTCTTCAAAGAAACCAAATAATTTGATATAATAAATATGAAATCAATATTGGTTAAAATTAGGAGTGTAGCTCAATTGGTAGAGCACCGGTCTCCAAAACCGGGGGTTGCGGGTTCAATTCCTGCCACTCCTGCAATAACACACTGTGACATTTCAGATAATTGGGGTACTGTTTAGGGATCTTGTAAGAATGATTACAAAAATTAGAAAATATTTTGAAGAAATACAGTTTGAAATGAAAAAAGTAGCTTGGCCTACTTGGGAAGAACTGAAGGGCTCAACGTATGTTGTGCTATCTTTTGCTGTGCTAGTAGCCACGTTTCTATTTGTGATTGATCTAATTTTAAATAAAGTATTAAGCATTATTTTATAATAATATGGAATGGTATTCATTACGAGTCATCTCCGGTAAGGAGAAGCAAATTAAAGAGGCTATTCTTTTCGAGGTTTCGCATAGCAAAATCTCAGAGTCGGTGAAAGATATATTAGTTCCTACAGAAAATATTATTGAGATGAAGGAGGGGAAGAAGAAGGTTCGTGAAAGAGTATTTTTCCCCGGATATATACTAATAAAGATGGAGATTACAAAAGAATCAAAATATTTAGTTGAAAATATTAATGGTGTAATAAACTTTATTGGATCTCGTGGTGAACCACAACCGCTTAAGCCAGAAGAAATTAGTAGAATAATTGGTGCCGTGGAGGGAAGTAAAGATATTGAAATGGCTTCCCATCCTTTTAAAACTGGAGATGCTGTCAAAGTAGTTGATGGACCATTTATGGATTTTTCAGGATTTGTTCAAGAGGTTAATACTGACAAACAAAAATTAAAAGTTTCAGTTAGTATTTTTGGAAGACCGACACCAATTGAGTTAGATTATTTGCAAGTAGAATTAGAGAAATAGGTTAAAATTATGGCGAAAAAAGAAATTGGATTTATAAAACTTCAAATTCCGGCAGGGCAGGCCAATCCCGCTCCACCAGTTGGACCCGCATTGGGACAGCACGGTGTGAATATTATGGAATTTTGTAAAGCTTTTAATTCTGCTACGCAAAATCAACCCGGTATGATAATCCCGGTTGAGATTACTGTCTATGCGGATAGGAGTTTTTCATACATTACAAAAACACCACCGGCTGCAACTTTAATTATAAAAGCAGCAAAGATCGAAAAAGGGTCAGGGGAGCCAAATAAAGAAAAAGTAGGAAAGATTAGTAAAAAAGATTTAGAAGAAATTGCAACAATAAAAATGAAAGATTTAAATGCTAATACTATCGAAAGTGCAGTTAAAATGATTGCAGGTACTGCTAGAAGTATGGGCGTTGAAGTGATTGGTTAGGGTCAATAATGAAAAATTCAAAAAACAGAAAAAATATTTTAGAAAAAATTGATCGCATGAAGGAATACCCTTTAGAAGAGGCAGTTAAATTAGTCAAAGAACTATCATTTGCAAAATTTGACGAATCGGTTGAAATTGCTATTAATCTTGGGGTAGACCCAAGACATGCTGATCAAAATATTCGCATTACTACTGGTTTGCCGCATGGTACGGGAAAGAGTGTAAAAGTATTGGTTATAACATCCGGAGCTAAGGAACAAGAAGCAAAAGATGCTGGCGCTGACTACGTTGGTTATACTGAATATATAGATAAAATTAAAGCCGGCTGGGCCGATATCGACAAGATTGTCGCAACGCCGGATGCGATGCGTGACTTAGGTAAATTAGGTAAAATATTAGGACCAAAAGGACTAATGCCAAATCCTAAAAGTGGAACTGTTACGATGGATGTCGGAACCGCAGTTAAAGAATTAAAAGCAGGTAAGATTGAATTAAGGGTAGATAAAACTGGTATCATTCATGCAGTATGTGGAAAGGTGTCTTTTAATGAGAAGGCCTTATTTGAAAATATTGAAGCAGTATATAATACCATAAGGAAAGCTAAGCCTGCATCCGTGAAGGGTAGATATTTGAAGAAAATAACGATATCTTCAACTATGGGACCAGGAATTAAAATTGACTATGCAGCTTTGAGGTAATATTATGCCAAATGAAAAAAATATACAACAAGTTGAAGAACTAACAAAAAAGTTAGAACGAGCTAAAGCAGTTTACTTCACAGATTATATTGGATTGGATGTCGGAAATATGACGCAGCTACGATCTGAGTTTTTTCAAAATTCTGTTGAGTACTACGTTGCTAAAAACACGTTATTAAAAATTGCTGCAAAAAATAATAAAATTGAAGGATTGGATAAATTTTTGTTAGGGCCGACAGCTATTGCAATTTCATATGATGAACCAACTGCGCCGGCAAAGATTATAAAAGAATTTGCGAAAATATTTGAAAAACCAATTGTAAAAGGTATACTATTTGACGGAGAAGTCCTCGATGGATCAAAGTTTAACAGCATAGCTAATATGCCTTCAAGAGATCAGTTGATTGCAACAATCGCTGCTTCTATACAAAGTCCGCTAGTGAAGTTGGCAAGTGTGTTAAATGCTACTATGTCTAATTTTGTTGGTGTATTGAATAATTTAAAAGAAAAAAAATCATAGATTTATAAATTGAATAAAGGAGTTAATTAATGGCCGTTACAAGAGCAGATGTTTTATCTTATATAGAGAAAGCAAATATTGTTGAAATATCCGAATTAGTAAAAGATATCGAAGAGAAGTTTGGTGTCAGTGCTGCTGCACCGGTTGCAGTCGCAGCTGCCCCTGTTGCAGGAGAAGCTGCAGCTGAAGAGAAAACTGATTTTGATGTAGTTTTAACAGCTGCAGGACAGGCTAAAATTGCTGTTATCAAAGCAGTTAGAACAATCACCAGTCTTGGATTAAAAGAAGCCAAAGAATTAGTCGATTCAGCCCCTAAGGCAATAAAAGAAAATGTACCACAAGCCGAAGCCGATGAAATTAAGAAAACATTGGAAGAAGCCGGCGCAACTGTTGAATTAAAGTAAAATAGATAAATCTATTATCTTTATTTTAATTTCTGTTTTAACAAAAATATAGGAGGCTTTTTTGGGAGCTAATAATATATATGCAACTGATCGGATTTCTTTTCAGAAGATCCAGTCAGTTGTCGACATGCCAAATTTACTTGGCCTGCAGCGAGATTCTTATCGCATGTTCCTGCAAGAGGATACTCTTGAGGATGAGCGAAAACGTATCGGATTGGAAGAAGTTTTTCAAAATGTGTTCCCTATAGAAGATTCGCATCGTAATTATATTTTAGAATATAAGAGTTATTATCTTGCACCCCCAAAGTATTCCCCTGAAGAATGTATAGAAAGGGGTGTCACATTTTCTGCACCGATCAAAGTTAAATTAGTATTAAATATTACTGACGAGGAAGATCGTAGTAAATATGCTCAATCTATTGAGCAGGATGTGTACTTTGGTAATATACCTTATATGACAAAAAAGGGTACGTTTATTATTAACGGAGCTGAAAGAGTGGTTGTATCTCAATTACAACGTTCACCGGGCGTATTCTTTGATCAAACCATTCACCCTAACGGTACAAAATTATATCAGGCAAGGATTATTCCTATTCGAGGTTCGTGGGTAGATTTTACAACTGATATTAATGACAGTATTTTTGTAATTATTGATCGCCGCAGAAAATTCCCAGCTACAATGTTATTGCGTGCACTCGGTATTTCTACGGATGCAGATCTATTTGAAGCAATGAAATGCATTATAAAAGTTGATCTTAAAACAAAAGATTTAAGTAAAGTTATTGGTTCAACAATTGTAGAAGATGTTGTTGATACTGCAACAGGTGAAATTTATTTCGAACATGGTACAGAAGTAACGAATGAAGTATTAAAAACTCTTAAAGATGCAAAAATAAAATCCATCAAAGTTGTTGATGCGAATAACGATTTTCGTGCAATGATGCTCCTCAATACAATAGAGAAAGATCCAACGCAGAATACAGAAGAGGCACTTGAAGTAGTCTATCAATTGATCCGATCAAGTGAACCGCCCAATTTGGAAACTGCACAAAAATTTATTGAGCGTATGTTTTTTAGTCCCAAGAAATATGATCTTGGCCAAGTTGGTAGATATAGATTAAATAAGCAATTCGATTTGAATGTTAATGTTGAAGATACAATATTGACAATGGAAGACATTATAAAGGTAGTTCAGTATCTGGTAGATATGCGGAAAGGCGAGCGTGGAACGGATGATATTGATCATTTAGGAAATCGACGCGTTAGAACTGTTGGTGAGCAACTTAAAAATCAATTTGCTACTGCACTAAGTAGAATGATTAGGACGATACACGATAGGATGAATCTTCGTGAAGCTGAATCAATTACGCCACAAGATTTAATCAACGCAAGAGTTGTTACTACGGTAATTAATACATTTTTTGGAACAAGTCAGTTATCTCAATTTGGAGACCAAACAAATCCGTTGGCTGAGATTACGCATAAGCGTCGTATTTCTGCTTTAGGTCCTGGTGGTTTAACTCGTGAAAGAGCTGGATTTGAAGTTCGAGATGTACATTATACACATTATGGAAGATTATGCCCAATAGAAACTCCTGAAGGTCCGAATATTGGTCTAATATCTTCTTTGGCTTTGATGGCAAATATTAATTGGCACGGTTTTATTGAAGCCCCTTATAGAAAGATTAAAATTAAAGGGGGCAAAGCCTACACTACAGATAAGATTGAATATTTATCTGCCGACGATGAAGATCGTGTTTTAATTGCACAATCCAGTGCAAAATTAGATTCAGATAATAAAATTACTGATGACTCATTGAGAGTAAGAATCAAGGGTGACTTCCCAATGGTTGAACCGACACAAGTTCAATACATGGATGTTGCTCCAAATCAGATTCTCAGTGTTGCGGCAGCGTTGATACCTTTTGTTGAACATGATGACGCAAATCGTGCCTTAATGGGGTCAAATATGCAACGGCAGGCAGTTCCTCTAATGAATCCGGAATCGCCAATTGTTGGAACAGGGATGGAAGGAAAAGTTGCCAAGGATTCTGGAGCTTGTATAACTAGCCCGGTTAGTGGAACAATAATAAATGTTGATGCTAAGCAAATTGAAATTAAAATTGATCAGATTCCCGAAGAATTAAGTTTGGTAGACGGTGATAATAAAATAGTAATTAAACTTGAGAAGAATCGTAGATCAAATCAAAATACATGTTATAATCAAAGACCGTTGATTAATATTGGTCAAAAGGTTAAAGTAGGCGATGTTTTAGCTGATGGTGCTTCAACTCAGAATGGTGAATTAGCGCTAGGAAGAAATGTGGTTGTTGCATTTATGCCTTGGCGTGGATTTAATTATGAAGATGCAATAGTCTTAAGTGAAAGATTGGTAAAGGACGATGTATTCACATCAATTCATGTAAATGAAATAGAGCTGGAAGTGCGTGATACTAAACGTGGTGAAGAAGAATTAACACCTGAAATTCCAAATGTTAGCGAAGAAGCTACCAAGGATATCAATGACGATGGTATTGTTCGGGTGGGGGCTAGAGTTAAAGAAGGTGATATCTTAATTGGTAAAGTAACTCCAAAGGGTGAAACTGATCCTACCCCGGAAGAAAAATTACTACGTGCAATTTTCGGTGAAAAAGCAGGTGACGTAAAGGATGCATCAAAAAAGGCTTCCCCGGGAATTAAAGGAACAGTTATTGACTCCATACTATTCGAGAAACGTGCAAGAAAATCAAAAATACTTGATCGTAAAAATATTTTAGAACTTCAGGCGCTTACTCGCGATCAGAAACATAATTTAAAACAGTCACGGGATCAGGTATTGTTAAGATTGCTTACTGATGAAACATCGGGAGGTATACGTGATGCCTCTTCTGGTAAAACATTAATTAAAAAAGGTACAAAACTTACTGAAAAACGGCTAAAGGAATTTGATTTTGAACGTTTTTCTCAAGATGAGCCCTGGATTGAAAGCAATGCTGCTTGGAAAAAGATAAAATTAGTCTGGAATTCATTTAGGAAAGAGTGGAATAGGATAGAGAATTTCTTAGAAAGTGAGACCTTTAAACTCCGTGTTGGCGATGAATTGCAACCCGGTATTTTAAAATTAGCTAAAGTATTTATCGCTAATAAGCGTAAAGTTTCAATTGGTGATAAAATGGCTGGGCGGCATGGCAATAAAGGTGTTGTGGCAGCTATCGTTCCAGAAGAAAATATGCCTTTTCTTGAAGACGGAACCCCGGTTGATATCGTGCTAAATCCATTAGGTGTTCCTTCAAGGATGAATTTAGGACAATTATACGAAACAATGCTTGGTTGGGCGGGTAGTGTGCAAGGAGTTAAGTACTACACGCCGGTGTTTAACGGTGCAACTCCTGCTGAGGTTAAGGATGAACTTAAAAAGGCGAATTTACCGACACATGGTAAAACACGACTTATTGACGGTAGAACGGGCGAATTTTTCGACGATGAGGTGACAGTCGGGAATATCTATATGATGAAGTTGAGTCATATGGTTGATGATAAAATGCATGCTCGTTCCACGGGACCATACTCGCTTGTTACGCAACAACCATTAGGTGGTAAAGCACAGTTTGGCGGTCAAAGGTTTGGAGAAATGGAAGTATGGGCATTGGAAGCCTATGGCGCTGCGCATACATTACAGGAGGTTTTAACTGCAAAGTCAGATGATGTAGAAGGTCGTTCAAAAATGTACAATGCAATTGTGAAGGGTGAAGACGTTCCACCATATGGCTCTCCTGAATCATTTAATGTTCTTATTAAAGAATTACAAGGTCTTGCAATAGACGTTGAATTAGATTAAAAGGTGTAGATTTGACTTATATTCAATCAAATAAAATTGACACAAATAAAAAGTATTCAAGTATTACCATAAGCTTAGCTTCTCCTGAAAATATTCTAGCGAAGTCATATGGTGAAATCCTAAAACCAGAAACAATTAATTATCGGTCTTATAAGCCCGAAAAAGATGGCCTTTTTTGCGAAAAGATATTTGGTCCTGTAAAGGATTACGAATGTCATTGCGGAAAATATAAAGGAATTCGCTATCGTGGAATAATATGTGATCGTTGTGGCGTTGAGGTTACTCGGAAAAAAGTTCGAAGAGAAAGAATGGGACATATAACTCTAGCTGTCCCGGTTGTTCATATTTGGTATTTGAAATCAATCCCAAGTAAACTGAGCTACTTGATCGGTCATAGCACGAAAGAGCTTGAGCGAGTCATTTATTATGAATTATTTATGATAATTGAACCTGGTAAAAGTGGGAGAAGTCAATTTGAGCTTATTGATGAAGAAACATGGATGGAGCTTGAACAAAATTTTGGTTTTAATGCAGTTACAGAAGAAGAGCGTGACGAAGATGAGTATTTTGTAGCATCAATGGGTGGCGAAGCAATTAAAGATGCACTCGCTAAAATAAATCTATCTGGACTTAAAGATGAACTAGAAAACATCATATTAACTACAAAATCTAAACAAAAGAAGCAGGATGCATTAAAGCGTTTGCGAGTTGTTTTGGAGTTTATGGTTGATTCCATTAATAAAAAAGTAAATAAACCAGAATGGATGGTAGTCTCAGTATTGCCGGTTATACCGCCTGAACTACGACCTTTAGTACCGTTGGAAGGTGGTCGATTTGCTGCTAGTGATCTTAATGATTTATATCGACGGATTATTATTAGAAATAATCGTCTAAAGAATTTAATGGAAATTAAAGCACCGGATGTGATTTTACGCAACGAAAAACGTATGCTTCAAGAGTCGGTTGATGCGCTGTTCGATAATAGTCGCAGAAAAACTGCGATTAGAAGTGGCACACGTCGACCTCTTAAATCTCTATCGGATATGCTGCGTGGTAAATCAGGTCGATTTAGACAGAATTTACTAGGTAAACGTGTTGACTATTCAGGTAGATCAGTTATTGTGGTTGGTCCTGAACTCAAGTTACATGAATGTGGTTTGCCAAAAGATATGGGTCTTGAGCTATTTAAGCCGCATATGATAAATGCATTGATTGCACGGGGATACGCCCAGACTCCACGTGGTGCGAAATTAATGGTTGAGAATCATGAGCCAATAGTCTATAAAGTACTTGAATTTGTAGTTAAGGATCATCCAGTATTGTTGAATCGTGCTCCAACTTTGCACAGATTGGGTATTCAAGCGTTCCAGCCTGTTCTAGTGGACGGAAAAGCTATTAGAATTCATCCATTAGTATGTGCAGCATTTAATGCTGACTTTGATGGTGACCAGATGGCGGTTCATGTACCAATTTCTGTTCAGGCTCAGATGGAAGCTCGTGTTTTGATGCTTTCAAGTCATAATATTTTACACCCCGCTAACGGTAAACCGGTTGCAATTCCTTCACAGGATATGGTATTGGGATGTCATTATTTAACCAGACCAAAAACCGGTGATAAAGGTGAGGGAAAATTATTTGGTTCATTAGATGAAGTGCTAATAGCTTATGAAAACAAAGCCGTTGGGCTGCATGCAATAATTGATGTACGACATAAAGGTAAATGGCAAAAGAAAACAACGGTTGGCCGTGCCATTTTTAATTCCATTATGCCGGAAGAGTTGGAGTATTTTGATGAATTAATTTCTAAAAGAACTTTAAGTAAAGTTGTAAATCAGTCCTATCTTGTAGCTGGTAATTTTAAAACTGTAGAATTTTTAGATAAATTAAAAGATCTTGGTTTCTCGATTGCGACTAGCAGTGGTAGTTCAATATCAATTAGTGATATTTTAATTCCTGACGACAAAGATGAAATAATTAAAAAGGCGGAAATCGAAGTGGAGGGAATTCAACAAAATTTTGTTAATCATATTTTAACCGATGGAGAAAGATATAATAAAATAATTGATATTTGGACTCATGCCACCAATCACGTAGCTAATTCTATGATGAAAGCATTGAAAAATGATCGTCAAGGATTTAACCCGGTCTATATGATGGCTGATTCAGGTGCCAGGGGTAGTCAAGATCAGATCAAGCAGTTAGCCGGAATGCGTGGATTGATGGCAAAGCCCAAAAAAGCTATGACTGGTGGTCAGGGTGAAATTATCGAATCACCAATCAAGTCTAATTTTAAGGAAGGTCTTTCTGTCATGGAATATTTTATTTCAACCCATGGTGCTCGGAAAGGTCTTGCTGATACCGCGTTAAAAACAGCGGATGCTGGATATCTAACTCGTAGATTAGTGGATGTTGCGCAAGATGTTGTTATCTCTGAAGATGATTGTGGAACGATTAATGGTATAATTACCAGTGATTTAAAAGAAGGTGAAGAAATTATCGAACAATTGTCAGATCGTGTTTTGGGAAGAACGGTATTAGATGATCTGATAATAGATAGTAAAGTCGTGATTAAGGCTGGTACTATTATCACTGAACGTGAAGCTGATGTCATCACTAATGGTGAAATACAAAATATTCGAATCAGATCAGTATTAACTTGTGAATCTAAAAGAGGGGTTTGTGGCAAATGTTATGGTTGGGATTTGGCTAGACACCGTGTTGCAAATATGGGAAGTGCGGTTGGAATTATAGCGGCACAAAGTATCGGTGAGCCGGGTACACAGCTTACATTGCGGACATTCCACATCGGTGGAACCGCCACACGTATTATTGAGAAATCTGATATGAAGAGTAGGTATGGCGGTGTTGTTCAGTTCTCAGATAAGTATGACTTTGCTGATACTATTAATGAAGCGGGTAATAAAATAACAAGATGTATGGTTAGACATTCCAAAATATTTATTGCTGATGAACAAAATCCAACCAATATAAAGGCTGAATTTAATATCCCTTATGGCGCTAATGTATCGGTGAGCGAAGGCGATATTATAAAACCAGGTACAACGCTTGTTCAATGGGATCCGTATACCGACATAATTCTTGCTAGGCATGACGGCTTTGTTAACCTGAAAGATTTTATTGAGGGAGATACATATCAAATAGAAGCAGTGCAAGGTGGCAAAAAGCAAATGGTTGTTGTTGAATCCAAAGATCGTCAACTTAGTCCGCAGGTAGAAATACAGGATAAAGATGGAAACGTAATGGCAGGGGGAACAATACTACCAGTGAACGCATCTTTGAATGTTATTAATAATCAAGAAGTTAAGCGTGGGCAAACCCTTGTAAAAATTCAAAAAGATATTGGAAAAACTCGAGATATTACAGGTGGACTACCTCGAGTAGCAGAATTATTTGAAGCAAGGATGCCTTCAAATCCTGCGGTAGTTACTGAAATTAATGGAACAGTTAAATTCGGTGAAACAAAACGTGGTATTCGTAAAATATTGATTGAAACACGCGACGGAGAAAGCCGAGCATATAAAATTCCATATGGTAAACATGTTATTGTGCATGAAGGGGATTTCATTACGGCAGGCATACCGCTTTGTGAAGGTGCAATTTCTCCTGTTGATATCTTAAGCATTCTTGGTCCCGGCGCAGTTCGTGAATATCTTGTTAACGAAATACAAGAAGTTTATAGATTGCAAGGTGTTGGAATAAATGATAAACATATTGAAGTGATTGTTCGTCAAATGATGAAAAAAGTCAGAGTTACAGATCCGGGTAATTCAAGGTTTTTGGAATCTCAAAGAGTTGACCGAGTTGATTTTGCAGTGGAAAACGAACGTTTAGCTTCGATGGCAATTGTAGCAGATTCTGGTGATAGTGACTGGGAAAAAGATGCGTTGATTCTAAAATCTGAATTAAAAGATAATAATAAGATGTTGAAAGAGGAAGGTAAGAAACCAATTAAAACACATAAAACTCAACCAGCTACCTACGATCCATTATTGATGGGTATAACTCAGGCTTCTCTAAACACTGAAAGCTACTTGTCAGCGGCATCTTTCCAAGAAACTACAAGAGTACTAACAGATGCTGCAACCGCCGGTAAAACTGACTATCTCAGAGGGTTAAAAGAGAATGTAGTGATTGGTAGGTTGATACCGGCTGGTACTGGATATCCTGCTTTGCGGAATATATTATTGGATTCTGAAGAAGAGGTTAAGACCGATGAACCGATAGAAATTCCTATCGATGAAATTGTGTAAAAATAAAATGGATATAGTTGTGAAAATAATTGACTATATTCATAATTCTTGAATAAATTTATAGGCTTAATTTAAATAGATATGCCGACGATAAATCAACTAGTAAAGAAAGGTAGAAAGCGGATTGTGCAAAAAAATGCAAGTCCGGCACTACAACGTAATCCACAAAAACGTGGGGTTTGTGTACGCGTTTATACAACTACACCTAAAAAACCTAATTCAGCATTAAGAAAAGTTGCTCGTGTTAGGCTGACTAATGGAATGGAAGCTGCAGCATACATTCCTGGCGAAGGACATAACCTGCAAGAACATTCAATTGTTTTGATCGAAGGCGGTAGGGTTAAGGATCTGCCTGGTGTACGTTATCATATTGTGCGTGGAACACTTGATACGGCAGGTGTTAATGATAGAAAAACAAGTCGTTCACGTTATGGTACAAAGCGACCTAAGGCTTAATTATTATGCGTAGAAGAAGACCAGAAAAAAGAGAAATTTTACCCGATCCGGTTTATAATGACCTTGCGGTTGCTAAATTTGTGAACTATGTGATGAAACGTGGGAAGAAAGGTGTTGCTGAAAAGATTTTTTATGAAGCAATGGATGTTATTAAAAATAAAACAAAGACTGACGGTTTAAAAATATTTCAAGATGCAATTAAAAATGTTACTCCAATATTGGAAGTTAAATCGCGTCGTATCGGAGGAGCTACATACCAAGTACCAATTGAAGTTCCGAAAAATAGACAATTTTATTTGTCATCACATTGGATTATCAATGCCGCGGTAGGTCGTGGGGGAAAACCAATGGCTGAGCGCCTAGCAACTGAATTGATAGCAGCTGCAAATAATGAAGGTGGCGCAATTAAGAAAAAAGATGACACACACCGAATGGCTGAAGCAAATAAAGCCTTTGCACATTTTGGAAGACCTCGGCGGTAATGAAAAGTATTTCCCTTGATAAAGTACGAAATATTGGTATAATGGCTCATATTGATGCTGGTAAAACCACATTGACCGAGCGTATACTGTTTTATACCGGTCGTACACACAAAATTGGGGAAGTACATGAAGGTGGTGCCACGATGGATTGGATGGCTCAGGAGAAGGAAAGGGGCATCACGATAACTTCGGCAGCAACAACCTGTTTGTGGAATGATAATCGTATTAATATTATTGATACTCCGGGTCATGTAGATTTTACTGTAGAGGTTGAAAGATCTCTTAGAGTTTTAGATGGTGCAGTTGCAGTATTTTGCGCGGTTGGAGGTGTTGAACCTCAAAGTGAAACCGTGTGGCGCCAAGCTGATAAATATGATGTTCCGCGTATTGCATTCGTAAATAAAATGGATCGTACCGGCGGGGACTTTTTTAATGTTTTAAAAATGATGAAAGAAAGATTGGGTGCAAATCCGCTGCCGATGACAATCCCAATTGGTTCTGGTGAGCTATTTACCGGAATAATTGATCTCTGCTCAATGAAAGCAATTTTATATAATGAATCATCGTTAGGTGCTCGATATGAATATGGTGATATCCCAAAAGATTTAGTAGATGAAGCTAGTAAATGGCGTCATCATCTTATCGAAGAAACTGCCGCATATGATGAACATTTACTGGAAAAATATTTAGCCGATGAAGAAATTGAAGAAGATGAATTAAAAACAGCAATCCGTAAGGGCTGCATAGATAATACATTTGTACCTACTTTCTGTGGTTCGGCTTTTAAAAACAAAGGTGTGCAAAGACTTTTAGACGCGGTTGTAGATTTTTTACCAACTCCGCTGGATATTGGTTCTGTGTCTGGCCTAGACCCGGATGATTCAGATGTTGTGCTAAAACGCACACCGGATGAAAATTCGCCTTTTAGCGCTCTAGTTTTTAAAATTATGACTGATCCGTATGTGGGTCGATTAACATATCTAAGAGTTTATTCCGGTAAATTGGAAAAAGGCTCTTATGTTTTTAATCCAAATACTGGAAAAAGAGAACGGATCAGCAGATTACTATTAATGCATGCAAACAAGCGTGAAGCTTTAGAATCAATATCGGCCGGTGATATTGTTGCTGCGGTTGGTTTAAAGGCAACTAATACCGGTCACACGATTTGTGATGCTGATAATCCAATAATATTAGAATCAATGGATTTCCCGGAGCCGGTTGTTGAAGTATCGGTTGAGCCGGTCAGTAAGGCCGATCAAAAATCATTGTCAGAAGCATTAGCGAAGTTAAGTGAGGAAGACCCTACGTTTAAGGTCTCAACGAATCAAGATACTGGTCAAACAATTATTGCGGGGATGGGAGAATTGCATTTAGAGATTCTAGTTGATCGATTAAAACGTGAATTCAATGTAAATGCAAATGTTGGAAAACCGCAGGTGGCATATACTGAAGCTATAACAAAAGCAGTTGAAAAGATTGATGTTAAATTTTTAAGACAATCAGGTGGGCGGGGTCAATATGGTCATGTTGTTATCAATGTGGCACCAAACGAATCCGGTAAAGGCTATCGTTTTGACAATAAAATAGTCGGTGGCGTAATACCGAGAGAATATATACCTGCTGTTGACGCAGGAATTCAAGAAGCTTTAAGAAATGGCGTAATTGCCGGTTATCCGATTGAAGATTTACGTGTCGAACTTATATATGGATCGTACCACGACGTTGATTCATCGGAAATAGCATTCAGAATAGCCGGTTCAATGGCAATTAAAAAGGCGTGTAAGGCAGCTGGTCCGGTATTGATGGAACCTATAATGTCTGTTGAGGTTGTTACACCGGAAGAATATTTAGGTGATGTGATGGGAGATATTAATTCACGTCGCGGAAAAATTGAAGGAATGGGACAGCGTAAAGATGCACAAGTAATTAAAGGAAATGTACCGTTGGGTAAGATGTTTGGATATGTCACAGATCTAAGATCAATTACTCAGGGTCGCGCTGTTTTTCATATGGAATTTTCACATTATCAACAAGTTCCACTAAATGTGCAGACAGAAATAATTGAGAATGTGCATGGAGCAACATCCTAAATAAATAGGAGAGTACAATGGCAAAGGAAAAATTTGAGCGAAATAAGCCGCATGTAAACATAGG
>SDBT01011218.1_pt1 | contig 14438 bp, 17 predicted proteins | sample 2277101 | NCBI WGS metagenome assembly SDBT01 (sample SAMN10404973, study PRJNA504765) | marine sediment metagenome | isolation source: marine sediment core GS10_PC15, 103 cmbsf | place: Arctic Ocean: Southern Knipovich Ridge | collected 2010
CTGTAGGATGATAAAATATGTCTTCCGTAGGATGATAAAACATTTCTTCCGACGAAAATGTGGGTTCTGTGGGGAAATTCATCGTGGGATACGTTCCTACTCCTCCCGGTGGAACCAATACGATAACGTGATCATCCAACATCGAGCTCCCGCCTCGGAATGCAGTAGGCAAACTCTGTGCGGCCAGCACATGGGGCAGAGCATTGTATTCATTGAACATTGCTGATATAGAGGAGGTCAACCGCGTTGGCGAGCCATTTTCCGTAACCGAGTTATCATCTATAGTGGTGGGCAAACGCAGTGCGGGCAGCACATCGGGACACGGCGGCGGCTCGGAAGGATCAGGAGAAGAAAGCGCCCTACCTTCAACAGAATTGTAATACCTGTCAAGGGTTTGCTGTGCGTCGGACACGCAGATCAAACGATCTTCAAGAGTCTGTTCGTCGACAGTTGGTTGTAACATGTCCACTTGAAACACAAAAGGTTCCTCCGTGGGTGTCGTGGTGCGTGAATCTTCCGTCGCAAGAAGCGCATGTGCATCATTCCCCGCTTGAAACGCGGAAGGATCTTCTAGGGATACCATTTGTGGTTTGAATAGGGTGTCGGGCGTTTATAGTGGAAATGCAACAATTCGTGAGGATCTATTTGTAAAAAGATCCTTTTTTGACATTACCACCTTGTTCTCCGGACGGCCCCCAGTCAAACCACAAAGCAATCATGGCCGAATCAATCATGGTGCGACATGCTTCACGGCACATTGGTGTCCAGGTGCAACTTCAGGGATGGGTGCAACGGAGCCGTCAGGCCGGGGGCAACAAGCGTCCCATAACCTTTGTGGATCTACGAGACGCCAGCGGCACGGGCCAGCTGCTACAGTGTGTATTGCACGGGCACCCCGATTTACCACGCGAAAGTTCCATACGAGTGTGCGGCATCGTTGTCAAGATGCCCGAGGGTAAGCTCTCCAGCCTCGGTGTGGAACTCCAGGTGAACAAGTACGTCGTCATTCACCGGTCAATCACGGGCGATCCCGAGCACGATCTAGAGGCGCTACTTGCCCCAGAGGCTGCTGTACCTCATGTGATGGACACGCGACACATGCGCCTGCGCACGGGCACCACGCAAATGACCATGATTCTGCATGCGCGGGTGCTGCGCGCCTTTCGCGAGTGGTTGGAGGCACACAACTTCATGGAGGTGGTGCCGCCGCTCGTGGTGGAGACGCTGTGTGAAGGGGGATCCGATCTATTTCCCGTCAATTACTTTGACAGTCAAGCCTACCTCACGCAAAGCTCCCAAATGTTCCTGGAGCCCGTAATAGCCGCGGGAGGTGCCGCCTACTGCATTGCGCCGAGTTTCCGCGCCGAACTCAGTACCGGCCCTCGGCACCTGGCGCAGTTCACGCACCTAGAGCTGGAGGCCCCCTTTATTGACTTTGACGGATTGCTGCGCATTGCCGAGGATTTGGTGATGGGTGTTGCTCGGCAGTTGCTCAGTGACCCGGACACGGGACCCATGATCCAGCGGTTGCGTGCCGAGCTCGGTGCCTCCGAATTGGTGCTCTCAAACACCTCCACGATTAGCATGACTTACAAACAGGCCATACAGTACTGTCGTGTACACAAGATTTACAAGGATGAGGAGACCAAGACGCACTTTAGGTACGGCGACGACATTCCCAGTGGGCCGGAACGGAGGATGATCGACGAAATTGGCGAGCCCGTGCTATTGACGCGCTTCCCCGCCGCCATGAAGTCCTTTTACATGGAGCGGTGCGCCGACAACCCTGTGGAAACAGAGTCGATGGATTTGCTTTTGCCCGGGGTCGGTGAGATCATCGGAGGGTCAATGCGTATCTGGGATCACGACAAACTGCGCAAGGCAATGGTAGACCGGGGGATGCCCCTGGAAAAGTACCAGTGGTATCTGGACCAACGGCGGTATGGCAGTGTGCCTCACGGAGGCCTGGGTCTCGGTGTGGAGCGGTACTTAATGTGGATATTGGGGCTGCCGCACATTCGCGAGGCTCCGCTGTTTCCCCGGTACGTGGGACGCATCTATCCTTGAAGGAGGATCTATTTTGGGTAACCCCTCAATAAACAAATCTCAACTTATTTCTCCATATCACTAAATGAGCGACAAGAATCCACCCCCGTTCAATTGCAACACCTGCAAGAAGTTAAAGTATGCAGAAGAAATGGTGTGCTGTTGCTTGTGCACAAAAATGGTGGGTACCTGCCACGGTAGCACACGTAACATGAAGGATATGTCATCGGTCATGGTGCAGGGGCACAACATTCGCCAGGGATTGTGCGTGGAGTGTCGCCGTGCGGTAAAAGAGGTTGCAGACGAAGATCCGTGGTTTCCCGACAAGAAGTTTCCCGACGATATGTATAAGGTGCGTTTCGCAATTCCCGATTCGTCGTAGAAAATTTGTATGTTAATAAACTATCGTCGTTACTCGGTAAATCTCACCTACAAATGCGACTGCAATACAAGTTGAGCATACGCAACCATGTCACGACGTCCCCTACGTTTTGATGAAGACGGCATGCAAATGCGTCGTGTCGGTGCCAATGGGGACGATGAAACAGAGTCGTTTTTGAGCAAGTCCGAGCATGTCCAAGATGTGCAATCGCGTCACGTGGGTATATGGGTTGCAATCATCTTTTTATTCTTTTTATTGCTCGCAACTTTGGCCCTATGCGTATTCACGCTGTTTTTGCTGAGCAGTGCTGGTTCTGGACTGCCGGGAGTCACGCAGGTAGGCAAAGATGTGTTCTTTACTGGTGTCAATGTACATATTCGCGACGGTTCCGGAGACACGGCAGCCCCAGGGACGCTTTCGTGTGATTCGGATCTTGCTCCTGCTCAGGCCGGAGAAGTGTGCGTTACGGACGCGGACTGTGGCGGTGTGGACGGGGCGTGTGTTGGATGTGGTAATCTCATCATTGGATACAATGAGGCGCATGCATTCCCGATTGGTGCTCGCGTCGGCACGCACAATATAGTAGTGGGTCCTCGGCACAAGTACACGGCTCAAGGAGGCGCGGCCATTGGTATCAACAACCGCATCACCGCAGAAGCTGCCGCAATTTTCGGCGGAGAGAACAATGAGGCTAGTGGAGATGCTGCGACTGTTTGTGGTGGTGGGGCCACCTCTGATTTGACAGGGCCGAATGTGGCATCTGGCTCTCATTCAACCGTGTGCGGTGGAGGGCGTAACGAAGCCACCAACACTCGATCCACTGTGTGTGGTGGGCAAGAGAACACTGCCTCGGGCGTCACAGCCACTGTGTCTGGCGGAAACGTGAACACGGCATCCGGATCGGCGTCTTCCGTGTCTGGGGGACAAACCAATGAAGCCAAGGACGAATGGTCGTCAATTCTCGGCGGTGTGAGGAACATTGCCGGTGACGGTATAGGCGGCGGATTGCACGCCACTGTGTCCGGGGGTGATACCAACACGGCAACTGGCCTTGCATCTTCCGTGTCTGGAGGTTTGACAAATACCGCATCTGGTGCCCAAGCCTCTGTATCCGGTGGTAGTGGGAATACCGCGTCTGGTTTCCAAACATCTGTACTAGGTGGTATTGGAAATACCGCATCTGGTTTTGTAGCATCTGTATCTGGAGGTAGTGCAAATATGGCGTTGGGATCTCTCGCATCTGTATTAGGTGGTGATAGAAATACTGCATCTGGTACTGCTGCATCTGTATCTGGCGGGGAGAAAAATATCGCATCTGCAGGTACTGCATCTGTATCTGGTGGTGATAACAATACCGCATCTGGTATTTCTTCATCTGTGTCTGGTGGGCGTACCAATACCGCATCTGGAGGCCGTGCATCTGTATTAGGTGGTGATAACAATATTGCAATTGGTTTCAGAGCATCTGTATCTGGAGGTATTTTGAATACCGCATCTGGAAGCCGTGCATCTGTATCCGGTGGACAATTCAATTTGGCTTCTGGATTTGCTTCATCTGTATCCGGTGGTGGTGGTGGTGTAATGGTAGAAGGTAACAGTGCCGTTGATCGATACACATCAGTGTCTGGCGGTCAGTCTAACGTTGCTGGTGAGGGCACTAATATCGGTCTAGGAGAAGCCGCGTCTATATTGGGTGGTGATTTGAATGTCGCAACTGGTCCTCTAGCATCTATATCTAGTGGTGGTTTGAATACCGCATCTGGAGACCGTGCATCTGTATCTGGTGGACGATTGAATATGGCTTTAGGTACTGCTTCCTCCATATCCGGAGGGTTCAACAACACGGCTGTATTTTCCACCTCATCCGTGGTGGGTGGAACTGGGTCGATTACTGTGGCCGTGAACGAGGTTCAACCGAATCCCACTGATCCTATTGACACGTTCCCGCTGCTATGGGACAATACAGGGGCGTGAATAAAGATGGACTGAATCCATAATTTACGTGCACACACCCTCCTTCCGTGAGAGGATCTTTTTGAGAAAGATCCATTTTGTGATTCCTTCAAATTTTCCTCCTCACATCCCTCACACTTGCATATGTCTGCGGATAATCAGAAACATCATGTAATGTGGATACAAGTCCGCAAAGCAACGATAGACTATCTGAACAATGAGAATCTACGGGATTTGTTAGGCACCGATGCTTTTGATCGACACGTGGACAATGTTGTACGACGCGTCAAGGACAAATTTGCCCAAGCATTAGATGAAACACAAGCAGAAGCTTGGCGGGAATTGAACGAGGGTATGTCCGAGAAAATGCTTCACAAGATTGATGTAGACTATAATGCAGCCCAACCAGCTCCGCGTTCAAAAGACTCATAGGCTACTTTCAAATAAAAAGCGTATTCGCATCTCATTTATTTCACCAACTCACGCCCGCGCCCGCTTCTTCTTTGGTGTAATGCGTTTCTTTGGTGCAATGACCTCTGCATCCAGTTCGGCACGTGTCATACCGAGCAGTATGAGAGCGCGCTCAACAGCGGCTTCGGCCGTCACGTGACGGCGTTTAGGATCTTTGGTGCACAAAACGCACTCGTCCGGAGGATCGCCTTTTTCCTTGGGGTCATCACCTTTTGCAGTCGGGGCAAACGGAAATGGTTCACCTGCGCACCCCCCACAGAGGAAATTGTCACACCCCTCACATTCCCCCGCACCGTTCCACTCTTCGCAATCATTGAGAATGTATCCACATATTACACATGTATAATAAGATATACCCATACTGTTGGTTTGTGATATGGGGGCTATGCATTTACCGGAAATCCTCCACCAAAAGATCCATGTCCTGCCAAGGATCTATCTTGAGCATGCGGTCTAGCACCCATCGACGTCCCTTAACACCCACCACCGAGTGGCCTTTAACCGCGTCGCAAAGCAATTTGCTCTTGCGCGAGTGCTTCCAATGCCATTCAAAAGAGAGTGCATCCTTTTTTGTCACAAATCCACGCACCACAGCGTAGTGACGCCATGGTCGCTTCATTGAGGTTGAGCGCGCCCCGTTCTTTATTTCCCCGTTATGTTGGCGCAAGCGGAACACTGGATCTGTCGAAAATCCAATATATGAGTGACCAGGACAATGTATAGATTCCAGGAGATAGCATGTATTTCCGCCAGATCTGCGACCTATTCCTTTTGGGCGAATTTGCTTCGAGGACACCATGAATCAATTAGATCGTGACCTTTCAGCGATACGATCTTTACCTTCGGTGTACCATGACTATAAGTACTCGGGATATCGTGATGAGCACCCCATTTCGGTAACCCCGAGTTCCGAATATATTATGGCCAAATCCAGCAAAGACAAGTCCACCAAAACCAAGAAACCCCGTGCCCCAATGAGTGAGAATGGATTCAAGCGTATCGGCCACAAAGCTGGTGTGAAGCGCATGAATCGTGACACTCACGACATGAACCGTAAGGAACTGATACGCATTTTGGAAATAGTGATTGGTGAATCACTCATTACGGCCAAAAACTCCAAACGCAAGACCATCAACTCCAAGGATGTGCTAAGCGCAATTGAGCGCCAGGGCACCACCGTGTACGGAGCGTAGAGAGAAAGGATCTTTTTCCTTGAGTTGTGCAAATACACTGTTCCTTCGATTTCCCCCACACACATAACATAAATGCGTCTTCAACTCGTATCCGATATACACTTGGAATTCGGCCGCTCATTCAACCCCCCAGTGACGGGTGATGCAATTGCTTTGCTCGGTGACATTGGATACCCTCACACCACCGAATACCAGACACTCATACAAGGGTGTGCCGACCTATACAAACACGTTTTCGTAGTAGCCGGCAACCACGAGTACTATCGCCGGCAAAAGACTCACGATTACACTCAGGAACTGTTGCGCGAGTTCTGCGCCACCCTGGATAATGTGCATTTCCTTGACGACAATGCTGTTGTAATTGATGGGGTTCGTTTTGTAGGCGGTACCTTGTGGACACATCTGGACATCTCCAATGGCCCAGGGGTAGTGCAACTCATGACAGACTACAAGGAAATCCAAAAAATGGCCTTGACTCGTGATGGTAAACCACGAAAGTTCAATATTTCATGGCGCGACACTGCTGCATGGCATGCGGCCACTGTGCAGTACATTGCCGCACAAATCAAGGAAGCACAAGCGGCTGGGCAACGGGTGGTGGTGTTAACACATCACGTACCCACGCTGGATGCACGCACCTACAAGGGCTCTGAGCACAGCTCGGGCAATCCCGCATACGCCACGGATTTGGACCACATGATTACAACCCCCGTGGTGTTGTGGGCTTATGGACACACGCATTGGTGCTGTGATTTTGAGCTTAATGGTGTGCGCGTCGTGTCGAATCCCCGGGGATACCCCGACGAGGACACGGGTGGATTTGATGCGAGTAAATGTATTGAAGTGTAATTGGATCTTTTGAGAGTCGATCTATATGTTGAATTCCCTACACACACACACACATCACTTCGGTAACCAATGAGTCGTACTACCGCATTTATTACTGGTACGCTTTTGGGGGTCACTGTGATGATGTGTTTGGGGGGATTCAAGTTCTCTCTCTCATGGGAAATCACAACAAAACGTCTATGAATTTGATCACTACTATAACCAATAAATCTGGGGGATGTTTCGTTGAAATGTTTTTCGAGTCGATCTATATATTGAATTCACTACACACACATATACACGTCCCCCAGTTCACTCTCCAATATGGCAGTGTTCGGTGTCGGCGACGAAATAACAATTGGGATGCGTGTAGACAAAGGACTGTTTTGCGAGCCGATATATATCTCGAATTCATCAGACACGTCCACTAGTTCACTCTCCAATATGGCCTTGCCGTTCATTGTCGGAGACGGTGCAGCAATTGGGGTGCATGCGGGGATGTACTCCTTTTACAACCCCTTCCCTTTACCACCCCCTCCTATTGTTTCAGTGCCAATTTGGTTCTACAACGAGGATGGAGCCCCTTACGATAAGGATGAAGATGCTAAAATGTGGCGCGATGAAGACGAAGCATGGGTAAAATGGCGCAAAGAGTGTAATAAGATCGATAAACTCAAATAGGATCTTTATGAATTTGATCACTATCATAACCGATGGACGACGGAGCTGGAGCATTTTTCGTTGGAGTATTTTTTGGAATCATGACAATTATTGTAGTTCTGCTGTTTCGAATCTTGGGTAGTGTGTAGATATGTGAATAAAACAGTGCAAATATTCATTTTCTCCTTCCTAATCACTCGCTTTCTGAATCATCGGCGACCTTCTTGACACGACGGACACGCTTTTTGGCCAACAGATGTGCGTGCATTGACGGTACCACACCCCCGTTCTGGAGGCGCACGCTGGACAGCAATTGATCGAGCTCATTGTGATCTTGCTGTATGAATATGGTGATGTGGCGAGGGGTGATGCGCTTAGTCTTGGCCTGGTTGCACACAACAGCACTTCCCTCCACCACTTCGGAGACGAGATATTCGAGGACAGAAGCCATGTACACTGGAGCAGTCTGGCTAATACGGGCACGGAAATCCCGATGTAAATGACGACGCACCCGAGACACTGGAAATACCAGATCGGCGCGAGAACTTTGAGAGCGACTCTTTGAATGAGGCATTTTGAACGATTACGCAAGTGATGTACCCCTGAGGGGTGTTACGACCTTTATAGTGAATTGAGATCGACCACAATCGGCGACGATCTTTTTTCTGAATTGATGTGCGGGAATGGTGTGGACGCCCTCCACAAATGTCCTATTGCCAAGAATGTCGCCAGCTCTACGCCGCACAAGACCCAACTGTGAGTGTGTGTGCGGTGTGTCAAGGCTGTAAACACAATTGTCTGCCCGGAAATTATTTGATAAAGATTAATGATGGGACAACACTCTGTCGACAATGTCGTCTGTTTCGGGATCTAGAGGAAAAGGTGAGACGACTCGAAGAACGCATTCAAGAACTTGAGAATGGAAAATGAATAAATCCGATTTATCTTATTCAATACTGGAATTCACAAAACGCTCCTGGCGACGGAGCAAATCATCCAAGGTGATTTGGGTCCCCCGCTGTGTGAGAACTGCCTGAATCTTTTTCTCAGTCTCATCAGCGGCCTTTACAAAGACTTGCAATTTCTTCAAATGTAGTTTTAGGGCCTGGAGGCGATCCAACTCCCGCCCAACCGCTGGCAAGCGCATCAGATCCTCAATCTCTCGTTGCCGTGGATCCTTTGCTGCGCGGAATGCAATATCCATAGGCTTGTTGTCCACGCGAAGTTGGCGGCGGTTTCGCGGCTCCGTTTTACGATCTATTTCCAGGAAAAGGTTGTTGTCCTCCTCAACGACCTGCGCTCCCGTATCTAGAACCCGTGACGAGAGTAAAACCCGCCACAGCAAGAAAATGGGTTCGAACATGTTGCGCGGCCAGACATTGTCACCCCCCAGCGAGTAATAGCCCATAGGATCCCGAAGACGGATCGGTAGACGCAAACGAATCTTATCGAAAATCACCTCATCCTTCGACACTCGCGTATACTCGACCATAATACGCCCATCGTGGCTTCGTGCCCGGTATGTGTTCTTGGTTATCATTCGAGCATTCTTGGTCAACAAATCGTTGGTCACCATGAACAGGCCCGCAAAGAACCCGTCCAGCAGCACATTAAAAAGTAGCGCCGCTGCGTACGTAGTCTTGTGGGGAATATCTCCAGTGAGGATGAATTCATACACGGGAGCCGTCTCCCCTCGAATCTGTGTCGTATTAAAGGCGAATTGCAGCGATTGGCTAGTTGGTGTTCCTGGGGTGATCAGCTGGACCTTGATCAAATCCTGCACCTGCGGTAATCGCAACTGTACTCTATTCTCGCGATCGGACATTTGTGCAATCATTTGGTCGTGGTAGTAGATGTTTCGTGTGAAATGCGGACGCACTGGGCGTGGATCTACTCGCAAACCAAATGCGGATAATTGGCCACCCTTGGAGGATTTGAGCAACCTGAAAAAATCTCCAGCAAGCGTCTCTGTCATCTCTCTTGTGTAACGATCTTTACGACGACGAACATTTATCGCCCCAAATAGCTAACATCCGAGTATAATTCGTCAGACTGCAATTTGCCATGTCATCGTTAAACGAGGACCGACAAGTATTCATCTTTGACTTGGAAACCGACACACTGCGTAGCGACTGGCCAAAGGAACGCTCATTCGAAGCGGCCACATTGCGTATGCACATGACGGTGGGATGTGGTGCATGGGCACCGGCACCAGGCGCTCCTTCCACGGTCACAGAGCGTCGCACGTACTGGCGTCATTCGGACAAGCGCAACGATCTAGAGAAGCTGGGATGTGATATGGATGCTGCCCAGATGATTGTCATTTACAATGGGATGCGATTTGACATGTTGGTATTGAAAAAGTACTATGCCCCGTGGAGGTGGCAACGGTGGCAACAAAAGCTATTTGACCCTTTTCGCGCAATATATCTCCACAACCGATCCATGATAGCACTGAACGACCTGGCACGGCTCAATGCATTGGGGGAAAAGACCCACAGCGGCCTAGAGGCCCCGGCAATGTGGCGCGATGGCCGCCACGATGAATTGGAACGGTATTGCCAACACGATGTAGAGATTCTGCAAGGAATAGTGTACATTTCCGGGGGATCTGTGCTGATGCCGCGCAAACAATTCCGGGACGTTATCGGTACCACACGGTTCCCCATGTCTACACACACCCGTGCTCGGTGGCAGATGATCGTCGAGCCGCAAAAGGACAAAAAGCGCCCCCGCACTTCTTCGAATTCGCCGCTTCCGATGGTACCCATTGACGACGAAGAACCGGAAAAGCGCAGCGCAGCATACCTAGCCGCTCTAAAACAAGTACCATTTGCTCGAGTGAAGAGATTGCGTGGGGGTGGGGATAGCACCCCGTGAATGTACACGTGGACCTATTAATGCCAGAGATACACATTCCCTCTACACACACTATGGATGATAGTATAGTAGCGTGGATATTAGTTCTGAAATACCCCACCCCCAGCACGGCACCACGCCGAGGATCAACGCCTCGTGAATTACAATTTGACCCGCCTCCACAGCACACACGCACAGTTAAGGCGGGCGAACTGTTCATTTTCAGCGACAACGACAGTGAAGACGAAAGTCAATTCACGTACGAGGGTATTCGATTCGCACTTACACCGCGTCAGTTGCCCCGTGACAATACGGGCATTCCTCGGGAGGGTACGCAAAATCGCGTGCCATTTCACCGAGTCGAGTATTATCAATTCACTTTAACGGCGGTGTTTAAGGACGATGTGCGCGTGCAGATTCTTAATGAACGTGTGGTGCTTGAAGAGATGATGGAATTGGTCCGGCAAGACACTGGAGAATTCTTCAGTACCCGAATTGGGTCGGATGTGGGTTTTACGGTGGAGGTGCTAAATTCGTTTGCGGTGGAAATTACTTTTGATTCTGTGCCAGTGCCATTGATCGTCAGGCTTCTTCGCGAACATTTACAGCGACAACGGCAGGTTCATCGGGATTCTCCGCCACTCCCACCCCAGAGAACTTCACCGCAGCGGCCGCCCCGGACCTTACCACCCCGGCAACTCCCTCTAATGCCGAGGTGATGCGAGGCAATAAAGTAGCGTCGTCTTCGTCATCCCCACGATTCAGATTATTTCGGACTATCAACACAGTACTCTTGCTATAGTGGTGGTGAAACAATGCCAATGCCCAATTCAATGCCAATAGTATAAACCACACAATGACGAGCAGAACCAACTCCACACGCACTCCCACAGTAGTCTGTTCGCTAATGGTATCCCAGAGTTTTTCGGAGAACGACTGCAACAGTGTCATGACCCAAGACGAGGCCAGAGCGAATGAGAAGAATGTGAATGTAGCCAAGGGGTAAAATTCCACACGACGATGCCACCGGTGATTCGTGTACTTGTCCGAATGGAGAATGTTCCAAAAATACACGGTCCGCGTCGCAAAAACCCCAATCACAGCCATCACAATGCTGATGAATGTGAATGTGCGATGGTTGCTGTGCCAAAAAGCGATTAACACGTACAGAAAGAGGAGCAGTTCAAGAAAAATTGCTACAGAGGCGACGCTGACAATAATTTGAGGTTTGGTGAATCTGCCGCTAGAGAATAGTGAGGATTTCATTATGTTTGTGGAAGATGCAAAAAGAGTTTATAGCGCGCAAATTTACTTGTTTTTTTCATCCAAAGCCACCTTCTTTTCATCCAAATCCACCATCTCTTGGGGGTTGGCTGGGTCGACCTCGGTACCCGCGGCTTGGTAACCGCCGCCGCGCTTTTTCTTGGATTTCTTCTTGGAAGAGTCGCGTTTGACCGGTCCAAATTCCGCCAAGTCCGCGAATCCCACCGGATCTTGCGCCTCTGAGCCCCCAGCAGCTTCGTTCAACATTATCTCCTGTTGTTCCCGACGTAACTGTTCACGCTCTTGCACGCTCATCATCATGGTGGTGAGTTGCGCGAAATGTTCGCTGAGAATGAACTGCGGGAAGATGTTCACCTGCATGTAGGTGTACAACTCCTCGCGCAACTCCTCAAAAATGAAGGATGGTGGTGTCAGGGTGCCGCGAAGTCGCAACGTTTCCTGGTCCACATTGGGCATCGAGTGTTCAATGTCAATAGTGTGCGGCCCATCTTTGGCTATGTACTTGCGCAAGATTGATAGATACAGGGTTTTACGTTGCTTCTTGTTGTCTGTGGAGCGGTACTCGGTAATATCAAGCCAGCAACTCAGAAACGGGTAAGTGGCCTGCTCCACCACATACCGCTTGAAAAACGGCAATCGTTCCGTGTTGTACAATACTTGGTCCAGGCTGTGTATCTCAGACAACTCCACAAAGTCCCGCGATTGCATACGGTGTTTGGTTCGTTTTAGATAGGTAGCCGCTAATGGGGCAACTACAGACGTGCAGTAGCATCCGATCGCCATGAATGACACTAAATAGGACACTCGGAATTTCTGGTCGACGGCGGCAAACACTTGGTCGTTGATGTTCAGAGCAATGAACCCCCCACCCAATGATGTGCTTAGAAACAGAATTACAGTCATTTCGTATTTGAGAAAGAACTGCTCACGTGCCCACCACAACATTACCGCACACACAGCAACCAGCACAATGTAAGTGATGGTGACTGCCGCAAAATACGTCCACTCCGTGGTCAGAGCACATCCGTCCCACACATGCACGTTCAAGTCGGGTTGTAGCACATATTCGAGCAAGAACGCGGTAATGTGCAACACATACCCGAATCCGAAGATCACCATCAGGAACCGGGTGCTCATCAGGAGATCATAGCGATTCGTGCCACGACCCTCGTCCATCATTTGGGCGATGCGTGTACGGAAGTAGGCGCGCATACCACGGAGAAAGTGCGGAAACGCATAACCCACGGGAAATGTGAACACTGTGTACAAGTAAATGTTACAAGGGAAGTTGGCAGGACGCATCACTTCTCGCATACTGATCACCAACACAATCTGTGTGACGAATACTGTGAATACGGTAAGTAGTGGAGCGTCACGTGTACGCAATGGGTGCCTGTAACGTCGTAGCACAAACAAAGGAAAAGTCGCCAAAAGTAATACAATAAATCCCCCGGCCAATGCAATGCCTATGACTGTATTATGATCGAATTGCATCCTTCACACCAAGGATATTATGACAGTGTTATAACAAAAAGCATTTATAGGGCACTAGACAAGAAGCCGAATTCGGTCAGACTGCACGGCAGGGCCTCCTCCTATTGTTCCAACCTGATCAGAGGAAATGATCTGAACTAAATCATCCGGAGCTGCACGCCACGGTTGTTTCTCTAGATACATACGTTTACCGTGTTGCAACGCCGCTAACGTGAATTCCGAACAAAACCATGTCTTCCCCTTGTTGTTAATGGGCCACAAACGAGTTACTGGCGCAAAATTCCACCATAGCGCCGTGTTACTGTAGCCCTTTTTCAGTGTATGCTCTTGGCAACAAAAATCAAAAATCCTCCTGGCCTCCTCCTGCGAAGCTGGTACATCGTGTATCTTCCACTTGACATTGTTGTTGTAAGGCTTGTCCTCGTAAAATGTCACCGGTAACCCAACGTTCACAGCACATGTCAAACGTTTACCGCTGTTAAACCAAAAAACTAACTCACAATGCGTGTATTGATGACCCGTCCACCAACTAATCATCCGGTCACGTGTACGTTTCCATACTGACCGGCTTTGTATCGCTCCGCCAATCATAAAAGCTATGCTGATCCTGCGAATTCCTCCTCCACCACTCATTACGTACGTTGTACATTGAAAATGTGCCCTTACGTTTATAGCAGAAAGCTCATATTGTCCTAAACACAAAAAGAAGATTTGTGGTGTGAGGGATCTTTCGTGTTTGGCGTCCCAAAACTTGACAGGCTATCTCGGCCAAATACGAGGTTATTGGAAAATGAGCGATCTTTCGTGTTCGCGTTTTAACGTGATTCACACTCTAAAACTATCAAATATGACAAGAGATCCAAAAAAGTCCGATTAGATCCAGTTTCGCCTAGCATTCTCCGGAGCTGGTTGGAAAAGTCAGATATTGGGTGGTCAACGTGCAGGGAGATCGCAAGCCAACCTCACCAATGGTCTCTCCCTCAGATCCAAAAATGGATCTAATGAGGGATCTTTCGTGTTCAAAACTTGACAGGCTATCTCGGCCAAATACGAGGTTATTGAAAAATGAGCGATCTTTCGTGTTCGCAGTTTTGCACGACCCACCCTTTCAAACAGACAAAAACTATAAAAGATCCAAAAAAGTCCGATTAGATCCAGTTTCGCCTAGCATTCTCCGGAGCTGGTTGGAAAAGTCAGATATTGGGTGGTCGGTGTGCAGGGAGATCGATAGCCAACCTCACCAATGGTCTCTCCCTCAGATCCAAAAA
>SDBT01011219.1_pt1 | contig 14438 bp, 17 predicted proteins | sample 2277101 | NCBI WGS metagenome assembly SDBT01 (sample SAMN10404973, study PRJNA504765) | marine sediment metagenome | isolation source: marine sediment core GS10_PC15, 103 cmbsf | place: Arctic Ocean: Southern Knipovich Ridge | collected 2010
CATCCGGCTTGACATGCACACAATGTTCGTGAACGCCGACACGACAACGACAGTCGGCAAGGCATACGACGCGTTCAGCTTCTCCCTCCAGTATATGGAGTTGGCCGGTCAGAGGTCCGACCAGGAAGCAGCAGCTGCCGAGAATGCCGTGACAAAGCTGGCAGAGGTCGAAGCCGATCTCCTCGTTCAGAAGGTCAAGAGGCCGTTCTTCAAACTGTTCATGGACGGCCTGGCCGACGAGAAGCGCGAGCGCATCCTGCGCCGGAAGTCCTAGACAAGGACTGGCGAATCTCACAGAAACACTTACTGTATTCAAGTCAGTTCAGGGATGTTCCCTGGTAAAACTGAAACGACTACCGGTCTCTGAATACAGTGACGAACACTTTTGGTTCTGCTCTAGTGATGTAAGTCACATAGTCTTCACAAGTTATGTGACTTCATACTAAGTGAGAGTAAGCGGACTCAGTCGCCCCCTTTAAAGGGATAGAGTCGCTCGCTGAACTGAAGTGTTTTATGCCATGTAAATGAGCTAGCATGGTAGACTTTTTCTGGGGTGCCAAGTGGCTAAGAAACTGGGCAATTTGGAGAATTTTGTAACCTCCACAGTAGCGTCCATTGGAAAAGCTGCTAGAAACCTTAATGTCTTATCCTGGGCTGGAGCTATCCGTACCAGAGAAGAACTCGGGATACTTCCCGCTGGACTTCTCATGGTTCCCGGTGCGAAAGTCAACATTAAGGCTCGCATGTCTCACAAAGATGAAGAGTCCACTATTTTTGGTCTAGGTGGTGAAACCGACGAAGACCAAGTGGAGATTAACATCGAGATACCTATCGAACTATTGTTATTGGACGATGAGTTGCGTGCGATCCTTGAGAAAAAGACCGAACAGGATGTTGCTGAGATCGTCAAGGCTTACAAACTGACGAAGTTTCATCCAACGAAGGAAAGCGAGTTCACCGATCCTGAAGAGAGTGACTAGTGATCCTGGCCCTAGCCATGAGGAATAGTTTCATGGCAAATGAAGTAATTGCCCCAATTGAGGGGCTTCCTGGTCTTCTGACCGGGATCGGACTTGGCATTGCTGAGACCGATAAGCAAATGGCCTTGAACCAGCTGAAGAACGTGCTCACAATGGCAAAGGTTGCAGCTCAGCTCTCTGAGAGTCTGAATCTGGGACCCGAGCAAGTAATGGACATTTTCAAGACCCTGAACTCGCGCAGTTTGCGTACAGGTGCAGCTGAAGTGGTCATCAAAGGCGATGTGAGCGTAGCTCGCCGCCTTGGAGTTGAAGGTGGACTTGCCATTCGGTTTGCTCCAATCGCAGCTCTGAACCTTGCTGGTTCCTACAGCTCCAGTACAACTCAGGCTTGGGGCGCAGAAGTACGCGTCTCTATGGCAATCCTCTCAGAGGATGACAAGCTAGCAGCTGAGTTCATTCAGCGTTTTCAGGAACGAGAGATAAAGGAACCTGAGCTTCTAGCCCAGATACTTCCTGACATCTACCCGCTTCTTAAGGAAATTCTGTCGGAGCCTGGAACACCAGTACCTACCCCTGACTAAGGAGACAGCACAGAATGAAGACATACGCTGTTAGCTTGATGCAGGTAAGCTGCCCAAGCATCTTGGTCTTGCTGGTAATATGTGGTTGCAGCTCTCTGATGAGAGCTGAGATAGCAGATGAGCGTGCGACACTGCACGCATCAGCAACCAAGGACGCGTTAGACTTCTTCCAGTCTGCTTCAGGGGTTGTCACGGATTTTCCCAGCCTGTTTGACATGGAAGCGAAACTCCGGAAGAGGATGAGAGAAGCCCGCAAGGTCATTGTCACCATGCAGTTACAGGGTGCTAGTGCGGGCTTTCTTTCACAGATGCAGTTCTACCTCGGTCGAATGTTGAGTACCACCCCATTGGAGGACGAGTAATGGAACGGGAAATGACACCTAAAGTGGTATTTGACAACACGATTTTTTCGTGTACCGCTGGCTCTCATGCCTACAGAACAAACACGTCTGAGTCGGATACTGATGTCAGAGGAGTTTGCATCACTCCCTTCAAGGAATTTTATCTGCTTCCATGGAAGTCTTTCGAACAGTATGCTCCGAGAGACAAGGACTGGGTCATTTATGACCTAAGGAAGTTTGTGGCATTGGCAGCGGCTTGTAACCCGAACATCATTGAGCTTCTATGGATCCCTGATGAACTTGTTCATTTCAAGACCTCATTTGGTGAGTCGCTGTTTGGCATGCGGGATCTTTTCCTGAGCAGGAAAGCACGCCATACCTTTACAGGGTATGCTCGATCACAGCTCAACCGCTTGAAGAACCATAAGCGATGGATCGACAACCCGCCATCCAAACCTGACCGTACTACGATGGGCCTACCTATCGACCATAAGGTGGTCTCTCCTGACAATCTGGATGCAGCTAGAGCACTTGGTGCCAAAGCATTCACTCCAGAAACTTGGGAACTCATTCGGAAGGAACTGGCCTACGCAACCGCCAAACGAGAATATGATATGTACAAATCCTGGCGGCGGAACAGGAACCCCAAACGCTTTGAGATGGAACAGAAATTCGGATACGATGGCAAGCATGCCATGCATCTGGTTCGCCTCCTACGTATGGGCCTGGAAATCGTGAAAGACGGCAGGGTAGTAGTCAGACGTCCCGACGCCGAGGAACTCCTCGGAATACGGAACGGTGAGTGGCCTTTCGACCAACTCATGGAATATGCCGACAAAATGGATGGACTAATTGTTGAATCTGAAGCGACCAGCCCGTTGCCCTGGGGTCCCGACATGGAGTTAATCTCCGATTGGCTCTGTGAATCTATCGAGACCTACTTAGCTCGGAAGTGACCCTTAAGGGAACACAAAACCCGTAAAAAATTCAGGGGCGGATCTGGTCCCAGTTCGAAACCTTGGAATCCTGTCTAGGAATACGTAAGTACTAGTGACCTAGGCAGGATTCGACCTTTCCATGGATAATGACAATGCGTTATACTATTCCACCGGTTGCTGACCATGTGGAACCTACCCCAGAGGAGGTAAACGTCTACCGAAAGGTAGCGGGAGATCACATTAGACAACAGGGTATTGATCAGGGTGTTACAACCTGTATAGTTCTCACTCTGTATAGAGGAGACAAACAGTGGAGGGAACTGCGAGGGATTACAAATCCGGGACTACTCCGGTTCCGTGCAGTAATCATAGATTGTAACAGTTGCACACTCAGCTTTGAAACCGGTAAGAGCTTCAGGCCAGCCTATGATGAAAGAATGGCTAACAGGAGGTCTAAGGAGTGAGCGAAACTGTAACCTATCAAGGGAATAGAACGGAAGACGGCCTCGTTCGTATCAATGAATTTGGAAAGGTCGAAGTAACTTTGTTTCCTACAGGTAAACATGGATACGGCACTTGCAATAGCGAGGAACTGAAAACTATCATTCGTGATATGTGGAGGTTCTTCAATGGTAAAGCAAGGGAAGGACATATCCATGGACGACGAGTAAGGATTGAGTATACAAGACGCAGCCGTCTTAGAATGGTCAAGCTGAGTGTTGGTTTCATTAGCTTAGTCCTTCGAGAAACGAAGAAGCGGAGCAGGAAGATGGCTCTGCTCAGTGTAGAAACTCCCTTTGATGCAACGGTCGGGGGAGAAACAACAAACGCATTCCAAGACGAACAGTGGAGATCATCTGGACAGTTCAACTCGGAGAAGCGTACTAATGACGAACAGTGGGAAGGCAAGACCAGTAAACCCAGTGGAGAAAGAAAGTATATACGAAACTCCGGAGAGCAGTGGTAGTACACTGAGTCTTATAGGATACTCTCTTCTCGGTGCTAAAACCACCGTGCTGAAGGGCATGTTTTACTGGACAGGTCGCTCCATGCTAGAAATGTTTGGCAGAGAACTCGTATGGGCACGAGAAAAGATCGCTGCCGATGAAATGGCCAGGCTTAAAGAACGTAAACTGGTCAAGTGTGAGAAATGTGGGAACTACGAGGAGGTCACACGTTGATTCCTCTCAGATATAAAGATGGAGGTATTGCTCGTGGTGTTGTACAAATCGACGAGCAATTAGGATCTATAAACGATACTGTTCTTGATCCATTGCTCGAAGTTGAAGGCGGATGGATCGAACTTCCATCAGATGTACTCGACTATGCGAACAGACGAATTGACAAAGTATTTGTTCCGCCTTTCGGTGCAGTACGTGAGGGTAACATTATTGTACTCTCACAAATCCAGACAGCAGCACAAATGTTGCTGATCATGGTAGAGAAGTTCAAGATAGGAGAGGCCAAAAAGAAACAGCTCCAGAGGTCTCTCACTAGTTACCAACTTGCTATCATGCGAATGATCTTCGGACGTTCCGGATTCATTTCCGAGTACCTGATGTGCAATCGCATGCAACGTTCGGGACGTGCTGTCCTCCTTCCAAGGAAGGGCGGCAATCCCATGGAGTGTTCAGTACCAGCATGGATGTGTAAGAAGATCGGCATTAAGGACGGAGCATTAGTCCTTATTGGTCGTGATCCTACCATCTGGGACGGAGGAGTTGAAGTTTTCCGTGCTCGTGCTAAACACGAGGATGTAATTAGACTCCATCCATTCGTTTTTGAACAGCTCAATGCAGACTGTGTAGCTCAAGGAACTCCAATTTTTCTCCGTCACAAGGTTGAAAATCACCGTCACATGTGTCATAATGACGGGATGAGTACAACAAATACAATCATTGGGAAAAATATGGCACTCCCAATTGAAGCACTCTCTCCCTCTGGAGAAGGAGAGGTAAGAACAGTTTATGAATATGAAACACCAGATCGTAATGGAAACTGGGTCCCCATTAAAATGTCAATGAATAAGGGGAAAAAGAACACGATTGACATTACATCACGATACGGGGGAACTATTAGGGTAACCCCAGATCACAAAGTCCTTTCTAGTGGAGTTTGGAAAAGAGCAAGAGAAATTTCAGTTGGTAATGTTCTTGATCTTGGTACCATTGATAGTCCCCAAGTTGAACAAGAGGATACTCAAGTTAACTCGGAACTATCCTGGGCACTCGGATTGTTCTGTGCTGATGGATTTGCTAGGTCCTATGTTCGAAACCCTGGAAAACAAGGAGATACTCGATACGAGTTTCGTCTAACGAATAATAACGTGGAGCTTCTTCATCGAGCCCAGAAAGGTATGGCTCAATTTGGTGTTCCAATGGAAATTCAGCAATACAAATCAGAAGCACCAGGAGCTGTACATCGCTTCCCTACTGATAAGCACATTTCTCATCTTGTCACAAAGGGTGTCAAAAAAGGACAGAAAAGAGATTTCGTTCTAAACCTAGTTAAAGCATGCTACCAAGGAAAAGAAAAGAAGATTCCGAACATAGCAATGTCCTCTCCTACTCTTGCAAAAGCCTGGATTGATGGATTCTTTGCTGGTGATGGACGACACAAGAATCTCCAAGAAATACCTGATGAGTCCGCAGAGTTCACAATCTCAAGCCGAACAATTTTAATGTCCTTTCCAGTAGTAGCAAAAATGGCTGGATTTGATATCACGATCAGAAAATACAAGGACCGTAACTCTTTTTCTGTTCGTCTCCGTTCTGATTCAAGGTCATTAAGAAAACAAAACAAGGTCATTGAAATTGTAGAGTCTGGAGAACATACCGTTTACGATATCACAACAGATGGAGAGTTTCTCGCAGGAATGAACGTTGTTCATAACTGTGATGGAGACCAAGTGTGGGTACTAGCTATCCCAGATCATCTCCAGAAAGACATGCAGAAACACCTGGGTTCGTTCATGAAACGAAATGCTACATGGCCCAAGCCCTGGAATTTCCATGGTAAGGATATCACTTGGGAAAGAGCGGAAGATGATCTTATCGAACGCTCTCGTCCTGATGTATTCTCTATTGGTCCAGAGGACATTCTGTTTGAGACCAAGATAGCAATGAAGGGTCAAGAGATCCTGAACAAAGAAGTTCTAGAAGAGTGTCAGGCTACGGCCAAGGGACTTACCTTCAAAGAATGGCAAGGTATCATACTTGAAGTGAACGAGAGCATGCTTCGTATGAAAGTAGGCATGGGACCAATTGGGGCTGGTGCCATGAACCTCCGGATTCTAGCACAAGAAGGTGCTCTAAGTGTGAAATCTGCCTGTGCTATGGCAGAACGTCTTGAGCAACTACTGCTGGATGCTAAAAGAGCAAAGGACATTGGAGGCGCTTCGTTCTCAGCAGATGATGCACTGGACATTCTGAACAGACGCAACTCATATTCAGATATTGAGGAAACTGAAGCGACCACCAAACTGTCAGCTATGCTTGGTCTGAAACCAAGTGCAATCCGTCCGATGGTCAAGATCATCTGGCGTGAGGGTACAGGGTTATCAGCTTTGGTACGCAACGCCTACCCCATGTTTGCTAGCACACAACAAGCAGCAGACAATAGAGATGTAGCTATTGGGTTAGCTACAGAACTGTTCCACAACAAGGAGATTGACAGATCTGGAGTTGCACGTTTCATCGTTGACGTACTCAAAGAAGTTAGTGCAAAGAGGAAGGAAGCTAGGAATGCTGAGCAGATCTGCACTTGAGAAGCTGAGCCCCTATGGGTACTCCGTAAATGTAATGAACGCACGGACATCTCCCAATGAGGGCACTGAGGTTCAACTCCTCATGACTCATAGTGATCAAGAGATGAAAGAGTTCAGCCTAGAACTAATGCTTCCGTACGCTAAAGGCAACTTCATTGTAATGGATGGGCTAGAGCGAGCTGTCCTTCCACAGATTACAGAACTCGGGGTTAGGTCACCGATTGAGATAGCATCTGACATGCTCCAAACTAGTATGGAGCAAGCAATGGCAGACTTCATATTCCATGGAGGTCCTAAGCCTGCTAGTGAAATAGTCATGGAGTATTTCAGGAGGGCTATTGCAACTAGCCCACTAGCACCGACCACTCCTCATCTGCCCCTGGAACGTATAGGGTTCGGTCAAATGGTCAGGATTGATACCCAATCTGGGAATCCTATTGACATTAGCTGGCGTCAATTGAGACCTGAACACCTGAAACTGGTAGATGCAACTAGTACCAGTCAAGGTAGACAGATCAACCGAGTGTTCCGTAGAGTAGTAGACAAAGAACACGGATTGTCTGAAGTTCAGTTCTGTAATGCAATAGGGTTAAAGTACATTCCTCGTCGTGCCTTCCTGCTCAGGACAGCATTCGAACGGCATCTCCAACAAGTAGTATCTGAGAAACCTCTGGTTGCCAACAACGAAAATGAACTATCCGGAAAAACCGGACTAACCGCCTTGATGGAATTAGGTACACTTACCCACGAAGATTCCATTGCAGTTAGCCAGTCTTTTGCTGCTGCAATGACTTGTCATGTTGAGATAGTGCAGACTGAGGTCATGCACAAACCACTTGAGACAATAGTCAAGATCGGAGAATGGGTAGAACCTGGTGACATAATTGCCAAGTCTACTGACGGTGAGAACTTCATTCGTGCAAAGAAGATTCACTACAAGAGTAAGTTAGTAGCAATTGAGGGTAATGAAACCTTCAAGTTTCAACGTCTTGCATGGAGATACTGGTTTAGGTTTGAAGCTCAGACTAGTCTCCTCACTGGTGATAAGATCAGTGGACGACATGGAAACAAAGGGATCGCTGAAGTGATCCCTGACGATAACATGCCTATTGTCCACCTACCTGATGGTAAAATTCAACGTGTGGACGTAGTTATGTCCAGTCTGTCAGTGTACAAGCGGCGTCAGATGTCACTCCTTTGGGAGATAATGGCAAGTCGCAAGGCACTGAAAGACAATGAACGCTTCGAGGTTGGTCCCTGGGACGTACCAGACAAATTGGAGTTCCAGAGACTAGTCAAAGAAGGATGGGGACAAAAGACACAGCTCTGGCTTCAAGGAATTGAGCTTCCTGAAGAAACATTCGTCGGTCCCCTCTACTGGTTGCGCTTGGATAAGTTAGCACGCCGTGAGGCAAGTGCCCACAAGGGAGGAACAGTGTGGGTTAACCACCTGGGCCTACCTGTGAATAGTGCTCGTGCCAACGGTCAGCGTAGGGACTTTGCCAAGTCAGCCGCTCTGTACCACCGTCGTATGCAACCATTGCTACGACATGTCATTCGTGAGAACACAAAGGGGATCAAAAAGTTTGAACTCCTTGTGCGTGGTCTCGAACCTGAGTTCGAGTTCGAGGAGTTAGGTGCAGCTTCAGGCTAGCACTACTTTCTCCTTTCTAGCGATTCTTTCATTTCATTTGGAAGCTCAACCAAGGAGGTATGAGCAATGACGGGAACGACTCGAAAGTTGATCCCCGGCCAGTATTCCAAGGGTGATCGACTGAACTACGAAGGGTTCATGGGTCTTCCCGTGGGCTCCATCGTGTGGGCGCAAGACCACGCGGCAGATAAGTTCAGTGGACCTCTCCTGGTGGTCGGCAAGCCCGACGACAAGTCGGTTGTCCTTCTGGACGGTGTAAAGGTGGGTTGCTGCATCGAATTCCCTGAAGTCGTTGAGAGCGACTCGGACGTGGCGGCCTTTACCCCCATCGGCCAGCTGGAGTTCTACATCGCCGACCCTGTGGTGGACGGCAAGGCGTAGTACTCCTCGACAGTACTACCTCACAGTTCCGGAACTAGTGTGGTCTCCTCTCCATGTTGGGCACAGAGAGGACCAGACCAAAGAAAAGTGCCCAATATGCGAACATCAAGGGAGCATTAGATGCCCGAAATCGACGACTTTGAGCAAGGTGACAGTCAGGCTGTCAACTTCTCTGTCATCGGCGGTTCGATCATCAAGGTCCACGAAGCGAGCGGAAAGACCATTGCCCAGATCTGCGAGACGCAGGGACAGCCCATCACAGGCATGCAGGCAACAGTCAACGGACGCAGGGTGGCCTTCGATACCGTCATGGAAGGCGGGGAGAGCATTTGCATTGTGACCAAGGTCACAGGCAACTGATCTTCATCGATACCGATCGACGTTGAGACGGGGTGGCTACAGTCACCCCGTCATCTTCGTTACTACACTTAAGCTGAGGAAGGTCTATGGATTGGGTTAAAATTGCACGTCCCAAGCAAGATGCGTTCCTGGAGTCTGACATCCCATTTATATCATGTGGTACTACACATATTTGGGTACAGGAAGCACATATTGACCAAATTGCTGAAGTTATAGGCAAACGTCCTCGTAGGGCCAAGTATGAGCACGGCCTATTCGAAGGCGTTCAGATGCATCCAGGATCTCCAGTTATGGCAGTAGTACACGTTGCCAAAGAGATCCTAGACATCTTTGGTCTGAAACATGTGTACGTCAAACATCAGGATGAACAGATCGGTTCCGATATTGATCGAACTGATTCAAGGAATTTATTCCTATTTACAGACTGTGTTCCTGGCTTGACTCATACTCCACAGGATTGTGTTACCGTTGTTAAGATCAACGGTATTGACATCACTGTGCCAGATATTATTCAAGGCTCCTTCAAGAAGACCACAAGGAAATCCGACTGCCACGAGATCAAGGATGACAACGGTACCATCGTAGCCTATGCTAAGGACAACAAAGTATGGATTACGTTCAATATTGGTGGTATAGAAGGAGGAAGAGAAAAGAACTGGCATCCAAGTGTCTTGATTCATGCCATTCTCTGTCGTGCTCTCCCTCTTAGTTATTCTGTTACTGATATCCTAATACGTTCAGAAGAAGAACGAATTGCTGAACTTGAAAAGTCAAGCAATGAATGGATCAAAGCCTGGGTTAAGGATAGTACCTATCGTTTGAAAAATCTCCAGGAGGAATACGAGGGAGTAAATATCAACCTGCGTGATGCCATGATGCAAATCGCAGCATTGACAAAGCGACAGGAATCAATCAGCCGACAGATTGATTTCGAAGAGACTGGTGAGAATGGTGCAGATGTAGCCAAGGCTGAATTTGCCCAAATCCTACGGGATATTCCAGAGCTAGAAGCCATCGAGTTCAAGAAAGATCAGGTTATCTTTCGTACGAGTATGATCAGCATTGAAGAAGATATGGCAAAGAACCCAAAGGATTTTTCTCCTTTCGAGCTTGGCGAGTTTGAAATCATATGCGCACCTGGTCATGTTCCTACACTTGTGAACATGACACGAACGTTGAAATACAACGGTGGAGAATGGCACGCACCACATGCACAAACAGGTAATGCATGCTTCGGGAACATTAGTGCCCGTGTTGCAGAACTAAGTGGCCAACGCAAGTGGCGTGACGTAGTAAAACTCACAGTTGAGTACCTTAAGAACGTAACTACTGATGATACTTGGGGAAGCAAGAGCTTTAAGCACTGGAAAAAAGCAGCAGCTCAAACTCAGGAAAATGTATCACACAAGGAAGAAATGCTACCTGCGGTCAAAATCTGGTCACAGGTAACACCTGTTATTCGTCAGTATAATCTGAAGCCCAGTGATAAGGTGTGTGCTACATGTCCTGGAACCTGTGGTCTGAAGGACAAAAAGAAGGACGACGGTTCATCCTTATGTGTCATTCAGGATACTGGTGTACATAATGGTATTGTAACGACTATGCTTGATAGACTCGTACATGTAGGCTGGACATTCAAGAACGATAAGGAAGAGGAAATCGAAGCTAACTGTATGGGGTTTGGGTATGAAGATATCCAACGAGTCGATGGCCAGCCTCTCTTTGACGGAGACGACAATCTTTATGTCTCCGAAGAGAGAAAGAAGATACTTTCATGTCTTCTCGATGCTGTCAGTGCAGCACAAATCAGAATCGAGGCTGAAGACTTTCAGTACCTACCTGATCCAATAGTACAAGCAAACTGTGAGTCTCCAGAACTGACTCTAAATGAATTAGAACGAACTCAGAAAGCATTGACCGCACTCTTTGAGGATTAACGGAGCACGAACCAAGGTGATTTATAGTGCCAAGAGAAGGTGAAAAGGCTGAGAGGTGGATGACTAAACACGTTAAGGGTTCTCCCACCTGTGCCTCTGGTGCAAAGTTTCATGATGCAGACTACAGATCAGGATTATGTCTATACGAATGCAAAATGACTAACAAACCACAGCTGCTTATTAGAGCTAAGGCTGTGAACGTACTACTAAGACGAGCCAGTTTGGAGCATCTAGTACCTGTATTCTTCTTCTGGGATGGAGAAGACCGCAAATACTTTGTTCAGCTAGCTCGTGACTTCCTTCAGATAATGGAAGAACGTGGACAAGCAGAAATTCTTGACATGTACCTAGATAGTCCTGGTATTGTCAGTAAGCGAGGCAAAAGTATTCGCTTGACCGAAGACGTAGCACAGCGTATGTACGACACAGGCACTGAAATCGTGAAGTTCTCTCGTCACGATGAAGATGTATGGGTTATCGTCGAAGCTAATACATGGCTCGAAGCAACTGGAGAAGGACAATGAGTAGCGAACAGTTCAACTTCGATACAATCCTTATCACGTCAGTTGGACGTGGTGATCGTGTCGTTGTGGACACGCTCAAGAACGATACTAAGGTTCCCCTATTGGGTGACTTTTATGGTCTCGTTCATATCCAGGAACAACAGTACGTCCTGGTATCCTACTACCTCAAAGTAGGAGGAAACTTGGTACTGCGATGGCAACTCATCCACAAGGATGATATAGGCAGTCTTGCCGTGCCTCAGCAGGTGATCGACGAGGAACTCAAAGAATTCGAGGATTGATATGGCAGACTCCGAAGAGAAGACCGTAGTTCTGGAGGAGCAGACAGAAGGTGGCGATCTCATACTACGGAAGGGCACAGAATCGGAAGGTAATATTGAGGGAGCCAAGGTAGTGGATACAAAGGCCCCCGATGCAAAAACCGAGGAAAATGACAAGTCTTCAAAGATTTCTACGGCCGTCACCGTCTCGAAACCACGTGACATTCATAGACAGATCGTAGATCTTAACTGTCGTGATGTGTACGTAAACCCACAAGCATGGACAGACTTAATGTTGCTTGTCAAAGGCTGTACCATTGAGATCAGTGGGTTTGGTCTCGTAGAAGAACACGAGTGGGGTTTGGAGATCAGTAAGATCTTCCTCCTTAAACAAGATGGTGGTGGAGCACATACAACCATTGACCCCATGGCGATGGCAGAGCTTCAGATGGAACTGCATGATCAGGGCATCGATACAGGCAAGCTCCGTTTCTGGTGGCACTCTCATATGGGATCGACTAATCCATCTGGTCAGGACCTGGAGACGTTTGCCCAGTTCGGACGCACTGGTCCTCTTGGTCCCACGTGGTTCATTCATGCAATCCTGAACGCTAAGGGTGAAGGTTACTGGCGCATGGACCACTACCGTCCAGTACGGTTTGCCATACCACTGGAACCTACGATTATCCACCCTGCCTTTGGTACAAAGGACTGGGCCACTGAAATCAAGAACAAGGTCATACCTTCCCAGTACCGTGGTACTGGTTATGGTCGTGTTGTAACTCCTTCTCAAATGAAAGGAGCACAAGGACATAGCCCTCGGTCAGGTGCTTCATATTTCGGAGCTGGTATTGACCTAGACGACAAAGATTTGTTTCCAGGCATGTACCCAATGTAAATGGTCAAATGTGACCAATTAGAGATCAATTTAGCTCCTAACTGGCCACATGTGATCCCTTATAGAACTAAAAAATGCCGAAAAAATCTGGGGGGTAACCGATATGGAAACCGAAAGGTCAGATTTCGATTCGGGATCTGTTTTCCATAGACAACTAGACCTGTTCAACCCATCGGAGCACCAGATAGACATCCATCAGGTGGGTGTCGGTGCCACCGGTTCGTACAATGTGCTGTTCCTTACCAGCGTAGGCTTTAACAAGATCCACGTGTGGGATTTCGATGATGTTGAGATCCACAACATGGGGGGACAGCTCTATGGTCCTAGACATATCGAACGCTCCAAGGTTGAGTGTATCACTGAGATGATGCATGAAATGAAAGGAGCGACCCTGATTCCTCACGCAGAAAAGTGGGAGGGTCAGAAACTCCGGGGCATCGTAATATGTGGGATCGATAGCATGGAGGGTCGTCAAGCCCTTTGGCAACACTGCAAGAACCGCATGATGCAAGTTCGATTGTTTATCGATACTCGTATCGGTGGTCAAAATGCAATGATCTTCTCCGTAGTACCAACAGATCTACGAGCGGTCGAACGGTACGAAGAGACACTACACACGGATGAAGAGGCTGTCCCATTACCCTGCACTCAACGTGGAGTGTCAGATATTAATGGCATCGTTGGTGGTTTGGTAACCCGCCAGGTGCGGCAGTTTCTGAAGGAAGGTGAGCATCGAGTTGTTCCCGAAATTGTGTATTCTGCTATTGATGGAACAGTCATGCACCTCGAATAAGGAATGCAATTACAAGATCTAGTCGGTGCCAAAATTACAGCAGTGGAACCCCTCTTTCACTCATGCGGTACCGTCATAGCAGCAATCAAAATTGAGGGACTATTAGAACCTATCTCTATTGAAATAGAGGAGACATGCTTTGAAAATCTGAGGAGCGTGAGCTTCTTGGAAGTTGACAACGATGACTTCTGACACCCTGTATCCTTACCCGTTTCCTGCTTTATCAATACGGGTAAAACCAGGGTGGTTGTCACATGCAGAACGTCATGGATGGGCACTAGCTAAGAAGAGACAACAGATAAGTCTCTCTAGCTGGGACATAGCCCAACGCTTGGGTGAGATTGCTTTTGGCGCTTACTACAAGCTTATCAATGACTATCCAGAAATAGGCAAGCGGTTCCGTGGATTCCCAACACGCAGAGGAATAATTGCAGCGCACACAGTCCCGTTTGATGATCGACATCGAGACCATAACTTTGCTGCCCTCAAGGTGACCAAGAAATGGGCACGTGAAGCCTTTCATGTTCTAGGTATTTATGATCCACCTTTTGTAGACTTCCTCGGCTGGTGCTTTAAGACCACATTCGAAAATGCTCCGGGCGGTGACCGTGGTAGAACTAATATTTCTGTCCGTGAACTAAACTCGATGAGTACAATGCTGAAGGGACGTAAACATTGAAAGCCCTGAACATATTTGGCCCAGTAACAATGCGTACAGGGTATGGGGTAGCAACAGTCAATTTGACTGCTGCTCTAAGCAAGTTGTTCACCGTGACTCTTACCCCTCGCTCCCCTCCTCAGGAAGAAGAGGTGTTGTTCAACCCAGCAGTAAAAGAAGCGCTCGAACGTGGACGCACTGGGTTTGACTACAACACCCCAAGCATCAATATATGGCATGCTAGTGGACTACAGTCCTTTACTGGCAAGCAAAGGATCGGCTTTCCCATCTTCGAAGGGACAATTTTTAAGCCCGAGGAAGTAAATCATCTGATCAACCTGGATGCTATTTTTGTAACCAGTAGATG
>SDBT01011220.1_pt1 | contig 14438 bp, 33 predicted proteins | sample 2277101 | NCBI WGS metagenome assembly SDBT01 (sample SAMN10404973, study PRJNA504765) | marine sediment metagenome | isolation source: marine sediment core GS10_PC15, 103 cmbsf | place: Arctic Ocean: Southern Knipovich Ridge | collected 2010
CCGTCCGGCTGACCGGACGCCGCGAAGGTCAGGGCGAGACCGCCCACCTCACGGGAGAGCAGATGGATCGCCTCCAGGTGGTCCTCCGAACCGAGTTGAAATCGCACGGCATGGAGCCGAGCGAGGACTGAATCATGCGGGCGGGGGTGCAACTCCCCACCCCCGCCCACCATTCGAGGAGGGCTAATTGACGAATAAGAACGTCCGCTACAGCGCTACGGCGCTCATGGTGAGACTCAAGATTTCCAGGCCCCAGTTCTATAACCGCTGGAACCGGATGGTGGGGGCGATGCGGGCGGGCCACGATGCCCCGGCGCTGCTGCCGTCGCCGGTAGTGAACCCGCAGACGGGCGATCGGTGGTGGACCGAGGAAGCCGTCGCCGAATGGGAGCGCGACTTCGGGCACGACTACGCCCGCAACTACTGGAAGGAACGGGCCGATGGCTAAGGTAACGAGGATTGAATCCGCCGAGGTGGTGATCGAGGTCGGCGACGATGGGCGAATGTTATTCCTCGGCAGCGAAAGACTGGCGACGGAAGACCCTCGCCGGTGGCGGCGAATCGTTGACGAGGTTAAGACCGTGGTGGTGCGCCATCTGAACGCCCACCGTGATCTCGAAATCGACGCCGTGAACGCCTACGTGCGGACCAAGGACTACTGCGAGCATTGCGAATACGGCTGGGAGGTTATCGAGGAGAGTTGGCCGCCGACCGACGACGCACCGCTGGGCCTGCCCGCCTGCTGCGATAAGGCCCAAGAGGAGTGGTGGGACGAGCACCCCGCGGCGAAGGAATTGCGAGATGAGTGGCTGGACAAGGAGGCCGCTAAAGGCCCGAGGAGCGTAGAGGAATGAACGACCGAGCGCGGGAGATTCTGAGGCTGGGCGGCGAGGGCATTCTGACCCTGGCCGACCTCGCCGATTTCAGCGACGCGAGGGCGCGGATCATCATCCTCATGGCGGACGGCGGTTGGTACACCACCGACCAGATCGAACTCGCCGCCGGCGTGAACGGCGTCCCGGCCCGGTGCGGCCTACGCCGAGCCCAGGAATTGCGGGAGCAATACGGATTCAATCTGGAGAAGAAACGGCTGGAGGGTCGGCGCCAATGGGTGTACCGGCTCACGGTCGCAACCCCTCCGCCCGAGCCGGTTGCTACCCAGCCGGGGCTTTGGCCGTAATGGATCGGGCGACGTGGCTGGAGGCTCGCAGGAAGGGCATCGGGTCGAGCGACATAGCGAACATCGTGGGCGTTGCGCCGGCGGGTCGCGGCGGGTCGCTGGGCGTCTGGCGCTCGAAGGTGCTGGCGGCGGAGAGCGAGATACCGGAGGAGCTGGCCTATTGGGGGAACGAGGAGGAGCCGCTTCTGCTTCGCCGCTACCAGCGGGACCACCCCGAATGCTTTGTCCTCGGACCCACCCTCCGCGTGAACGATTGGGGGCGCACCGAATACGTCGACCAGGAGGACGTTGAGCACGATCTGGTTACGCACCCGGAGGTTCCTATCGCGATGGCCTCCCTCGACGGCGTGGCGTACGTGGGCGACCTTCTCGCGCACGAGCCGATTGAGGTATCCGCCATTCTGGAATGCAAGAACGTCAACGCCTACGCCCGCGGCTGGGGTGCGGACGGTGAGGCCGACGCGGTGCCGGAGCATCTACGGGTCCAGGTCGTATGGCAGATGGGCGTAACCGGCTGGCACCAGGGCGTGATCCTGGCGCTGCACGGCGGGAACGATTTCCGCGAGCACCCGATCACCTGGGACCCCGAGCTGTTCGATTACCTGCTATCGGAGGCGGTCCAGTTCTGGACCGTCCACGTCGAGGGGAATAAGCCGCCGCTGCCGGAGAACGCCGAGCAGGCCCGCATGATGTTCCCGCGGCAGACCGGCGAGACCCTGGTGGCTGAGAAGGACAGCCGCCTCGACGCCCTGATATGGGACCGCGTTCAGACCGCGGCGCTGCTGGCCGAGGGGAAGGCATCGCTCGACCGTATCGACGGCGAGATCATGGGCCGAATGGAATGGCACGGGACGCTGGAGACCCACCTGCATGAGAAGGCCGCGACGTGGCTCGCGCCGGAGCAAGGAAGATCCAACTGGAAACCAGTCGCCGAAGAATTGCGTAGCAAGATACGAATGGGAGATGAGAAATGGAAACAGCTACAGGACCAGCACCGAGCGAAGCCCAGCCGGACGTTCCGGTTCAGCCTGAAATCGGAGTGAGTATCGGCGACCAGCTTCGGGCGTGGCGGTTCCCGAAATCCTGGCTCGGTCTGAAACCGCTCTACGCAAAGAAGGAGCACATCGGCAACGCCATCTACGCGGACGCCAGGGCCTTCCAGTCGGCGCTCGATCAGATATGCGGATGGGACGGCTGGCGGGTCGGCTTCGAGCGGTGGGATTTGAAGTCCGCCCGGTGCTCGCTGGCGCTCTGGTCGGAGGAACGCGGGGAGTGGATTCAAAAGGACAACGTGGGCGAGGACTCGGTAAACATCGCGCCGCAGAAGGGCGGCGTGTCCGACGCCTTCAAGCGGGCGTGTTTGGCCTACGGCCTGGGGCGCTACCTCTACGCCGTCAACGTCAACAGCCTCGATGATCTGCCGCCGTGGGCGCTATGCGACGAGGACAAGGCGAAAGGGGGAGGGGGGGGTGCTCCGGCGGCGCAGGCCCCGCCGGACGTGAAGGCCCCGAACCCGGAGGACACCGCGGCGGGCGACGAGAACGCCTTCATGGGCGACCCGTCGCCGGAGGATCAGGCCCGTGCCGCCTACGTGACCGGCTGCATCGACCGGGCGAGCAAGGCCCGCAGCGCCGCGAACCTCACCGCCATCCACAAGGACGCCCTGGATGCCTTCGGTATCGGGACGCCCGAGCTTGGCCGCGTAGCAGCCGCAATCGTGGCGCAGGCAAAGTCACTCGGAGTCACTGTCAAGTGGGCCAGATAATGCCTGTACGGGCATTCTCCGTGGAAACGAGCGGGGTATAACGGACGGGCAAACGCGGGTGTGCCGCTGCGGGTGCGGCGAGACGTTCACGCCGACGCGGGACTGGAACATCTACAAGAAGGACGAGTACGGACGGAGCCACGCTGATCGGGCGAGCCGAGCCGTGCGGTTGAGTAGCGCGGAGCAGGGTGCCGTCCAGACCCACCGGCAGGCTCGGGACTTCAAGGCCGCCCTGGAGTGGATCGAGGTACGGCTGCGAGGGCCGGATGACCGGACCCGTGACGAACTGATAGACGAAGTTCTGGAGCACATCGAGGGGGTGCTTTGAGAGTGAACGGATCGCGGAAGAACACCAAGGTGAGCCGCAAGATGCGGCAGCGCCACATCGAAGGAGAGCGGAAAAAGTGGAAAGAAAACGAGAACGCACGGGTCAGGAAGGCGCACCGCCGAAGCCGGAAGCGGTCGCAGCGGAACCGGAGGGCAGGCCGATCCTGATCCGAGGGCGGCTGCGCCCCGACCAGCGGTTGCCGAGAGAGCGGCTGGTGGTCGATGTGCCGGGATTCCATAACTTCGGAGTTGACCCTGGCGCGATCATCGACCTGGACGCGATCCCGCCGGAGGCCTTCGACGCCGCCGAGCAGGCGATGGATCGGATCGAGGATTACGACACCAGCCGGGACCAGTTCGCGGAGGCGGCGGTGACGGCGGCGGTGCGGTTGCTGGCGGGAGAACCGCAGGCAGACGGTGGCACTTGGAACAGGCCACGAATCGCGCTCACGAACGAGCGCCCGATGGTGGTGCCGGTGGAGAAGATTGAGAAGTGGCGCGACCAGGAAAAGGCCAGCGCTGCACGGCAAGGGGCAGCTACCCGGCTTACGGAGGAAGGCTCCCGTTACATGGACGGCGCCTTCTTCGCTACCGGAGTGATCTTGGGCTTCCAGCGCTCCGAGCAGGTGGTGGACGATGCGCAACCGGCACGGAGCGAGGCGACGGTAGAGGCGTTGGCCGTCATAGCTATGGATCGTATCTGGTCCGGTCCCGAGAACCTGCGCGACCAGATACGCGGCATTCTCGACAATGCTGCGCCCGCCCCGGTGGTGGACGATGCGATGGTGGAGCGGGTGTTCGATTTGATATGTAGCGGGCATTCATTGGTGCGGCTGCTGTCCGACCCGCACGGTGGAGAGGATGAAGACTACGAAGATTTGAAGACCACTATCCGCGCCGCCCTCGCCCCCGAGCAGGAAGGACCGAAGGAATGAGTATGGGAGAGGTCGAACGAATCGGCTGGGATGGGCACACGTTCCAGCGGGGCGCGGAGCCTGACCTTGCGATGATGGCAGCGCTGTCCCACATGGATTACGGCTGGCGGGACGATTGGGAGCTTGCCAACGAGGTCGGGCCTTCGATTCACCCAAGGTACCAAGACGGCTGGCGGCGCGAACTACTGGCCGGAGTCGGCAACTCGGTAACCCGTGCGCTCGACTGCCCGCTGGCGTTCACCTATCGGCGGTGGAGGAAAGCACCGGACTACACGCGGGAGCATAGTTGGCTCTTGATGGAATGCGACGAGCCCGGGCATGGCGTGTTCTACGGGACGATGTACGACCCCGGGATGCTGCCGACGACGCTGGCCGAGCAAGGAGAGGAGGGCTAGATGGCGCTGACAAAGGAAGACCAACGAATCAAGGACACGATGGACGGCTGGATCGAATCGTTGCCGCAGGGCACGGTGAAGGCCGAACTCAACGCCGATACCACCAATGTGTTCAGGATCATCTCGGAACAGCGGGCGGAGATCGAGCGGCTGGAGGCTATCGAGCAAGAGCAAATCCGGCGTGAGCATCGAGATTGGACGGAGGAATGAGTCTACGGATACGAAGAATAACCGGCGAAATCCTATGTGCTGCCAAGCACCCGAAGGAAGAGGGTGACCTCTACATAGACGACTGGTGGCAATATTTTCTGGCGGTCGATAATCGGATCATCATCCCGGACGCCGATGAGGCTGAGACGGGTCGGCATCATTGGGCCGTCCATCAGCTTTTGGAGCGCAGATGGGGAGCGTGGCAGGCATGACTAGCGCAGCAGCGAGGGAGAGGGCAGCCAAGGCGCTCAGGACGGCGCTCGCACGGTTCACGGTTCACGCCCTATCCGAGACGACGGAAGGGCAGGCGTTGATTGTGGTCGATGAAGTTATCGCCGCCCTCGCCGCCCCCGAGCCGGAGCATGACACGGACTGCGTGGATTGCTACGGCCTTGGCAGGTCCCCCACGCAACCGGATGGCCCCGGCAGCGAATACGTTTGGGTGGAGTGCGAAGAATGCCAGGGCACGGGGAAGGCCCCCGAGCCGGAAGGACCGAAGGAATGAGAGGTAGCAGCGCCGTAATCAGCGACTATGGAGAGTATCGTTACAGGCTGGACCGATGGTGGCAAGACGGCGACCTGCGGCTCGTGTGGGTGATGCTCAATCCGTCTACGGCGGACGCAGAAGTTGATGATCCGACCATTCGACGGTGCATGAACTTCTCGAAGACGTGGGGCTATTACGGCGTGACTGTTATCAACCTGTTCGCCCTTCGCGCCACCGACCCGCGAGAGCTTGAGGCGCATCCGTCCCCAGCAGGGCCTGAGTGGACTGAGCATTGCGTGGAAGTACTGAGTGGCATCCAGCCCATCGTGGCTGCGTGGGGAGCGAGGCCCATTGCCGAGAAGCCGGGCGCGGAGCTTGTCAAGGCGCTGGGTCAAGACGCGGCGCGACTCTTCTGCCTCGGTACCACGAAGAACGGCCATCCGCGCCACCCTTTGTACGTGAAATCAGACCAACGACTAATTCCATACCCGCTGGCCGAGCCAGGAGAGGAGGGCTAGATGGCGCTGACAAAGGACGAAGTCCAAATCAAACGACGGTTCAGGAAGACGCAACGGAGGTTTGCTCCGGCAGCTCACCTCGACAGTTTGGCTGGGGGAATTGCAGAGGATTGGGTGTTGCCGCTTTGCGAAGACGGGGAAGCCCTGCTCGCCACCATCTCGGACCAGCGGGCGGAGATCGAGCGGCTGGAGGAATCATTGGGGAAGTACAAAGAGGCTTGGAGGCACCGATGACTAGCGCAGCAGCGAGGGAGAGGGTGGAGGAGGGTATCGCAGCGATTCGTTCGGCCCGCGAGACGCATGTCAAGTGGCGCGACTACTACGTGGGCGGCGGTGAACCGACCCCGCATGTTGGGGATCAAGCCCACCACGAACGCTACATCGAGCAGTACGACAATGTGCTGCGGCTCCTGGGCGTGGTGGAGGACGTCGAGCGGGTGTTGACCGAGCGACTTGGCTTCTTTGGGGCGAACCTAGCTCTTGGAATGTGGACTGACCAGGAGCGCCGAACCTTTTCTTATGCGCTGGGCCAAATGCGCTACATCCGAGACGAGGTGTTTGCCCAGCCCTGCGAGACGGAACCCATCAAGGAGTTCAGGCGTAACCCGCTAGTTACCGGCAAGGTCCAGCCCTGCGAGACGTGTGGGGGCAGCAACGAGGTCCCTACTGCGGCAGCTATCGAGGAGGTGCGTCAAGCGGCCCTTCACTTTGCCAACAGTCCGCCGAGCGACATTTACAAGATGAACAGGGAGCTTTCGCTTCAAACAGAGCCCTGCCCCACCTGCCAAGAGAAGGGGGCGTCGTGAAGAAGGTGCTGGTGATAGCAGAGAATCTAGGCGCGGCGAGAGGCGATGTAATCGACGGGCGCAGCGTTGTGCGCTTGGGGTTAGATGGGAACCTTGGGGTCAATCCAGCCGTGCTCGCCAAGCGAATCATCGACCCCTCCCAGCCCCTACCCGAAGCGGCGGTGGACGTGCTAATCGCTGCGCTCGATGAAAGATTAAATGTATCGTGGCCGTACAGGTGGACAACGATTGGACCGAGGGGCCAAGCCGAGTGGGCGAAAAGTAAGGCCCGCCAAGATGCGTTCAACCTGAAAAGGCGACGCGAGATCGCCGCCGAGATATTCCAAGCTGGTTGGGCCGCACTAATGGAGGGGGAGTAGATGGACCCGCTAGACATAACCGACGAGATGGTGGAGCGAGCCGCCTTCGCAGAGTTCTGGCTAGAACACCCGTTCGATTCGGAGCAGCGGGCGCGGGAAGGCTGGGAGCGGCGCAAGTCGATGGACTCCCACTATTACCTCGCCCATCTGGAACGGCTACGTAAGGCGCGGATAATCCTGGAGGCCGGGCTGGAGGGGGAGGGCGAGTGAACAAGGCCGAGGAACGCCGACGAGAGCAGCAACAAAAAAGGGACGAAACCTATGTCCAATGGCAACGAATCATCCGACGGGACGGCTCCCGATGCCGCGCCGGACTGCCCGACTGTACGGTGGCTGCGACCGACCGGCACCACGTCAAGCCCAAGGGGCGAGGAGGATCAGACGAAGACCGCAACATCATCCTGGTCTGTCGCATCTGCCATAACCGGATCCACGCCCACCCTGAGCGATCCAGCAGGGCGGGCTTCCTCCTTCATTCGTGGGAGGCGGAAGGGCAGGGTGGTATTCGAGGAGCCGCCTTCTGGACCGAGGGTGAGTGAGCAGTGGGATTGGCACTCGGGCCAATGGAGGAAACGACCGCCGCCCATCGTGCAGACGCTCGATGATCTGCCGGTGAGGCTGTTCGCTCAGGGGATAAGGGAGGTGCGGACTACCGTCCTGGCGGTGGTGGCCGTCCTGGTAATGTTCTGGCTGGCCTGGAGGCTCGGATCGGACCTGCCGTGGGGGATGTAATCGATATGTCGAGGGCGCCGGCGGGGATGTCCAACCTGGAGACGAATGCCTGGATCGTGATGGCGGCGGACGGCATCTACCCGGAGGAGCATGAGTTCAAGTTCCTCAAAAACCGACGGTTCCGTTTCGACTTCGCATGGCCCAGCCGCATGATCGCGCTGGAGATCGAGGGCGGCACCTGGAGCCGCGGCCAGTCCCGGCACACCTCGCCGCGTGGCTTCGAGAATGACTGTGAGAAGTACAGCTTGGCCGCCGTCCACTGCTGGCGGGTGATCCGGGTCACCTCAAAGCAGATCAACGAGGCGAAGATGCTCGAATGGGTGCGGGCGGCTTTGCTGATCCACCCGGCGGGAGGGTAGGATGGTGTCAGGACGAAAGGAACGACCGACCATGTTTCGACGAATTGACGCCCCCATCACCCTTCCTTGGTCGGTTGTTCTGGTGATGGGGGCTTTACTTTGCCGGAGCGAAGGCTAATGGCTTGGGTCCGCGTTGACGACCAGTTCAGTGAGAACCCGAAACATGCGGCGGTGGGGCCTGTGGGGTGGGGCGTCTGGCTCGCTGGACTGGCCTACTGCAACCGCAACCTCACCGACGGATTCATCCCTCGCTCAGTGGCGCACACGTTCGCCGACTTCAAGATGGTGGATGCGGAGGGGTGGATTTGGACGATAGCCCGCACGTCCGGCTCCGGCGGCGCCGACCTGGACGGGGAGTGGATCGCTGGCCGGTTAGTTGAAGCTGGCATCTGGCACGAATCCGATGGCGGCTACATGGTCCACGATTATCTGGAGTTTCAGCCGTCGCGGGAAGCTGTCACGGCGAAGCGGGCGAAGACAGCCGAACGAGTGGGCAGGTACAGGGGTAGACGTAACGCCGTTACTAACGCGCCTGTAACGCCGCCGGTAACAATCAATTCTGCTCCAAAGGACGGCGCACCTGCGGGAAATGCGGCGAAAAGTGATCGTTCTACAGGGGTAGATGTAACGCTTGCTCCCAACCCCAACCCCAATAAGGGAAAAGAACCACTACGTGGTTCCAAAAGAACGCAGCGCAGGGTGAAGCGATTGACCCCGAAGCAGCGGGCGAAGCTGGTGACAGACTTCACGCCCGTATTCGGCAGCGCGAGCAACGTGGAGGACCGGATTGAAAGCGCACTCGATCACAAAGCCTCCACCAACTACACCGATATGAACCGATACGTTCGGGGCTGGCTGAGGCGGGACGCCGAGAGGGTTCCGGGTGGGATGAGCCAGCGGGCCGAGATCGAGCGATACCCGGAGCCATTGTGGGAGGACTTCGAGCGGATCATCCAAGGTGGATACGACGAGGCGCAGGCGCGGGCGGACTTCGACCGCGAACACGAGAAATGGACGGCGGCACATGGCGGATAACCAGGAACACGAACGATGGCCCGTGCGGCACCCGACAGGGGACGAACTGCGGGCGGCATCCGATCGCTCCGGCGAATGGGTGGAGAGCCAAGACATCTTGTTCGCGGTAGATGATGCCGGGATCACCGTTATGAATGACGACGCGGCGCTGGACGAATGGTTCAAGCTCGCCGTTGAGGGGCTTCACAAGGCCCATGCTGCTGTCGATTTGGAAGACTTCGCCCTCGACATCTTGACAAATGCCCATCTGGTCTCGGCGTTCTGGCTCGGGGTGTTCTGGCAGCTATCCGACCCGCAGCTATCGAACGACCCAACACGGGCGAAGCTACGGATTGAGGCCCACAAGAACATGCTCGCGGTGAAGGCTGCCGCCCAAGGGAAGGCGGATTAGATGGCTGAAAACAGCAGCGGGGAAGCTAACCCCGGTGGACCTGGACGGGATGACGCATTGGGCGACCTGCCCGAAGGCGAAGGAGTTCAAGAAGCGGAAATAACGACGGAACAAATCGCGGCAGCGCGAGCGGTTCTGGTGGCGCGAAGCGCCCAGGCGAAGTATGCGTACCATGACGCCGTCGAAGAATTCGGGCGCAGGGAGATAGCCTCCCAAGTCTGGAGCCGGTCCGTGGAATCAGCGGCCTACGTCCGCCGGATGCGGCAGGAGGTGAACGAATGTAGAGCCGACCTGTCGATGTTCTGGAACGTGTTCGGCAACGACCCGGACTTGAAGGTCCGCGGCGATGGAAGGCTGGACCTCGATGGGGATTGAATCGAACCCGATAGCCAGACTGGAGACGTGCGAGCGGTGCAAAGGGACGGGGAGATACGAAGTCCTACCGCGCAGCCATGACTACTCGGAGCCGTGCCTGCTCTGCGACGGCTCGGGCCTGCGGCTGCACCGATTCGGGCCGATGGGGGAAGACCCCCGGTCCACGGCGCAGGAGGTCGCGGACGGGCTGGTGGCGGTTGCCCAGTCGGTCGGGAGCGCGGTGATGGACGCCAGCGAGCTATATGAGGAGACGCCCCTCATGGCATCCTCGCCGCCCGTGCTGCCGAGCCCGTACACCGCCCCGGTCGGCCCGACATTCGATCACGATATGACTCAGCCGCGGAAGCAGCGACGGATGCCCGAATGGTGGCGCAGATGGCGTCACCCAGCCCAGAGGAGGCGAGGATGACTTGGCTATGGATCATTGTGGGGCTGACCCTATTCAATGCGGTGTGGGTATTCGGTCGGGCGGTAGACCGTACACCGGCGAAGACCTCATCGCGGGGTGAACGTATGACGACCGCCCTGATCTCCGGCGCAATCGCGGCTATGGCGATCCGGGACTTGGTGGCGCTGTGAGCCCGAAACACCGAATGCGAATCTGTACGACGTGCGACGGCTGGGGGAAGCACCCGGGCGGCGAGAAGTGCGCGAACTGCTACGGGTCGGGGATGAAACATGCGGCGAATCCGGCCTACCAGGACTTACCGATGCCAGCGCGGACGAAGGCGCGAACGGTGGCGGCGAAGGTCGCAACCGGGGCCATGAACGCGACGGCGCGACAGGTGCGACGGCTGGCGAAGCTGACAAGGAGGCGACGATGAGCGCCCCGATCCGCCTGTACTTCGACACCGACGAATACGAAGACCCGTTCGGCTTCTGGGACGTTTACGGCCTCGACTACTACGGCAAGTCCGATCTGATCGAGACCGAGGACGGCCTGATCTCCGCGATCATGCTGGCCGAGACCCTGGCGGACGAAGACGGCTATACCCGGATCGACATTAGGAGGTCCGCATGATCGAAAAGGGGAGGGGGGGGTAGCCCGTGGGAATAAATAAGATCGAGGAGGCGACGATGATAGGGCGAATCCGGTGCAATGGCCGATGGGGAGCGAGCCCACTGACCGATGAGGAATGGGCGGACCCCCGCTACTCGGCGTACTTCCTGGCCGAGTGGGGAAGATTCCAATGCCAGTGCGGGCAGCACCACAGGCGCGAGTGGCGAATCCGAGCCGACAACCAGCCCCTACCGATCTGGCGATGAATAAAATCGAGGAGGCGAAATCGGCGGAGCGGCAACTGCTCACCGGGAGACTGCACTACCAAGACTTCATCGACCGGCTGGACGAGCTGGGCGTGGTGATAACGGAGGATGGCGATTTCCGGCACAAGGGGAAGGAGGGTCCGGTGCGGCGGAAGAACGCGGCCCAGCACGGCACCCGGCACATGTACGGCGCTCGGGGCTGTCGGTGCGCCCTATGCCGGAAGGCCCAGGCCGACTACGGGAGGCAGCGGAGGGGCAGCGCGAAGGCGACGCCAGAGGAGCCGGCAGCGCCCTCGACGCCCCAGCAATCCCAACGTACAGAGGAGGCCAAAGGGTATGGGGAGAAGGGGCGGCGACTGTCCCCGGCGCAGATGATACCGCGAGGGAGAAGGTGAATCAGGTCGCGGGGCCGACCCCCGGCGCGACTCGCACCTGCCCGGACTGTGAGGAGGAGCGGCCAGACTTCGAGTTCTTCGTGCAGGTCAGGCGGGCGCTCCAGCCGATCCGGAGTGGGGCGTGTATCAAGTGCTTCTTGGCCGACCGTGACCTCGGACTGCCGGAACGGTTGAAGCGCGGAGTAGGGCAGCGGCAGATTACCGGCTGGTTTAGAGGGCCAGCGGCCCGCAGGAGATAGGTAATGTCCAGGGATGGGACAAACGGGCAGGCAGTAGAATCGGGGCGAAGTGAAAGTACACGGCAGGCGCGGGAGGCCGAAATGGCAGTCACACTAGGTTACGAATGCGGAGACCCGCGCTCGACGTTTGACGAAGACCGGAAGATGGGGATGGGCACATTCAAGCGCGAGGGGTTCTTGCAGGAGGTCAATAGGCTCTTCTTCCATCCTCGCGGCCTGTCGCTGTGGTGCGACAAGGAGGGCTTGAAAATCGAGGATCATCGCGGGAAGGCAGAGCCTAGCTTTGCTGACCTGAGCGACCCGAAGGTGGTCGAGTTGGCGGCTGCCGTAGAGGAGGCGATGATTTACCCGGTACAGGAAGTCGGCGCAGCGGAGGCGGTGCCGGATGGAGCGTAAGTGGGACGCATGGATCACGCTCCTGGTGGGCCTGTTCATCATGGCGGTGATAACGCTGGCTGCGGTCGGCGGCGCGGTGTGGGCGGCGGCTCAGTGACAATGCACGACGGGCCGCACTTCAAATCGACCGGCGTGGAATGCGAGACGCCCCAGGACCTATTCGACGAGTTGGACCGGGAGTTCGGATTCACGCTGGACGCCTGCGCCTCTGCCGCTAACGCGAAATGCGAGCGGTATTTCGACGAGGTAGCCGACGGCTTGATGCGGTCGTGGGCAGGCGAAGTGGTCTGGTGCAACCCACCCTACGGGCGGCAGATCCCGAAGTGGGCGAACAAGATTCACCTTGAGGCGGAACACGCTACCATCGTAGCCCTCGTTCCATCCCGGACGGATACCCGGTGGTGGCACGATCACATGATGGAAGCGGACGAGATACGGTTCGTGCGAGGGCGGCTCCATTTCAACGGGGCGGTGAATCCAGCACCCTTCCCGTCGGCCATCGTGGTGTTCAGGCGGTGACGCATGGCGCGTAAGCCGAAGAAGGCCGGGACGAAGGGCCGGAGCCAGTTAGACCGCAGCGCCGGCGAGTGGATCGACGGCTTCCTGGCCTCGCTCTCGGTGTTCCCGAACGTCCGCTACGCCTGCCGTCAGGTCCAGATCGAACCCAAGACAGCCTATAACCGCCGCGACGCCGACCCCGAATTCAAGGAGATGTGGGACGAGGCCAAGGCCAAGGCCGTCGATTCGATTGAAGTCCTATCCTGGGCGGCGGCGCTCGGCGGCGACGTGCGAGAGCGCCAGTTCATGCTCAAGGCGCACAGGGCCGAGATATACGGCGACCGGCTCAAGGTGAAGCCCGAGTTCCCGGACCAGGAGGAGGACGAGTTCACGCTGGTGTTCGATCACCCGGCGGGCATCCTGACCGATAACGGCGAGGGCCCAATAGACGTGCCGTTCACGGTCAACGGGAAGGCCAACGGGAAGCCCTCCACCAACGGCAAGGAGTAGCGATGCCAGACCAATGGATGATCGACAGGGAGGATCGGCTCGACCGAGAACAGCGTGAATGGCAGGCCGAGCAGGACAGACGTTGGCGCGTGAGGATGCTGGTTGCGGGTGGATTCAGTGGAGTCATTACGCTCGCCCTCGTCGCCGCAAGACTGCTGACCTAGGAGGATTGCCGTGGGAGCGGTCAAGTGGGTCAGGCCGTGGATGTACCCGAAGCAGGCTGCGGCGATATTCAGCGGGGCGCGGATCGCGGTGGTCGAGGCCAGCACCAAGTCCGGCAAGACCGCCGGCTGTCTGATCTGGCTCACCGATATGGCGATGATCCTGGGCAAGCCGGGGCGGAGCTTCTGGTGGGTGGCGCCGGTGTACGGTCAGGCCGCTATCGCCTACCGCCGGATGAAGCTGGGCCTGCCGACCTGGATGTACCGGAAGAACGACACCGATATGACGCTCACGTTTCGGAACGGCGCGGTGATCTGGTTCAAGAGCGCCGAGAAGCCCGACAACCTATACGGCGAGGACGTGTTCGGTGTGGTGCTGGACGAGGCGACCAGGATGCGCGAGGAGGCGTGGTGGGCGATCCGCTCGACGGTTACCGCCACCCGCGCCCCGGTCCGCATCATCGGCAACGTGAAGGGCCGTAGGAACTGGGCCTACAAGATGGCGCGGCGGGCCGAGTCCGGCGACGCCGGCATGAGCTACGCGAAGATCACGGCCTGGGACGCGGTAGAGGCCGGAGTGCTGGAGGCGGACGAGATCGAGGGGGCCTCAATGGACCTGCCGGAGACGGTATTCAAGGAGCTATATCTGGCGGAGGCGGGCGAGGGCGAGGGCAACCCGTTCGGCATTAAGGCGATCCAGGCGTGTAAAGTTGACGGGCTTGCAGCGGGACCGATCACCTCTTGGGGCTGGGACTTGGCGAAATCCGTGGACTGGACCGTGGGGATCGGCTTAACCGATGCCGGGGCCGTCGCCGCCTTCGAGCGGTTCCAACAGCCCTGGCCGGAAACCGAGGATCGGATTGCGCTCAACACCGGGAAGGTCCAGGCATACGTTGACTCGACCGGCGTGGGCGATCCCATCCTCGACCACCTCCAGCGCCCCGAGCGGGGTGTGCGGCGCACGAATTACGAGGGTTGGAAGTTCAACGCGGGGAGCAAACAGAAGCTCATGGAGGGCCTTGCCGTCGCCATCCAGCGCGGGCGCATCGCCTACCCGGACGGCCTGATCGTGAGCGAGCTGGAGCAATTCGAGTACCGA
>SDBT01011221.1_pt1 | contig 14437 bp, 12 predicted proteins | sample 2277101 | NCBI WGS metagenome assembly SDBT01 (sample SAMN10404973, study PRJNA504765) | marine sediment metagenome | isolation source: marine sediment core GS10_PC15, 103 cmbsf | place: Arctic Ocean: Southern Knipovich Ridge | collected 2010
CGGCATAACTACCTCACTAAAACCTGCCTGAGAGACACCATCAATTTCAACACGAAAGCGAAAATTTTGTATTGGATTATTTCCTGGCATTATAACTTCTTTTGAACTTGAAATATAAATTTTTGATATTTCCACTCAAACTAAAATTGAATAAATCCTATATCTCTATAGATTTCTAAATTATGTTTGATAACTCTATGATGTTTTCTACCATAACAATCAAAAAACACTATATTGGATGTGATTTCTACTGGATTTTTGCTATTAAAATATGAAGAATTTGTATCCAGAAAGGTTGTGATTTCCCGCGATGGTGGTAAAAATTCAATATTTTGAAACAATGGAAGTGAAGAAATTTCTTTTAATCTCTCAACTCCGAATATTTTATTATTAAATTTGATAGATATTCTATATACTGGTTTTTTACCAATATTTTTAATAGAAATATAAAATAGGCCTTTTTCAAAAATAAAATCTATTATTATATCTGGAATTGATGTGCAAAACAATTTTCTTAAATATCCACATAATTTTCTAATAGGTTTACGCATAATAATAATTGGATGACTCTATAAAATTATTTTTTATTTTAATATATGATATCCTTTAATGCATATAAGACGTTTCGCTCATGTATCCAAAGCTCCGCTGGTTTTCGTAATCCTTCAATGGAAGTTATCACACCTGCGGAGGCTGTAACAACCACAATAGTTATATTAAGCAAATCTTGGATCCCAGCAAAAGTTAATGCTGCACTTGCAAGGACAGTTGCTAAACCTGTCAGCCCAAGAGTAGTATATCTTAACAGGCGATAAAGCTTCTTGTGTTTTGTGGATTCCTTGTCAAATCTTGATATTTGTTCCTCTAATTCCCCTTTTAATTTATTTTCCTTAGACATTATAACCCCTTTGTTCTTTTATTAATTGCTAACAGTGGAGCTCACCCGCAGCGAGCCGAGTGCCGCGAGGCGAAGCGTTCGGGTGCAGCGACTGATATTACCTAAAAGGTCCTCTAAAATTTTGTAATATTGTTTTGCCGATAAACATTAACATAAATACAGGAGGACCTTATCATACGTTATGCTCAAATTATTCAAAATACATCTGTGGCATCGATCTCCACGCCCGTGAGATGTATGCCTGTGTCATGAATGAGAAGAGTGAAATCCTTTTCCATCGTAATATGCGAACAGACTTCGACCAATTCAAGAAAAAGATGCAGCCATTTCACTCTTGAGTAGAATAGCATCAGGTTATGTAAGGTAATTCTGGCTTCGTATAGAGGTGCGGCATGTTCTAAATTTTCAAATAACAACAGATCTCCCGATATATTCATATCGGGATGTTTAGTGTCCGCCACTGCGGATCAGCCGGGGCTGACAGGTGGTTTAGCCATCTAGCCCGATGATAAAGAATTTTAAGTCAGCTAATTGTTTACGTTCATCAGATGTAGAGCGATCGTTAGAAATCTGTATTCAGTATTTATACAGTAAATAAGTCGATTTTACGAAAAATAATCGAACAGGAGGACTTTTTGTGCTTGTCGAAGATCCCCGCCAGTTGGCGGGCAGGCTGCCCTCTGGCGGGAATTTAGACCTTTAATATGTGTTAGGCGTTTATATTGTTTTATTCCCTAACGAAATCCCACCATGCCAGTTCAGGAGTTATACTTCCCTTAAGGGTATCCTGCCTTTTTAATCCAGGATTCTGTGCCAATACTCCTGCAGAAAAGATTTGCCATATCAGTAGAAATTTTTCATTCATAGTGATAAGGTATTAATTTTTCAATTGTTCCTTTATTTGAATGGATGTAGCTGTAACTGACAATCCTCCCTTGCCAGTACATTTTACACATTCCGGCATTTGTTCACCAACTCGAACAACAGTTTGAATGACTTCTTCGAGCGGGATAACAGCATCAAAACCTGAACAGGCCATGGTTGCTGAAGAAAGTGCGTTCATGGCAGCACTAATATTTTTTCCCAAGCAGGGTACTTCGACCCGATCGGCAACCGGATCGCAAATCAGACCAATCATATTCTGAATCGCCATCGATGCCGCACTAACGGCCTGTTTTGCCGTTCCTCCCATTAATTGGACAATTCCTGCTGCTGCCATTCCCGATGCCGCACCACATTCTACTTGACATCCATATTCTTCTGCTGAAAATCCAGGTCCTTGTGCAAAGTATACGCCAATAATTCCAGATGCAAAATAAGCTTTGATCAACGCATCAGAAGTTGAATTTAAATCATCGGCCACCCCTTTCAACGCACCTCCAATCGTTCCGCATGACCCAGCTGTTGGATTCGCAACAATAACTTCCATAGCACTTTTTGCTTCCATTATGGCTGAGACATAGGCAATAATTTTATTTGTCACTGAATTTTTGAGGATTTTCCCATCTCTCTCTGCATTCTCGATGAAATGTGATTGCTGATGCAAAATACGGTCTTTGTGTATAGTTCCTTTCAACCCCGTTTTAATACTATCTTCAATTGTCACAATAATATTTTCCATTTTATTTATAAGCACACTCTTCGAAAGTCCACTCTGGCATTTTTCATAAATTAATCCCACATCTCCCATATCCAGTTTGTTTTTCTCGGCATATTCCAGAAGAGATCCAATGGTATTGAAAGGTAATTCATTTTCATTTCCCGAAACAATTGGCAGAATTGGATTAATTACAATGACCTCATCGAAAACAGATTTCTTTTTTAACTGCATAATTATTTCAAGCGGAATTTCTTTTGATGATTTTAAATTTATCAGTGTACTATTTTTATCAGATGATTGAAACAACAATGTATTTTGAGAAACGAACGTCTTGATGTCTTCCGGAATTGGTTCATTATTTTTATTCCAAATCAAAATTTCAAAATAATCTCCCCGGATGTTCACATGAAAATTTTCAATTTGCTGAATTTCAAACGCCCCTCCACCAATCGAAGCGGCTACAAACTGAACCTTTTTCCCGCTATTGCCTTCCAGCGTAAGTCTTACTGTATTTGTATGTCTTGTTGGAAACGAGTTAATTTCGTAACGGATTACCACTCCAATTTCTTTGGCCAGAGATTCGGTATGTTTCATCTTGTCATCAATAATATTTAGCCCCAATAAACCACCATTGATTCCCATAACCGTTCCTTGCTCCATATAATTAGCAGCCCAGGCTCCATCCTCATCAAAATCGATGACTGCCTTTTTTAATGGCTCATTTAAAATATCAAGACAAACTCTGGCAATACGCCACGAAGCAGCTGTGTGCGAACTAGACGGCCCCCTCATTACCGGACCGATAACATCATTAAAAATGCCGGGGATATTATTCATTAAGCCATATCTCTTCGCCAAATTTCTCAACCATGGATTTATTATAAATTCTGTTCGCTACTACAAAATCCTGAATGGCAGATCCTACGCTTTTAAATATAGTTATATCCTCTGAAGAAGTTCTTCCTTCAATTCTATTTAACACATATTCCCCTATCTCTCCGATTATATTTAAGTTAAAATTCTTTGGATCTCTGATTGCCTTTCTAAAATCACCACTCTCATTAAGACAAGCTTCTTTGTCATCAAAATAAATACGAGATGAATTGATTATTTCAGGATCTAGTTCCTGCATTTCGGGTTTAAATGAGCCAATAGCATTTATATGTGTTCCTTTCTTCAAATGTTTTTTGTAAAATAATGGACTTTCAGAATTTGTTGCAGTGCAAATAATATCCACATCTTTCAGTACGGATAGGTCACGGGTAACTTCAATATTTGCCTTTGTTTTATCATTCATATCCTCAATAAATGATTCAGCATGTTCCTGAGATTTATCAAAAATCCAAATTTTCTCAAGCTTTCTTACCGCATTAACAGCTTCAAGTTGTGTTCTTCCCTGCCTGCCACATCCAAATAGTGCCACTTTACTGGAATCTTCCCTCGATAAATATTTTGTGGCCAGTCCACTCGCCGCCCCGGTGCGTAAGGCTGTTATGAACTCCCCATCCATTATTGATAATATTTCACCTGTCACATTGTCAATCAGTAAAACAATACCCAAAATGGTTGGAATGTCAGGAATGGAGTTCGAACTCTTCTGAGTAAGAATTTTAATACTTGACTTATCGTGATTATTAATAAAAGCAGGTTTTAATAATAAAGTTAATGATTCATCCCTTGTACTTATTATATAGCGCTTTGGGACATAACAATCACCTGACGACAGGCTTGCGAATGCAAATGACATGCTATCTATTGCTTCAGACATATTGAAGTATTTAGCCATCTCACTTCTTTTAATCAATTTCATTGGCTGTCTTACAGCTTGTTTATTCATCTGCTCTTACCATTCTTTTTCCATACCATCATTATTTCGTTATTTATTGAACTTATATATTATTCTATTTTCATTGTGAAATCATTTAATAACTCTATTTTCCACCGGGAAACAAATTATTCTTCCAAAATTCCTCCATGGTCCTTCTAAGATGAAGCGAAGTATTATCTCTTTCACTTATGGCATGAGAACGCATGGGATAAGACATCATACTAAAAAGTTTATTATGTTTTATCAACTCATTAACAAGCATTTCGAAACTCTGATAATGGACATTATCATCAGCGGTTCCGTGAATAACCATCAAGTTGCCTTCTAATTTTGATACATGATTAATTGGCGAACCATTATAGTACCCCTCCCTATTTTCACCGGGAAGCCCCATATACCGTTCCTGATAAATAGTATCATATAATTTCTGGTCAGAAACAAATGCTATTGCAATTCCGGTTTTATATATTTCAGGATATCGGAACATGCAATTTAAAGTCATTTGGCCTCCTCCGCTCCACCCCCAGATACCTATTCTTTCCTGATCCACAAAACTGAACATATGAAAGATTTCGGTTGCAGCTCTTGCCTGATCATGAGTAGCCAGTATCCCTATCTGTCCATATATTGATTTCCTCCAGCCACGCCCTCTGGGGACATTTGTCCCACGGTTGTCTACACTCATTATAACGTAGCCCTGCTGAGACATATACTGCTCCCAGAGCTGACCACCACTCCAGTTATCCTGCACTGTTGATCCAGCAGGTTCACCGTATATATAAAAAATCACCGGATATTTTTTGGATGGATTAAATCCGACCGGTTTGATCATCCAGGCATCCAGTACTATATCTCCAATATCAATTTTAAAAAACTCTTTATTATTTAATCCCAGGGCATCATAATTCGCTTTTAATTTAGCATTGTCCTCAAGCATTCTAATTTCCTTGTGCTTCGGAAGGCTAATGACAGATATCCTGTTTGGTGTAGCAGAGTTTTGGAACGTTGCAATTGCCCATTTCGCATCGGGCGACATCTGATATGAAAACTGTCCTCTCACATCTTTTGGGCTGATGCGTTCAGTAACGCCATTACCGTCGATACGGCTTTGGTAAAGATAACGTTGTGTATAGTTTGTCGGGGAAGCAATATAATAAACATAGCCCCCTTTTTCATCGATACAGTTAATGTTCACGACGTCAAAATCACCCTTGGTAATAAGGTCCATTTCTTTCCCATCCCTGGAAACATTATACAAATGAAGCCACCCATCTTTTTCGCTGGTCCAGGTAAAATATTTTTCACCGTCCAACCACTGAATGTTATCATGGATGTCAAGGAAAGCTGCATCCTTATCGGTTAGAATATTTTTTAACTCCATTGTCTCTGTATTCCCTATCCAAACCTTATTTGTATTTTGAAGCCGATTTAATTGCTGGATCATCACCTCATTTGAATTTGGGATAAAATCCATCCTTGCCAGGTAGTTATTCCTCGGCTCACCGGGGATATCAAACCATTTTGTTTGACCACCAGCTGCTGGAACAACTCCAACCTTTACAGCAGAATTGCTTGTGCCAACCTTTGGATAGGGGAATGGAATCGGTTGAGAATATACTGAGTCGATGTTATTAATCAAATAGAATGTCCCGGTCCCCTCGGTATCCGATTGCCAATAGGCTATTTTCTTCCCATCGGGGCTCCACCGAAACCCGTCACGACATGAAAGTTCTTCTTCGTACACCCAGTCGAAAGTTCCGTTTATAATTCTGGCAGATCCATCATGGGTGATTTGAACCACCTCAGAAGTTTTCAGGTCTTCTACATAGATATTATTTTTAATGACATATCCAACCTTTTTAGTTTCCGGTGAAAATTTAGCAAACATCATGGTAGAAGGTTCAGCAAATTTCCCAAGTTGTGACAATTCCCCTGAAACAAGGTCAAGTACCCAATAATCACCTTTCGTATTATATCTCCAAACACGTACAGATTTTGTAAAAATCAAAAGCTTTTTCCCATCCAGTGACCATTTGTAATCTGAAATCTGCAGGGGATTTTTCTCACCTTTTGGGATTAACTGGCTGGCATCAACAAGTATATATCGCTCTCCGCTTTTGGGATTATATTTAATGATGTTCCTTGTATCGGCGAATTCCTGCGACTTCTCAAGAGTACTGTAACCTGATCCATCTTCAAGCCACCGTACCGGCCCAAATCGGTTTTTCTCAAATTCATTTCTTTTATATATCCTCTCAAGAGTAAGGATGTTCTGACTTTTTTCCTGCGCTTCTACAAAAACAGGTGTTACGATTAATCCAATCAGGAATAAAAAAAGAGAAGTTTTCAAATTGCCAAGAAAAAGCTTTTTTAAAATATTTATCATTGATATTTTTGTTTTATACTTCAAATCAGACCCCACTATTCCTAAAACTTTATTTTCCCATTCAATACATCTTCCCATCGGATGGGAGCAGTTCGTACAAATTCATGTCTATCCTGTGGTATTATTTCTTTTAATTGTTGTTTAATGTTTTCATAGGAAGCTTTTGCAGCAAGATTGTGCCATTCTTCCGGATCCTCTTTTAAATTGTATAATTCTTCTTCCTTCCCATCATAATTAATATAATGCCAATGATCTTTAATAATGGAGTAGTGATTATCACCCAGAGAAGTAATAACCGGATAATCCCATTCGACGGAAGGATCGAACAAAAGAGGTGTCAGGTTATGTCCTGTAATCCCATCTTTCGGATTTAATCCACAGAGTTCGGTTAGAGTCGGGAAAATATCTACCAGAGAAACATTACGATAGCAGGCGGTTCCATTTTGACTGCCTGAAGACAATCCTCGGACTCCCTTCGGAACTTTAATCATAAGTACAGAATTGATTACGTTCTCCCAAAGGGCGAATTTGCGCCAGTGCTGTTTTTCACCCAATTGCCAGCCATGATCTGAATGGATGACTACAATGGTATTTTCCGCATACTCACTTTCCTCCAATGATTGGAGCAGTAGACCAACCAAGTGGTCCGCATAATTAATAGAAGCCAGGTATCCTTGAACTCCATTTTTCCATAAACCTGCGTGAGTAACATTTTTATGGTAATTCCCCCTAGTGGCTGTTCTTCGGGCCTTGTCCGGTAAATCATCCAAATCATCCTTATAGACTTTCGGCAATTGAACCTGGTCCAGGGGAAATTTATTATAAAATTTTTCCGGGACATACCAGGGCAAATGGGGTCGGTAAACCCCACAAGCCAGAAAGAAGGGCTTCTCATGTTTTTTCCTGAGCTGATCAGAAACCCATTTTACTGATGAATAATCTCCAGTTTGTTCCATGTTATATGGCAGCGGTTCGAAATCAAAAGCAATATACATTCTATCAAAAACCGGCATATTATAGGTGATTCCCTTCGGGTTATCTTCCCGAATCTCATTATCTGTTTTTGTAAAATATTTTGAGTTTGAGGTTGAATCATAAGCTGGCAGATAATACTCTGGCATGTGCTTGATTTTTGATGGATAATAATCATCCCATGATCTTGGATCGGGCATATTGTTATGAAAGATTTTTCCAGCACCGCCAACCCAATAGCCAGCCTGCCTAAAATACTCCGGGAGGGTTACTTCATTCGGTAGAACATGTCGCCATATCTGGGGATTCGTATATAAACCCGTGACATGGGGATGCTTCCCGGTCAAAAGAGCAGTCCGGGATGGATTACATGATGGAGATGCGCAATAAGCATTTGTAAAATTGACAGATTGTTTTGCAAATCGGAGCAGATTAGGTGTTTTTGCTTGAGAATGCCCTCTAAGGGGTTGGATCCAGTTGTTTAAATCATCAACCGAAATAAATAAAACGTTTGGCCTTTTAACCGTTTTATCACTAAGTGTGTTACAAGCAGGTAGTATATATCCTAAGGATGCCATTCCGGCTAAATGTAAGAATTCCCTGCGTTTAATAGATTTTCGCATAGTTATTCCTCAAATTTTATACCAGCCCAGGTGGAATCCTTTTCCATCGTAATATGCGAACAGACTTTGACCAATTCAAGAAAAAGATTCAGCCATTTTGAAATTTGCCGATAAGAGAAGATGAAAAAACTCCGGTAGATTGATTTCTCGCAGCGGCGCAGTATTTTTTTAGACCACGGATGACACGGATTAAACGGATTTACACAGATTAATTATTCTATTTTATTTTTATGACTCCCAAGCTGAGACCGGGGATCGTCAAACCTCTAAAAATCAAAAAAAATTTAATAATTAAAGATCGGCCATTTTGGTCGTTCAAAAAGTAGGCCGTCGGAGACAAATTATTTAACATAGAAAAATCAAGGATTTCAATTTTATCCTGATGTCGGCGAAGGCCGGGTGAAGAATCAAACTCGAAATTTCTCAGGCAAATTGTAGGGGCAACCCCGATAATATCGGGATTTTCGACCGGATCGGTACCCCACCAGCTGAAGGTCAAAACATATATGTCAGGTTAAAACCCATTCTGCGGAGAGGGTTGGTTATCAGTCGCTGGTTAAATTGAAACTTAACGTTTTATAAGCTTGCAATTAACGCCCAGAGATTCCATGCGGTATAAGCTTTTAGATTAGCATTAAGTGGCTGACTATGGGCGGAACTACAATTATACCAATCTACACCTTCTATATGTGAATTCTGCCACTCAATTGCCCAATTAGCATCTTGTGAACCATTCCCATCACTGTCATAATAACATCCATCATTGGCATTTAACAACATATAGTCTGTATCACCATCTGGATGGTATGATTCAATATTAGCAAAATCATAAAGTAGTTTATTATTTTCTATACAATAATTCCTTATTTGTTCATTCCGTATATTAAGATTACCATCTTCTCCACTTCCATCAAGATGACCTGTCATGTATACAAATTTTACGCCTGGATAGTCTGATTCCAATTGACTCATTAGATTTAAATATGTATTAATATCTTCCTCTGAAGCTGAACTAACCTGACCACACCAGGACCAAATTACTACATTTATATCAGGACTGTTTTCTAAATAATTCCTCGTAGCTGTTGCCCATGATGTTCGATCTGGATTTCCAAGATCGCTTGCCCCTGAGAATGGTCTATCACGAAGATCAAGGCTTCCATTTGATCCACCATTAGTAAATGAATATAACAGTCCTTTAAAGGTGATTAATCCTTCCATCCCTGATATAATTTGACTTCCATGTGAAGTATGACCATAAGCAATATGAAGTTTGCTTTTTGCATTTTCAATGTCTTCCGATGAAAGGAGAGATAACTTTGCTTTTGTATGGTCTATTACCACTGATTCCTCATCACTTATTGGTTCAGTACTAGTTTTACATGAGTTGAGAAACATAAATATAATAATCATAAAACAGAAAGAAGGGAGTAAAATGGGATTCTTCAAAATGTCGTCCTCCGAAATATTCATTATATGAGAATCGGCAAAGATTGATGTATCTTAATAATATATCACATATAAATAAATTGAAGGTTTAACGCTCGGCGCTTAACCGGCGGTCCTGTCGAAGACCCCGTCCCACGGGGGCCCCATCATTTCTTTGAATGTGGAGATGAAAAATTCTCCATACAATTCTCGCATAAAAACACACTATTGTGTTAATTTGTCCGCATTTCGATGTGTTTTATTGTTGTTCTTTTATTTATATCAAATGAATAGTGACCTGAAGTGTACTACCTCCTGGATTATTCAATTACCTTCCTTAAAACCACGATCGGTACAATTTTTGCGGCAATTGCAATTAAAATATAATCCCGGTTTATTCCCAACAGTTACAATGCAGAAAAATCAATTACACAATTTTACACCAGCAGAACGGATTACAAACAAAATATATTTTATAAGGGAGCAACATGTTCTCTTAGATCAAGATTTAGCTGATCTCTATGATGTAGAGACGAAACACCTTATTCAGGCAGTTAAGAGAAATAAAGCACGCTTTCCGGTTGATTTTATGTTTCAATTATCAAACAATGAATTTGAGAATTTGAGGTCACAAATTGTGACCTCAAATCGAGGTGGTCGTAGGTATCTACCCCATCGGGGTGAAATATTTCTCTATAATTCCAAAAAAGTTAATAAATATCCTTCAGGTATATCAATATTCCAAAACTTTGTAAGCATCTTTTTTATGTATAGTAATGTCCAACTTAGTAGAAACGATTTACCTAAAAGAAAGGAGATGTATCATTGGGAATAGCTGAATTTAACCGCTTTTTACAGGAAAAGATCCGTGAACTGGGTGTTCCGGAATTAGAAGCAGTGCCGGCAGCAGCTTTGCTGGAGCAGAGTGGTTTGCTCAGAGACTCGCAGCACCGCAGCGATCGCGACGTCCGCAAAGATTTATTTTTTAATAGACCACGGATGACACGGATTGGTCCACGAATTACACGAATTGACTCACGAATTTCACGAATTATTTAATACTTTTTTGGATCGGCCATTTTGAAATTTGCCCCGAAGCCTCGGGGTCCGAGTTGAAGCACTTGATATTACCTAAAAGGTCCTCCCAAATTTTGTAATATTGTTTTGACGGTAAACATTAACATAATTATAGGAGGACCTCATCGCATGTGTATAAACTTGGAATCTCCCCATTATGCTCGAATGCTGTAGAAGTAAGGACCATAGACACCTCCTGTTAAATAGTTCCAAAAAATCTTGATGAAAATAAAATTGTTAAACCACCCGGTTTGAAAAATGAACTAAAAATTAGTCTGTTTAAATTTTAACCGGACATTCATGATGAAAAGTATATAATCCACAGTTTGTAATTAAGGAGCTAATTCACTGTTACATCTATCTTAATACCAAGGACACCTTTTACAATATCACTTAAGTTTTCCTTGAGATAAAATTTATAAAATACTCCAGGTGATATGTTTTTACTAATATAAGCGGCACCCAAATCAATAGAATGATAAAAACGATCGCTAAACTCATCAATATCCTCAGTGATTATAACCAGACCAACCAATTCAGTAAAAATGGCAAAATTCTTTCCCTGGAAACCTGCAGTTAATCCGTAATGCATAAAAAGTTCAGTATCTCTCCCTTCCCCCTTGGTAGATATCATTATGTTTGGTCCAATTTCAAGACCATATCTTAGACCCTGAGACGATAATTTATGGTAAGCGTAGTTTCCATAAATAGTAAGTAGGTCAGACACATATTTATGAATATCATAATAATTTGTAAGCATTCCAAAAAAACCGATATCTTCTTTAGCTGTCGGTAAGAATAATCCAAAAGATCCGACAGAACCATTATTATCTTTAAATCCGTCATGTGTTTGTGCACCAATATAAATGTTTCCGACACCATTTTCGGCATCACTCTCTCCAAAGGCAAAAGTTACATAAGGTATTGACCCCACGATATTCCATGTTTCGCTTAGAGGAATATTTAGTGAAAAATCATAAACTCCCGAAAGAGTTGACAAATCCTCATCCTGCTCGAAGGCAGGCCGCATAAACCGGAGTCCAAACTGTGATTTTTCTTTGGGCATACTATGTAAAATAAAAGTTTGAGCCGATACACAGTTAAGCAACAGGCTTAAAAAAACGCCAATAAAGAATGTAATAAATACAGATGTTTTCATTTTTAAACCTCCAAACAAGAACGGTTTTAATCTTCATTAATTATATGAAATTATAATTCGCTTGAAATTTTAATAATACTGGATTTTCTGTCATCTACAGATACTGTCCTGGAGGTAGTTCTTTAATCAGATTAAAAACGTCGTTCGGTTTTGTAAGTCTTCTAGAAAGCGATATTTAAAAGGAATATATTGGTAAAACACACTAATATAAGAAGATTAGGTACGATATCAAGGGGCAATTTCGCCGGTAGCTCTGTGAATTTGCGAAGCCAACATCGACTGAAATATCACAGATATCAAAATCCAGCATTAAAAGATAATATGAGTTCTCAAGTCAGATATTTGCGATCAGAAAATGAGTGGAAAGCCAGAAAGCGGCATCTCATCAGATAAATGGATGAAATAGAATCTGTGGCAGCAACAAAAATAGTTATTGATAATATGAAAAGAAAAAAATAAGTTTTTATTTTGCAATCATAACAGGAGTTTCTTGATATGTATGAATTTATCGATTATAACCATAACTATATATTTGAATAATTTCACGGATGAGAATACTATACGTAACTGATCTACATGGATCCGAATGGAAGTATGATCGAATATTTCATTTGTCGCAGAAGTATAAAATCGATATCGTCATTAACGGTGGAGACATGTATCCGAAGGATAGAGATCTGTTTAGCCAGGATCGGTTTATCATTAAATACCTGGATTCCTATTTTGCAAAATTTGATGCTGCCGGTATTTACTACCTATGTTATCCGGGTAATGACGATCTAATAATATTTGATCATCTGTTTGAAGAGATTTTTAAGAAATACTCATTTATCTCAAACATTGCCCAGCACCGGATCGAAATAGGTGATTATGAATTTCTTGGGATGAATTGGGTTGTGGATTATCCGTTCCGTTTGAAAGACCGATGTAGAATGGATACGAATGATTATGCATTTCAACAGCAATTAGGAACTGGCCTTATATCTAATCCTGACGGGTGGAAGGAAATAGACGATTGGTTTGAATATGCCAAATCTTTACCAACGATTGAAGATGAAATGAAATCTCTGATTATTCCGAATGACATGAAAAAAGCCATTTACGTTATTCACATGCCACCAGAAAAATTGGGATTGGATGAGTGTGGTGACGGACTGAAAGTAGGATCAAAAGCAATTTATAATTTTTTGATGAAACATCAGCCGCTAATTTCCCTGCATGGCCATATTCACGAATCTCCTGAAATGAGTGGCAGGTGGCACGCGACTTTAAATAACACTTTATGTATTCAGCCGGGTCAATTAATACCACTTACCTATGTAATCATTGATCTAAAGACGATGGACTTTAAACGATATCAAGAAAATGAGTAATACATTATCAGGAAAACAATAATCAACTGGTATCTCAGCGATGATTTTCCTTTTCTGTTCTTCCATTCTCTTTAATTTATCGCTCATAAAAATACCATACGAGAAATAAGTTCTTAATATCTTTTTCTAAATTCCAAACAAAAGACCGGCCCGAAATCCATAGTTACTTGCATCGCGATCATCTATAAATCCCGGAATAAATTGAAACCTCCCGGACAAATCTAATGCAACAAATTTATTGAAATGTAATTCAAATCCGAGTCCCAGTCCTATAGTCGCACGACCTTCTTTTACTTCCGCGACATCCACATAACCTGCTGGCCGTGACTGAGCCTCAACCGTCATTTTATAAGTTCCCACCAGTACCATACCAAAGACGCGTATATTCCCCCGGTTAAAATATCCCTTAATCCCAATCAGTATGGGAAACGCACTAAAATGCGCCGTTCTCTTAACAGATATTGTCGGAATATCAATTCCGATTTGAAGAATGATATCCTCATCTCCAGGAGGCCATTTAAGGTATCCTACCATACCGATTAAAGCGAAACTTTCGGTAAATGCATATTGAACCAGACCGCTAATCCCGGTTCCCATGTTGACATTTCTTATATAATGTTCACTCGCAGGATAAGATAATTCCCCTCCAATTCCAAGAGACAGTTTGCTCTGCGCTTCAGCAACCTGGTAATAAGAGAGACTGACCTGCACCAACAGCACGATCAAATACTTATTCATGATTCTATCACTATATGATATCACTTTTTCTCGAGTACGTTACCAGCCAAAACGAAGGAAAAATTTTAGTTTTGTATAATAAAAGGTATGGAAGACATCGTTGTCGAATCCTTCGGAGGTCTCTCCTCCCCAGGCAATCAGTCCCGGTAAGGCTTCGGCCCCAAGTTGGAATCCATCGGTCTGGACGACATTCAAGCCCAGCCCGGCATATATTTCAAAACCGGACAGGCCATCACTGCTGATCGTTTCCATTCCCAGAGCATCCCCGTATTCATCATAGGTCATCGCCTCAAATGGATTCTTGTAGGACCATCTCATATAGGTATAGCCGAGGCCGGCACACAAATAAAGCCCC
>SDBT01011222.1_pt1 | contig 14436 bp, 15 predicted proteins | sample 2277101 | NCBI WGS metagenome assembly SDBT01 (sample SAMN10404973, study PRJNA504765) | marine sediment metagenome | isolation source: marine sediment core GS10_PC15, 103 cmbsf | place: Arctic Ocean: Southern Knipovich Ridge | collected 2010
AACAAAAGATAACTACTAAGAAGAAAAAGTCTAAAAAAGAAGATAAAGAAAATAGAATTAAAGTTATATCACCAACTGGAAAGCTAGGAACTATACTAGAGTCTGAATGGGAAACACTTAAACATGAAGGATATAAGAGAAGATAATGCCTTTTGTAGCTGATAAAAAATCTAGTTTTATTGTTGATGAAGAGTCTAGTTTCATTCCAGATGCTGTTGAAACTAAAGAGACATCTTTCGTTCCAGATTTAAAAACTACTAGCTTTGTTCTAGATAAATTACCTGACCCATTTTTGGAAGAACAAAAGAGAATAGCATCAGCTGTAGATGCTAATAGAACAAAAGATTTCTTCTTAGGTAGACCAAGAGCTTTTACTGAAGCTGAACCTCCAAGATTAGAAGCTATAAAGATACAAAAAGTTAAAGATGCTGCTATTACTGAAACTAAGATTGAAATTGTTAAAAGACAGTTAGAGAAAGACTTTAGTGAAGAAGGTTTGTATGGGCTAAAAGGCACTGCTACACTACTAAATGTTTTTGGAGTTAGAAGTTTTTTAAGTGAAAAAGGTTTAGACCCAATAGAGAAGTTGATGGGAACTGAACAAGGTTTCTTCTTAGTAAATGAGGCTGCTAAAAGAATCGTCTCTGAGAAACCTTTTAGTGTTAAGAAAGCTGCAATGACTTTGCCTTTTGATGTTTCTGCTGCAATGTTAGAATTTAGTGCATTACCTGATGTAGCCTCTAAGATGAAGTGGTTAGATAAAGCTAAGCCTGCGGTTAAAAGGATTATATCTACAGGCGTTTTGTTTGGAGAGAGAGCTGCTTTAAGAGCTCCTGAGTATCAAGAAACTGTTGGCGATAGGCTAGTAAGCATAGGAACTGATACAACTCTAGGCTTTTTACTTGGCACAACTGGCTTAGGTGCAGATACTACAGTTGGAGCTTTAGAGAAAAAGTTTGGTTTCTCTCGTTCCATGATTAGAAGATTTGCATTAAGAGCTCCAATAACTGCAGGAACATTGGGAACTATAACAGCTTTAAGAGGAGGAAGCAGCAGCGATGTTTTAGAAACTATAGCTGGAGCTTTAGCTTTTGAAACTTTGGGTCTAGTTAAGTATGCAGGTACTTTAGCACTGGCAAACAAAGCTATTAAACAAGCTAGAAAACTTCAACCAGAACTTAACAATTTATCTAATCAAGATGTTAAAGCACTTTTAACTGCTCAAGCTACAGCTGTTGAAGAACTTCTAAAAGTTAGTCTTAAAGATGCAATAGTATCTAGACGCTTAGATAAGATGGCTAAACAAAATATTAAACTTATTGAAGCTAGAGCTAAGCAACAGTTTTTAAAGAGAAAAGAGTTGTTGCCTAAGAAAACTAAAACGATTAAAATCTTAGATGCACAAGGGAAACCTGTTGAGAAGAAGGTTGCAGTTCGAACTAAACCTCAGACATTCAAAACTTTATTTAGAGCTATAACAGGAAGAACTTCTGATAGTATATTTGTATCAAAAGATGTTATGGTTGCAGCTGGATTTGGTGATAATATTGAAGAGTTTAAAAATGTCACTTTTAATAATCCCTTGAATGCAAAGTCTAGAAAAGATGCATCTATTAAATTATTTGGTAAAGATATTAGCCCTAAAGGAAAAGGAGAAGTTGGAAAGTTCGGCAGGACTGAAAAAGCTATTATTGATTTTGATTCTACGTTAGCTAAAGCTGCAAGAGCTAAAGGTCATGATGCAATAATTTTTCCTAATGAAATTCAAATTGTAGATAAAACAGTTGTAGGAAAGCAGAGGACTTTGGCTCAAAACGTAAAAGCTAAACAAACAAAACAATTCAACAAATATGTTTATGCTAGAAACTCTGGTGTTCTTTTAGAAAATAATCAGATAGACAGTATTAGAAAAATCGCTGGAGATGATTTAATATATGCTAATGTCATCAATCATGTTAAGAGTTACTATAAAACTTTTCCTGAAGATGCTCAATCAAGACAGTACATATTTGAGCTTTCTAAAGAGATGGCACTTAAGCAAAAGCAGTTTGGTAAGAAGGTTGTTAAAGCAGATACTAAAGGCAGAGAACAAAGTACCTTAAGTGCAACAGCTAGATTGGTTAATGCTATAGGTGATGTAGAAGCTAAAACTGGTGTGCCTCTTCTTCAAAATGCTGAAACGATTGTTAAGAGTAGTAACAGACAAGCATACAATGTTAGAACGATTGTCCAAAAAGCTTTGAAGGATAAGAACTTGTCTAAGCTTAGAGTTGCAGTTTTGGAGTCTGACTATGCAGAAAATATTAAAAGAACTGAATGGTTGTTTGAAGAGAATGCTCAAAAGAGACAGAAATTATTTGACAAGCTGTCACCAGATTCTAAAGTATTAGCTACAGTCATGGACGATTTATTACAAGGACCTATAGCTGCTGAAGTTAGAAAAGGTCGTTTCATGCTTTGGGATGCAGCTGATAAAGTTGTCAATGATAAGATTACTAAGATTATGAACAGTAAGATTCCTGATGAGAATAAAAGGAAAGGTTTAAATAAGCAAGTTAAGAAGCTTAAAGCTGTACAAAAAGAATATGTACCTGATGCCAAACTTGAAGATTTGACTGCTTTTAGATATGCGAGAGATAGTGGAAATTTAGAAGGTTGGCTTCAAACTCAGACTACAGGTACTAGGAAACATTATTTTATGTCTGGAAAAGAAGCTAAACAAATGGACGAGTTTCTAGAAATGGGAGTTCCAGAAGAGTTGGCCAAAATTCTTAAGAAACCTGAAAGTTTAGCCAAACAAGATTTGCCAGCATTTCATAAAAGAGGCAAACGTGCTAAGGTTGCTAAAAGAGGTTCAGCTCTTGCTGCTGTCATAGAGCATTATGAGAGAGTAGCTATTCAAAATGCTACAGCTGCTGATTTAAAAACTTTTGTGAACAACGTAGCTAGAACTGAGCATACTAATAGAGATTTAGTTTTATATAGAAGATTCATAAACAACTCTTTACATCGTTATCCTCATGTTGAGTTGCCAACTCAGTTAGCTCAAGGTGTTAATAGAGCTTTTTGGACTATAAGATATTTAGACCCTGCTAACGTTCTCAAGTTTGACATTCGACAAGTAGGTCAAAACTTTGCTTATGGACCTTCTCAAGTTAATATTCTTGACATTGCTAAAGCTCAAGTTAAGTTTTCTAAACAACTAGCAACTGGTAAGGTTGATGAAGGTCTTAAACGAGCATACCAAGAGATGTGGGTTGATACTGTAAATCAATCTAGAGCTATGTGGAATGAAGCTATGTTGCAAGTCAACAATTCTATAGGTAATCAATATACTAACAATAGTCGTGCAAGAGCTATTATGAAGTGGGGTTCTACTCTCGCTGCTCAAACTGTGCCACTTTCTGATACTGCAAACAGAATGGTATTATTTACTCCTTTATACATTTCGGCAAGAGACAATGCACAACTATTTAATGATGGTAAGATTAGTAAAAACAAACTATTAAGTAGGCTTAAAGTTAGACCGCTTCATCCTACTCAGCAATTGATATTAGATTCTAAAATAAACAATCCTCACGAATATGCTAAAGAGTATACTAAGATTAAGATTGCAAATGTGCATGGGACGTATGATACTAAGCTGCGAGCTCTATTTGCTCAAACACCATTAGGAAGGATGGCAGGTGGTTTAGTGGTTTTCCCTAGAATTGGTGCTGAGATAATGACACGGAATGGAGTTAGACCAATAGTTGATGGTTTAAAAACTCACAACTATAAAAAAGTTTGGTCTGGTGTAGACACTCTCTTACGATTTGCTACTTCGTCTGCTGTCACCAGTCGTGCAATGTTGCTGGCTTTTGGATTTCATGCTTATCATCCCGTTGGTACAGTTTCAACTTATAGTCCAGGTTCTCCAGGACTCTCAACTATTCTAGATGTTGCAAATGATATGTCATTTACTTCCTGGGCAGGTAGAGATGCAGGTAAGAGTGAAGTTGAGATTGCCGCTGATATGGTTAAAGTTGCAGCAGGTAGATTGGAGATGTTTATCCCTTTGTCTGCATCTTTTGCTAATACTTATGAAGCAAACAATAATGTGAGAGGCGTTAGACTTTGGAAAAGGATTGAGAAAGAGTTGCAAGATGATTATTTAGTAAAGAATGGTGTAAGATTTAAGAAAGAAACTAGAACTAGTTGGGAGAAGTTTGCTCATATTGCTTGGGGAGGATTTGAAAAGAGTAGACAAGAGAAGATACAAACTTTTGGAACTAAATAATTTTAATATTTTTTAGGAGATGAAAAAATGTGGGAAGTAATTGTAACAGACATTTTGGTTGGTGTGGGTATAGCTCTTTTGGGAGTACTCACGAAAGTATTTAGTAGTTGGGTTAATATTCAGAAGAAGACAAAAGAAGAAAATAAAGAAAGAATTGCAACATATGATGCTTGGGACGCTCTTAGTAAAGGAGTGAAGATTACTCAAGATAATTACGTTGACAATATTAAGAAGAGTGCTCAAGATGGTAGATTGACAAAAACCGAAATTGAGAGTGCTAACAAGAAAGCTGTAGAAAGTGCTGTCAGTTTAGCTTCAGGACCTGCAGTAGAAATTATTACTAACATGGCTGCTGAGACTATTACGAATATTATTGATAGTTTGCTAGCAGATAATAAAAGGAAGTAGCCGCTTTTTTCTTCTTCTGCACGATGATTGGAGGTGGCTAGAAATAGTTACCTCCTTTCATTAAAAAATTTATCATTTTCATTTAATGAACAACATAAAAATCGTTTTTTAAACTTCTAATCCAAATCGAGGACAATCTTTAATATGTTCTCCTGTTCGCTCGTAATATCTTCTACAGTTACATGTTAAAGGCACTTCATCTAAAGATTTCCAACCGTTAATGTCATAAAGAAGCGCAACTAACGCCATTAACTCTTCTTTCGTGAACTCACTTAAAGCAACTCCTTTGAAAGTTCTCTCTAAATTTAAGTAACTCTTTAGTCTTCTTCTTGCGTACTTTATATGTAAAATCATTTCTTCTTCCCCACAAATTTATACTCAATATTTCCTTCTCTCTCACTAACTTGAACAACTTTCTCTTCAACTAAAGTAGTTACAATAACATCTAGTTGTGCTGATGTTAATTTATTCTTCATTTGAGATATTAACTCAGACCTTGGAATAGTGCCTCTATTAACTATAGCAAACAACACTTCCTCACAAACATTGCCAACGAACTCAGCTGATATTGATTGTAAGACTTGCGGCATTGCTCTCTCTACAAATGATAGAGCTATTAAAGCATTCTTAACATCGTGTTCTTCTATTAGTCTTTTGTCGTTTCTTGAAGCCGCCATTACCATTGAGACTTTTAGTACAGTAACATGTCTCCTTCCAGCGTATCCCGAGAGATTTCTATTTGTAGCTAAAACGCTATCACTCTTAAATCTACTATACTCTAACTCATAAAGCTTTAGTGCTTCTGGAGTTAAAGAAAATGAGCCTCTCATGACAGCTACTTCATCTAAATCATGTATAATATCCTCCCATCTCTTTTGATTCTCTTCGTTAAGCTTTGGCCAGGCTACATCTCCAGAAGGTTCATTTTGAAATACGAAGACTACTCTACTAGTAAACCCTCCACCAATAGCAACTTTGGGCACGCTTTCTCTTATCCACTCTATAGTAGAACCTCCTAAGATTGAAATACAAGAGTTCCTAACATACTCTATACCCATCTTTCTAGTCATGTACTCAAAATCTGTACAATCATAAAGCTTTGTAAGAACTGAAATTAAGCCACTTTTAAATGAGTTCATGTCTATTAGTGTAGATAGTTCATCTACAATAGCTACACCCGATGCATCTGTTATTATTGTTTTAGCATCTTTAGCTTCTAGATTACTGAGAGCTCCTATCAAAGCTTCTGGTGTCATTTTTTGAGATAGAATATTCACGTAGTTGCTCATACTTTTCAAGGCATTATAGGATAGCATAATCGCTGTCGACTTCTTGCACCAAGCACTACCAGCTACTAAAACAACATACAAGTTTGGATAGACAACAAAGTATCCTTGATCTATAAAACAGTCTCTTCCTAAAACCGATGATATAGTTGAGATAGCCACCCATAAAACAAACAAGCCAGGAATTTCTGTATTTGGATATTCACAGTACTTATGAAACGCATTGATTATGCCTTCCTTCAAACGACGAGCCATAGTTGTTCCTATAAATTGTGTACATTAAGCCTCTTCTTGGTTTGAACATAATATGTTTCACAGTTTTTACAATCTTTACAAAACTCACTAAATATAGTTCCACAAAGTGTTACTCTTCTATTTTTGAATGCATTTATTCTTAGTTGAACTCTTTCTTTCAATTTTCTATTTGGAGTCCACCTCTCATGCAATAGTACTTTCTTAAGTTCATAGCAATCATCTTTAGGAAAGCATGGCAATGCCGCTGTAGCATAATATTTCATAAGAGTCCATACTATAGGAACGTCTGAGAAATTCAATATGATACCTGTAGCTTGCTTAACATGTCTTAGGTTAGTTGATGATACTCTTAGTCTAATAAACATTAACTTATACAAATCTTTAGACTGCAAGAAATCTAAGTTAATGGGTTCTTCTTCACTACTGTTTGCAGTGTAAACAACAGGATCTGGAAAATCAAAGTTTGGGATAGCTGTGTTGAAGAAGCGTTTCTTGTACTTGTTAGAATCTAAGATTACTTGTTTTATATTTAAGTTAGAATCATGAAAACTGTTGACTCTTACAATTCCATCTTCTCCAACATCTTCAACTCTAGGAAATATTGTATTACGAACTAAATCATTTTCAGCACCTAGTTGATTATAGAAACACTGATTACAGTTTCTAGGACATAATCCTTTTTGACTCTTGCAGTCAAATAGATTTGTTCCTTCTTGTTTAGGGTTTCTCATTTAATACTTGTCCTTTCTTTTGACATTCACCTTTAAAAAGACATTCACAACAGCTCAGAAGATTTTTGTAGTTAGAGAAGCAGTCAGGCATTTTAGTTTCAGCAGCTTTTTGCTCCTGCTCGTAGTCTCTATTTTGCTCATCACTTTTTGTGAACTGTTTTGGATATCTCTTTTTGAGTTTTGCAATATTCATGTCCATAACGTTTTCAAATGTGTAATCTAACTCATCACACATCAAAGCCAAGTACCAAAACATGTCTCCAATTTCTTCAATTAAATTCCACCTGTCAATTTCACGGCCATAGAACAATGACTTCTTCATAACATCCATAAGCTCTCCAGCTTCAGTGCAACAACCTATAGCTCCATGTAACAATCTAGTATTGCTTGCATTAAAGTTAAGACTTTCCGTTCTCTTGACATTCTCCATGTACTCTTTTGACTGCATCTTTCAACGCTCCTTTCAATCTGATAACTCTAGTTTGTAACAGTAATATTTGCTTATTTTTAAATGCTATAGACATTTCTAAATTCTCAATTCTATTTAACAATCTAGAAACTAAATCATCAACATGATTTTTAGCCATTATTTAACCTCATATTCTTCCATGTCTCTCCAATTATCTCCAACACTAATATCAATAGGTATAATCAAAGGTTCTTTGTTAATATAGAGTGGTATGTTTGCAGCATCTTTCATCATCTTAGCGACTAAACTTACTCTATAACTTAGACACTCTACGACTACTTCGTCGTGATTTTGTAGGATAACATGACAGTTGTTCAATCTTCTTTCTATGAATTGTTCTCTTAGAGCTGTAAATATTATGTTGCAAACTTCTCCGCAAGTTGATTGAGGCTCAAAGCTGTAAGCATCCCTATATGTAGTATCGTCTAATCTACCAAAGAATATTCTCTTTCTACCTAAGCAAGTTGTTAATATCCTTGTCTGTCTTAACTGTCTTTCAACAGTAGACCACCATACTTTTAAACCTGGTATAGCTCTGTGTCTTGCTAACATGATTAGTTGAGCGAAGTTGTAATCAATACCTTCTATTCCATCTTTGAGAGCTTTAGCCATTAAAACATTTGGGCCCGCACCATAGTTGCCAGAGTGATTAGCAAGCTTTCCAACATCTCGTTCTAGCTTAATTATAGCATCGACTATCTTCCCATATATGAAAGTTGCCATCCACTTGTGTATATCAAAGTTAGGATTTTTATAAAGTTCATGAAGAGTGTTATCTCCACAGCGATAGAGTATCTCTGAAACAATTCTAGTCTCAGCTTGAGATAAATCGCCTTTGACAAGTTTCTTATTCTTACCTGCTATGAACAAATGTCTTATATTAACGACACCCCTAGAACGACCAGCAGGTATGTTTTGTAAGTCTAAACCCGTTCCTCTTAATGTTTTTGAAGAGCTTATTCTTGCACCTTTAGTTCCAGAAGCATTGTAGCTAGTTCTCATTCTACTATCTTCGTCAATATTTACATTAAGATAAGTCCCAACAAGTTTGACTACTTTTCTATATCCAATTATTTTAGATAATATTATCTCGTTAGGATAACGCTTTTCTAATTTTCTTAAAGCAACTTCATCAACAGTTACTTTACCTTTCATGTGCATAGTTGGAAATCGTAGTTTAGAGTATAGAAGTTTCTTAACTTGCTTTGGACTTCCAGGGTTTATCTCGTAACCACATAAAACATTTATCTCTTTCTTAACTTTATCTATTGCAGCTTCAAAAACTACAATCATATGTTTCTGTTCTTCAACATCGAATAGTATACCATATTCTTGAGCATCACTGAGAGCAAATGCTAAACGGTGAGTGTTTTTGAAATAGAAATCTAAAAGGTTTTCTTCTCTAAGATAATCTTCTATAACATAAGAAACCTCTAATGTTACTATAGAATCATAACAGTTATATTTCCACTCAGAGTCGTCAATGCCTGTATTCTTGTTTGTCCAATAATTTCTATGATTAGTTAAAACTGAGCACAAAAATGATAGAGATTTCGGAAACTCACTATAGAGAACATGCCAAGCGTGCATAGTATCCATATAGTGATTCTTAATTTGAATATCTAGCTGGTCTCTTATTATTGGAGCATCAAATGATATACTATTCTGTCCTACTACTTCAATGTTACTATTAAATATTTTAGATAATTTAGTCAATATAACTATTTCATCTTCAATACTCCAATAAGATGATACTGAGTCAGAAACTTTACCTAATTTTACTAACTTATTATCGCTAGAGATAGACGTTAGAGATGATTTTGATAGCACTATAAATGGTATAGATATTGCAGAGTAAGTGTTACATTCTAGTTTAACAGATAAACTTATGCATCTCATTATTAGTTTATCTGTTAGAGTTTCAATGTCAAAAGATATTCTTTTATAATTCTCGACTTTATCTAACCAAGATATTACTTGAGAGAAATTCGGTCTAATAGTTATGTCAACTTTAGGCTCTCTATATTCGGGATAGTCGCTTTCTCTAAGAGCTTTACTAAAATCAAGCTCAACTATAGGATGGTCACCATAGACTCTCATGACATATGCTGGATGATAAGTAGGAATTATCTTTATACCTTTGTACATCATTATAGTGCCACGCCATTGAGAGATTTTTCTCTCTCCTGTTATTGCTCTCAAAGCTTCAGCACCCAATGCTATAACTACATTGGGTTTTATCTCTTCAATCTTGTGTCTTAATTTAGCCCAAAGCATTGTAAGTTTAGCATTGGGTTCGTTTCTATTTTTATCACTGTAGAAGAATGTAAAATCATTTCCTGGAGGACGTTCATTAGAGACGTTAGTAACATAACATTTAGAGTAGTCTATACTAGAGTGAGCTGCCATCTGTTTTAAGAGTTTACCAGCATGACCAATGAATGGAACTCCAGCGCGTTCTTCTTCTGAGCCTGGAGCTTCTCCAACGAGAAGTATTTTTGCATCTGGTGGGCCTATATCTGATACTAACATTATATGCCTATTCCATAAGTGTGCTTTTTAAACGCTGGCAGATTATGAACTACACCAGCTAAACCAATTCTAAAAAATCCAAAAGGAACATGTATCTCTATATTAGGCTGCTTAACATCTAAAGACACTCCTAGAGAAAAAGTAGAGAAAGAATAAAAATGAAAGTAACAAACAAATTTTCTGTCAGTGATTAACATTTACTTCACCTTAACAATTATAAGAACACAAATAATTAAAATAACAGATACTACACATTCCATTACCTTCCTTTCAACTAAATAAAATAGATAACTAGCGAAGCGTCTTTAATATTGTTTTTCTTCACAGAGCTTCTTGCACGACTGCCTCTAAAGGTTACTACCCAATAGTAGTCATCTTATTAAAAACGTAACATGATATATTATGCTACGACTGTTTATTTTTGAATCCAAGTGCTTGATTATCTTCTTTATTCAACTCAACCTCCTCACAAGTTACACTTTGTGGATTACCATTGCTATCTAAGTAACTAAATTCGTATGCGGTATTTTTTCCTCTTATGTATATTGCTGTTACTATGCCTGAAATTTTATCTTGACAAATAACTCTTTCACCAATATCGTATTTTACTATCTTCGTAGCCACATTTTTAATCTCCTAAAAATAAAAGTTAATATAAAAAAGATAGGATGCGGTTACAAGATTTTTTAGCTTAGGGCTACAATCTTGCACATACTAAACGTTGTGGTGCACGTTTTTGCATATTTTAGCATCCTATCCCAATTCCTTCTCTATAAACTCTTGAGCAATTTCGTAGTTATCTTCGTTCTTCTCAAAACCGATTGCCGTTCTCTTTAATTTACTAGCAGCAATTAAAGTTCTACCAGAGCCTGCAAAACAATCTAGCACAACTTCTCCAACGTCTGTACTATTATCTATCAACAAGTTCAGCAAATCTAAAGGTTTTTGAAGACCATGAACTCTTACTTGTGGTGCATCTGCTGAAATAGACAGAACATTTGGAACAGCTTTTCGTAAAGTTCTTAGTTGAGGGGGCTTATAGCCGAAGAGTATTCCTTCATAAGATGGCATATAATGGTGGTCTGTAGGAGGAGCACTTACTCTTCTCTTATGCCAAATTAGAGGAGTGTCATCTATGATAAAACCGTTTCCTCTAAGAACTCCAATTAACTCAGTATAAAAACCATGACCAAAAAAGATGTACACTTGAGCTCCAGGAACTAGTTTCTTAAAAAGCTTAGGAATCAACTCTCTATATACTTGAGACATGTCTTTCTCTACACTAACATTTCCATTATCAACATTGTAAGACATTTGATTAGAACCTTCAGCTCTTTTAATTATACCTTCAGCTGCAAAAGGTGGATCTGTTAATAACAAGTGAACACTATTATCTTCTAAAGTGTCTATTAAATCTTCACATGGGCCTAGAAGTAACTTAACATGTGGTATTATTTTACCATCTTTAACTTGTCTAGCTAGCATTTTAGCTTTCAGTGAGCGATTTATGACTCTTCTTGCTGCAGCCTTACTAAGATTTTTAACTTTCTTAAGAAGACTTGGATTGTCTTTTAAGTCGTGAGCCAACTTTATATCTTGCGAAACTGCCCCTAAAGACAATCCTACTATATCTGCAGTCTCTGACAATCCCCATCCTGTGCTTTTTCGACTCTGTGTAGCACCTCCAAACTTTTCTCTTTTGAGTTCGTCTAACTGTCTGAGAGCTTCGCATCTTTCTTGCCATGTAAAATCCTCTCTACAAACATTCTCTTCTAGTTCAATCTCTTTCCTTTGATTGTCGTCTAAGAAATCAAAAAGAGTTGCTTCAATATCAACAGCACCTATTAAAATTGAAGCTCTTAGTCTTCGCTCTCCAGCTACTAGCAAATATTTAAGCTCTTGAGATTCATGTTCTAGTGGAGTATAATCGTTAACTACTATTGGGTGTAACAGACCTTGCTTCTTAATGCTGCCTGCTAGACCACTTAAGTCTCCAAAGAGTTTGCGGACTCGTTTAAGATTGGCAGTTTTTCTGTCTACTTTTACTTGTTTTATTAGAATTTTCATGTAGCATCCTTAATTTGTGACTATAATATACAACAAAATGTCCAGTGCATATGAAATGCATGATGTTTGAGTCTCTCATAATTTCTTCAAGCTCAACCATTTTATTGAGGTCTCTTAGGATTAGATAAAACCCCTGGCTCTGTTCTAATTAAGAATGTTGGCTTTTCGTAAGCAAACAATAGTTTATCTTTAGGAATCAACCAGAATTCTTCGCCTAGTATATCTTCATCTGTGAAATGTATTATAGGAAACATTCTATCATACTCATTATTTTCTGGGTCTTGAGTCATTCTAAAGTAAATTATAGAATCTTTTCTCCTCTGATTCTCTTGTAATATTACTTGACCCTTGAAGACATTATGCTGTTCCATGACTTGCTCAATTTGGTGGACGGCTGCATAAATACCAAAGTCTTTAATTCTTGCGTTGTTTAGAGTCATTCGTTTTTTCTCCGTTTTTAATTTTTACATTTTCATTTATTGAAATTGTTGGAAAATAGTATAGCATGCCAACTCAACATTGATGGCTTGCGTTCATAGGCTCAGTGAGTCGCTGTCCATCGCATCCGTACCACCTGATGCATGCTATACTTACTAGCACGAGAGAGACTCGAACTCTCAAAAAATGCCCTATCAGCTACTCAGATACATGCAGCTTACCACAATCGTGCTGACCACCCAAACTCTCTCCAAAGTCATGGACGATACTAAGGTTGAAACTTGTAGTTCTCAAGTACTGTACAAGGTTTTTTAGTTCCACTTGAAGTAGTATAAGAGCCTACCTCTGTTGTAGCTTGGAAAGTACAACCTCTAAAGTTCTCGAGCTCAATATCTTCTCCGGCTGCAATCTCATCCTGAGTTAAAACTCCACATGCAATAGTGAATTGAGCTAGTCTAGCTTCATTGATTGCTTTGGATTTGTGTTGACCATCAGTTTGAGGATTAGTTAATATTAAGATTCTGTCAAAAACCTTGCTTCCTTTGAACTCTCCTTCATCTTGGCAAACAGCTTCAACATTTATCATCTGGTTAACTGAAGGCTCTTTGCACTTTTCCACTTTCAATTCGTTAGCTACCTCAAAGGTGTGCAGACCTGGCGTGAGTATTTTTACTTTATACTCTACAAACAGTTCTGGATTACTAGTATCTACTTTTAAACCCATTTTGCTTCTCCTAATAAAGTTTTAATATTTTTTTACTAACACTATGTTAGATGTTTTTCTTTTAAACTATCAGTGTTTTTCAATCCACTTTTTAACTGTTTCTCTGCTGCCCCAGCAAGCTTGAGGAATATTATTGTAGCAATAATTAACAATCTCAGGCAACAATCTTATATTGAAATCGTCGGCTCTACCTACTGCCTCAAACAAATTATTGCTTAAAACAGCATATAAGAAGCTACCTGGAGGTGTTCCATGCATTACATAGTTTTGAATCGAATCTACTAGATGTTCTGGAGGAGCATTCATAATTTTATCCTTTCTTATAATTATATTGAAACATATTCAAAATACCTTCTAAACCAATTTCATTATGCTTAACATCTTTATTGAAGCCACTTCTTGTTCTACACTTTACTTGACTAGTACTTCTACCAGTAACAAAATAGTCTGTATTATTCATACCAGCTTGTTTAACTTTAGTATATATGACTTCATCAAAGAGCCACATTAAATCGTTCAAGCTATGCGGTCTAGTCATAGATTTTGGCATGAACCTGTGGCCATCTTTATCCTCAATAATCATTTCATGAGCAGTTACAAGTTTGAGACATTTTACAGATCTCATGATAGTTAACATTCTCTCCATTTCGGTTATCATAGCTCCCCAGTGCTGTATTTGTGGCACTCTCATAGAATCTCCAGATAAACTCATAACGTGTAATTTTATAACTTTCGCTGCTCCAGTTAAACTATCTATTGATAGAGTATCATATTTTAGCGTTCCAGCGTGTGACTGTTCTGCAAAAGACTGTAATTTTGATATAACTTTAATCCACTTAACGGGTTTCGTTGGAGTATCTTCAACATAACTGTCAAATTCCACTTCTTGTCTTAAATTAAAGAACTTATCTTTAAGTGTAGCAGCTGTCCTCATACCATTATCGAAGTCGAAGATATAACAGTTTTTGGCTTGACTAATTAGTGCTGTCTTTCCAGTTCCAGCAGGTCCGTAGATTAGTATGCTCGGTGCAAAGTTTAATTTTAATAAATCTCGTGGTTTCATGCTTTTACCTTTCTTACAATTTTAGGGTTTTTGCTATATCTCAAATGATTAAGTAGTCTTCTTTCACAATCTTCAGCACTGCTGACGGAGCAAACAAGGTGAGACGATGCGATTAAGCCAACTATATTTAATCTATAAGCAAACCAAATCCAAGTGTCATGTTTCCACTCTTTTCTGATAATAT
>SDBT01011223.1_pt1 | contig 14436 bp, 12 predicted proteins | sample 2277101 | NCBI WGS metagenome assembly SDBT01 (sample SAMN10404973, study PRJNA504765) | marine sediment metagenome | isolation source: marine sediment core GS10_PC15, 103 cmbsf | place: Arctic Ocean: Southern Knipovich Ridge | collected 2010
GTATTATTTGTTCCTATTGTAAGCAATCCTAGTGAATCTACACCTACAGCGACATTTTCATTTCCTGATGTACATTTTTCAAGACTGAACGACCCAACACCAGTATTTTTGTCTCCAGCAGAAACATTACAACTCATAAATCCAACGGCAGTATTATCACCTGCCGCGTTGGCAGCTACTAATGTATCTTGTCCTATGGCTGTGTGCTGTCCAGTGGCCGAAAAACTGCCTGTTCCAGCATTAAATCCATATCGAGTTGTTCTATTTGAATCTACTGTATCAATTACTATATCATCACCAGTAGTTATTTGTCCTACGACATCTAGAGTGTTCACGCCTGTTAAATTATCTGAACTGTCAATTGTTACAGCATTCAATGTTATTTGTGTGGCGGCATCTATGTCAATGCCGCCAGACCCCGCGTTCATGTTAATTGCGCCAGTACTTGCAGAAGTTACTGAGATAAGGCCGATCGTACCTGTGTTGCTGACTAGTGAAACGCCTGTGTCGCCGTTCATATCGAGCACCAAATTACTATCGATAGTAATGCCTCCCAATGAAGATAATAATTCCACCGATTTTGCATCGGTTGACGAGACAGCCCTTAGATCTATTCGTCCTAAAGCAGCATCTATAAAAACGTCACTAGCGGCATCAATGTCAACATCTAGAGCAGTATTAATATCCAATCCTCCAGCAACTGAATTGAGTTGGATTGCCTGGACAGAAGTCGATGTTTGAGCATTTAGATCTATTCTCCCCGTGTTTGAATCTATTTGAATGTCTAACTCAGAATCGATGTCGATCCCGCCGAGAGACGTAGAGAGGTCTATTGAATCTATAGCTGTCCCAGTTGTGTTATGTATAAATATCGAAGATACAGTCCCGCCGTTGGCTAATAGGCTAATACAGTTAGAGGAATTTGCCGTAGTACCAAGATCAAATGTTGTACATGGATTAAAGTCAATAACACCAGAGGAAGTTAATCCAGTTAAACCGCTCAATACACCAGGAACTGTTAAAATTCCAGCAGTTTCTTTAATTAAACTACCGGTCGTCGAATCATAGACAGGAATAGCTAAATCTGCAACTGGAGTGCTGCTAGTAAAAACTCCAGGATTTCCCGCAGCTACTATTGAATTTACTATTAAATCTCCATCTTTATCCCATGAAAATACTGTAGTAGCAGCTATTTGAACCATATCTACTATTGGTGTAGTAGTTAATGAATTTCTTGTTCTGGTAATTCGTATTTCAAAATCTCCAGAATCAGCAACTGTCCATGAGGGAATATCTGTAAGTTCCCATATTATCGCTCCAGTATTTCTCATACCATTCGTACCGTCACCAGGACTAAATGGGGCAAAAGTAGTCGGTCCAGATCCATCACTAAATTCATACGTGGGAGCAATACCAGAACCGCTTGCCCCAGTATCTAAAATAAATTCCATTTCAGCGTATTTAGCAGAATCTCGTATTGTCATTGTATCATTATCTAATAAAAATACAGAAATATTACCTACTCCACCGCCTGATAAAGCGACTGTTTGATCTACGGCTAATACTAAAACTGCATCGGCATCTCCAAATGTTCCCGATTGATGGAGTATTGGGCCACAACCAACACCACATTCTAGTGCATCAATATCGGCTGATCCTGTAGTTGTTGATAGAACTTCTAAAGCAACCACATGACCGCCTATAGAAGCAGATTGATCTATATTTATAAGTATGGCTTCTTCGTCTTCTCCTGCAATAATAGCACCAGTAGTATAAACAATATCGAGTGCTTTGACATCTCCGAATCCATCGGCATCTACATCTATTTCTAATGCATGATCATCATTTTCTAGCGCTGTATGATCCATATCTATCGTTATTATGGCTGCCATATTTCCTGATCCTGACATTGTAATTTGAGCCTCTCCTAATTCTCCTGTCAATGGATCAAAGATAACAGCCTGAGGAGTACCTGATGGAACAACCCCAGAAATACCAGCCATAAATGATCTAGTATGTGTTGCAAATGTTCCGATATGAATTGTTGTATTTTCACCAGCAACTCCAGAATTTGCAATAATAATATTATCTGTTTCTGCGGCATTATGTGATATTCCGGCTGAAGTTCCTAAATATATATTACTACTACCTGTTAATGTCCCATTACCAGAAGATCTGCCGATTGCGGTATTAAATGAACCTGATCCATTCAAAGAAAGTGAATTAGCTCCAATTGCTGTGTTTGAATCACCATCTCCTGTTAATCCAGCACTAAGTCCAGAAGATGCTCCAACAAATGTATTTGAATCTCCAGCAATAATATTAAATGCTGTTAATGCTCCTATACCAGTATTAGAAACTCCAGTTGTTAATTTTCCTAAAGTCCCGCTTCCAAGTGATGTATTTCCACCACCAGAAGTTGATAATTGTTGTGATTGAAAGCCAATGGCCGTATTGTTTCCAGTTCCAGATGTTACATTCTGCAAAACGGCAAAACCAACGCCAACTGATCCCATGGCAATAGTAGACATTTCGCCGGCGCCCGATCCTATCAAAACATGTCGTCCTTGATCCAAAATTTCGCCTGCGCGGTCTCCTATCAAAACTAGTTCACTAGATGTAGTAACGCCTTCGCCGGCGCGTACTCCAATTAATGTATTTTTAATACCGCTTGTAATGCTTTCTCCGGCATCAAATCCAACTAGAGTATTATCTGCATCTTCTACAGCAGTAGTTTGAGATCCCATTAATCCAGTGCTGTCAATAGTAACCATTTGTAATCCAGATCCACCAGGTAATATTCCATGGATACCTTCAATTGTTGTACTTATATGTGTTCCATTTATTCCAATTCGTATAGATCCACTTTCAGTAGCTAATCCAGCAGGACCTAGTATAATATTATTAGATTCGGCTCCAACATAATTACTTGCTGCATTATCTCCTAATATAATATTAGATGCTCCAGTTAATAGATTTTGACAGCATGACTGGCCAACTAATGTATTTCGTCCTAATCCACTAATTATACTAAATCCTGATTCCCAACCAATTGATGTATTAGACGGTGATGTTAAATTATCATGTAAAACATCAAATCCCATTCCAACATTATTGGCACATGCTGTAGCATTTCGCATACCTAAAGATCCGACTATTGTATTTCCAGCACCAGTAAGTAAAGAATTCATAACTTGAGTTCCTACTGCTACATTATTTGGAGCATTTGTTGCTGATTGTAAAGCCGTTGATCCAATAACAGTACATAATCCAACTCCGCCAGTCATAGATTGGCAAGAATCTAGTCCTATTATTGTCATTTGAGATCCGGAGGATAATCCGTCTGCGGCCCCAGATCCTATATAAATATTCCCATCTATATTTGCTAATAGACCAGCTTCGTCTCCAACGGCTGTCACGTCGTCTGCCGTCGTCTGTGCATTTCCCGCGCGTACTCCGATCAGAGTATTGTCCACACCTGTCGTTATAGAAATGCCGGCCAGATGTCCTAATATTGTATTATCTAGATCTGATACACCACTTGCTTGAGATCCCATATGGCCATCTGAATCTATAGTTACCATTTCTAATCCCGCACCTCCAGGAATAATAGTATGTATACCTTGCATAAATGTATTAGCAATATGAACTGTGGGGTCACCTATTCGTATAGTGGCTGAATCTGCTATAACTCCAGATCCATATAAAATAATATTTCGGTCTTCAGCTCCGGTAAAAGCTGATCCTGCATTATTTCCTATTACTATATTCTCACTACCAGTCATTAAACCACTGGCCGTATTAGCACCTAAAAGAGTATCGCCATTTGCTCCAAATACTAATCTTCCACTTTGATGACCAACAAATGTATTATTCTGTCCAGTTTCCATTACTTCTGCCGATCGTACACCAAAAATAGTAGTCTGATTGGCTGTTGTAATCTGTTTTCCTCCTTCAAATCCACATATAGTATTAATTGGATCATTAGAACAATCATTAGGGGCTCCTGGTAATTCTGTTGGAGGTAATATTTGTCCTCTATCTAGTACTATAAGTTGATTATTATTCTGACCTTGTCCAGTATTTACATATCTTATGGTTTTGTTTCCTCCAGTAGACATTTGTATATAGAATATTAACTATTTTAATTTCTGTTGTATATACTAATGAGAAAAAAAAGATTATGATACAGAAATTAATCTGAATCTGAATCACTTATTTCATTCTTTATGTTCTTAATAACTTCAACTATCTTCTTGTGTCTTCTACTATTAAAATGTCTATTAATCTTATATGATTTAGAAAAGTTATGATCGCATACTTCACATCTATACCTAGCAGTATCTATGTTCTTTTGTTCATATTGTTTTATCTTATCTCCATTATTCAGTCTATATAATCTATCTGTTTCTGCTTTCTTCTCTTTATTATTTTTATTCCATTCTCTTTGTACTTCTAATGATTCCTCATAACTTCTATAACTTCTATTTGTATTAATCTTATTATCTGTTTCATCTTGTATTCGTCTTTCAATTTTAAATTGTTCTTGTTTATCCTGTACTTCTTTACGTTTAATCTCTACAATATCGAACTTCTCTATACCAATTTTTCTCATATGTTTATAAACATCTGCTTGCTTATTTGCTTTACAATCTGATTTATGACAAGACCATCGTTTTCTTAATTTTGTTCTAGTAGATCCTATATAAACTTTATTATCTTCACTATTGTATATTTTATAAAAGTAACATAAATATGACATTTTAATTCAATTGTATTCATATATATTCATATATGTTTAAATAGTTTCTTTTTTGTTCTATGATACAAACCTTGGTCCAGTATCACTAAGTGAAACATCTTCTGGTGATACTTGCATCGAATCAAGTCCCGCTCCAATAGGTTCTGCTTGTCCAACTTCCGGCTGCACGACAATCGGGGCATCTACGGGACCGAGTTGACTTACAACAGGAGCAACAGCCGATTCAATCTGTTCTGACAAATCAACTCCACGATTTAGTAATTCTTGAGCTGCGTTGGCATGACCAATTCCAGCTTGTAAAATTCCTTCACTAGATGGAAAAACTTCCTGAATAATAGGCGATAATGCATTGGCTACTTCCAGACCTTGCATGAGTGCATTCATAACACTTTTGCCAAGCATTTGAGCACCCATGGCTCCCGATGAAATAGCCCTTACAGCTCCGGCCGCTCCTGTTCCTAGGGCTGATAAGGCCTGTTTGGCACCTTTTACTCCTTTCTTTACAAGAGTTTTTAAACTAGAAAATAATCCACCTCCTATTTCTTCTTGTGATAATTTTCCACTCATCATATCCACCCATTCACTATGAAGAGCATTACTTAACTGTTGAGGACTTTGTGCTTTCAGTACATCACGCATAGCAATTTTGCTCATATTCTTCGGAAAATCGAAACTTCCACCAAGAGCTCGATTAGTAATTAAACGGAGTGGATGCTCAGTACGAAGGAAATTAGATGCTATACCTTGTATCATATGAAAAGTTGGCATGTCCATTGTTCCCAACATATGAATAAATGGAAGAGGTGTCATCTGATCTATTGTTGCATCGCTTAATGGTTCTGACGATAATGGCAATCTACCTCCAATCGGCAAAGCAGCTCCTAATCTGCTTTGTAATACTTTTTTAATTACTGGTGCTACTTTTTTTGCAATAGCACCTACTTTTGGTGCTAAAGCCTTTACTACTGCCTTCTTTTCTAAAACTTTTGCTGCCATTTGTTTAGGATTTGGTTTATTATTGTTAACTTTATTTAATTGTCCACCAATACGTGATTTATATTTGACCATTTATAGTAATTATAAACTATAATTATTTAATAATATTAATTCGTATATATTAATAACGATTTTTTTTTAGTAATTATTTAATCTTTTCATTAATCGGTAGAAATTAGCTCTTTTTTTTTGAAAATATTCCTAAAAAATTATATAAGAATAATTCCTTTATTATGCATGATTATATTGGGTGCTGACATTTTACAAATTAAACAACGGCCAGAATCCATAGCCTCATTGACTATATTAAGCACCTCCTGCTTACCTAACCCCATTCTATCACGCAAAAACATCATACTAGTTCTTTTATTAGAGTGAGGGAATAAACAAACAAGTTCTGCTTCATTTAATATCACCCTAGTTTTTGCCCAATTATATAACTGATGCGAAGTAGACAGTACGGTGATGTTGTGATGCCTACCACATTCGAGTAAAGAATTTCTATATTCGTGGAGAAAATCCGAAATCTGCGAAGGAAACGCATCAACGTCGTCAAATAGACATACACAGTCTTTAAGCTCCTCGTTCGATGGAAGATTTAAAAGATCATCTTCTGTCTGCAATCTTATCTTTATCATTCTCGGCTGTCCTATTTCTTTTTTAATATCAGATACAGAAACACCACTACCAACATTTAAGGATGATTTAGTAATTTTTAATTTCTTTAGATCTTTGAGCGATTCGTCGTCGTCGATTTTGCTGAAAATAATTATCGGTCTGTCCAATAAATCATGTTTCATAATGGATTTGGCGAGGAAACTCTTCCCCGAACCGGACGGTCCGGTCAGAAAAATTGAACGCTGGAATCCAGAACCTCCAATTAGTGGTATTATTTGGTCTACCTCATCTGACTTGTTAAAATTCAGATGTGTCTTTAATTTTTTAGAAGCTCGTTCTCTAATATTTATTAAAGCTAATTTTAATCTATCATTTAATACTTCTTCTTTACCTGTTTGTAATACTTTTCTTAATAATTTAACTTCAACAGAAGTAAGACGCATTACTTTGGTGAGATGAATAAAATCATCATCATCTATTAATTCATCGACATTATCGACTTCAATATCTGGTTTTTCTTTCTCTGGTGTAATATGTATAGTTAACACTTTATTACCATGCACATCTAATCCGTGGGCAATAGCTTGTCCTTGATCAAAACTTAACATAGATCTCATATTTTATTTTCTATACGTTATATATAATGGACAGAATTGTTTTACAATATTTCGATTTATATATATACCCAAATGTTTTAGACTTAATATATAAATATGCTGATGAATCATTACATAAAGATTATATGGATCATTTGATTGGTGAGATCGAATCTTGTATTTCTACAACAATGTGGTATAATCCATATGCTCAATATATTTATATGACAATAGATGAAAAGAATAAGATAGGATTTCCAACTAATATAACATCACCAGAATATGATAATCATAATCGAATTATTTATGGAATTAAAGAAAAATTCAAAAGAATATCATACTATAAATATAAATTGAACGGAGGTTGGAGAGAATATCAAGATTGGAAAAGATGAATTGTAGTAAAAATAAAACATCTGAGTTACACAGTGTAGTATTTAAGACAAATCCACCATCAAGATGGACAACAGAAACATCACGTAAATGGTTACGCGATCATAATATAGAAAGATTAAAATCAGTAGATAAAACAAAAAATAGTTTACGTTATAGAATTGTAGATCCCAAGTGTTTCAAGTCATTTTCTACACAAGTTGTAAAATCTGAAATGGGGATTATAAATCTTGTAATAGGATGGTATGTTAATCAACCACGAGGAAAAAAAGGAGGAAAAATAAATCTAAAAAAAAATAAAATGAATCTCTCAAAAAATAAAATGAATCTGACAAAGAAAGGAAAAGTACAATTTCGTTCTCGTAAAAAATAGTTTACTTACGCATCAGGAACATTTCGACAACTTTATCCGATTGAGATAAAAATGCAGTTAATAAATTAGCAAATACATCCAAATCCTTTACTTGTTTTCTATTTACAACTGGTGTTATAATTTTTTCAAACTGATCATTAGTCGCCCACCACATGAAGGCTCTGATGGCCGCCCATCTTCCACAGGTATTTACTTCACTGCCCATATCAGTACCTAATTTTTGATATCTAAATCTATTTACATCTACATTATGTCCTTCTGTTAATTGTAAAAGTTTATCATTAGACATTGTTATTTTAATGTCTTCTTGTATTGTAAAGCCATATGGGTCCATAAAGAATAAACCTGATTTATTTGATACCATTACCACCCAATGGCCAACATTGGTATTAGGTGGTGTGAATAGTATGAATACCGAATTTATCTCTCCATTTTTAAATAGTTGATTAATACTTTCTACACTTTGCAAACTATTATATGTAATCCATGCAATCTTGGATTCGTCGGCACCGAGTGATTTGCTAATCATAATCATGTCGGATCCACTAAGTGGAATTTTTGTTAGATCGTCAATAAGATCTTCCATAGAATATTATTTATTAGCGATTTTAATTTATAATTAAAATGTTTATATCTATATATAACAATCTGATATAAAATTACATTAATAAAAAAATGTTAAAGTCTAATGAATCTACTTTATGCAATCTTCGCCTTGTTGCTGGAATTAAAAAACATGAATATATCCAAACTGATAGTGACGGTAATATATTATCTTATTTGGAACATAATTTTATAAACTGTGTATCATCGGCTATTTACGGTGAGAACTGGAAATCTACATTGTTCTGTCTAAGAAAATTATATGTTGAGGAACTACCTACTTTAATCGATGAACTTATTGAGAAGGATGCAGAGTCTGAACATTGTTCAGCTCGAAAGGAATTAAAAAAGATTGGATCTCTACTTGAGAAATCTTTGACCGGTCTTGAAAACTTAAAGACTGTATATCAAGGCACTGATAATCTAGCACATATTAATACAATCACTGATGATTTCTGTACTAATCAACTTGATAGAATTAGAGATTATTTAGGTGTTAAGCCATTGGTTTCTACAGTGAAATTATAAATTATATTTTAATATTCTGCGAACAAATAATAAATGATATACCTCGGCCGGCACTTTTGAATCCTAGTTTTCCGCAATCCTTAGGATCTATTATTGTAAATTTCTTCGATCCGCCTTTCTTCTTTCCTACTTTCTTTGTGATATGAACTTTTCCGATTGGAGTAAAGCTGTTATCTTTTAACCATTTTTTCGTATCCTTTAATTTCCAGTTCTTAGCAAATATTACACTTTGGACAGTGCTCGAAGTTTTCGAGTCACGAGTGGCATCTTTTTTCTTCTTTCTTCCACGTTTTACTATCTCCTTCTTTTTTTTATCCATTAAATATTTATTTAGATTTTGAAATAATTTATATATATATGGTGTGAAAGATAAACAAAAAAAAATGTTTTCTATATGGAAAATTTTCCACTTAGGATTTATTCAACAAATTTATTCGCTATTATCTGTAAATCAGAAAACTTAATATTAATATGCCAAGGTCTGCCAGATTGACCAGATAATTTGCCATTTGATTGTTGTATATCACTTTCTAGTAGTTCTCGAAAGAATTCAGTTTTTCCTTTATATCCATATTCTCCCTCATCCGTATGCCATACTTTATATTTCTTAAAAAATGCTCCCTTAGTTATTCTCTTATGATTATTTATAATACATGTAGGATCGTCATTATCTATTCCCAAATGATTGTACATCTCATCTTCTCCCTTCTCCACTAAGAATTGAATAAATTTTAATGGAGCTGATAGGTTATCCTGTATGAGTTGTCGTTTCATTTCAGTCATTGGTAATTTTGTAACTATAAACTTTGATAAATCAAGATTTGCTAAATAATTAAAGAATAACTTTTTATTGTCTTTCATACATTCTGCCAAGTTATTGAAATATTCCACATCACCGATTTTTTCATCGTCCATCTTACATATAACTAATCGTTTATTACCAACTTTCACTTTTAAGAAGTTAAAATTATTAGTAAGAAATACAAATGAGTTATAATCATGGATCGTATATGATTCAAAATTCTTTGGCTCTACTTCTTGCATTGCATCGGTGATTAGAGATTTGAGTTTATCGCAATCTTTATGTTTTGCAAAACTTGCAATTTCGTTGCCTATTGTAAATAATTTTCCCTCTGCTCCTTTATTAAATCGTTGTGTTAACGAATCAATAGAATTAACAGATCGTGATAGATTATCTCCGAATATATCCTCAGCAATAAAATTCCAAAATATATTTTTTCCTGTTTGTTCTTTCATAGAATAGAAAGCCAAGGCAACCTTATTTTTTATTGTTGGATATTGAATTATAAATGCAATCCACATAATTATGTATTTTGAAACTATAGAATCATGATCTGCAAGTAAATCTATATGATCGAATATTGGTTTAAGTTTTCCTTCTTCTTTTATCTTTTTACAGTCTAACTTTTCATATTTATGTCTAAAACCTTGAAACAAATTATAAGTATTTCTAAATTTTTTATCAAGTGTAAATTTCCCATCTTTCTTATCTAAGAATGGTATAAAATCTATATAATCATGAGAACAATAGTTATACATATGATCAAAGTATAAATCATGTAAAGATATACGTTCTATCTTAGTTCCGATAATAGTTTTTATTGTAACGTCATCTTTTCCACTGAAAACACTTACGATATTTCTTATTCCAATTGTTCCATCATTCAGATAAGATTTAGTAAATAAACGATGCATACCACAATCAACTACATGAATTATAGTTTCGTGAAGATATTCTACTAAATGTTTTAATGATGTTGGTTCTCTTGATCTTAGAAACTGTACATAATCACAGAATGACCATTTCTTATCTTTATCATTATCGTCTTTAGAAATACCATCTTTTTCTATCTCAGTTATTATTTCTATCACTAACTCCTCGATATTATCGGCTTTCCAGTTCTTCAGATTCTTTTCACATTCTTTCGAGTTAAGAGTAAATAGATATCGTGCCCCCATATTTTGTTTTTTATATTCAACACCATGACATCCAGCATATCCTCTATTACCTCTCATGAAACCATACCACCCATTAGAACTATGTTGTGTTCCACAAGCTGGACATTGATAAGGAGTATCTCTGATAGCATTAAATCCAAATAGATTATTAACTTCTGATGCGAGAATTGTATCTTTTGCATACGATTGAAATTTCTCAGCTAAATCATTTGAAATCGACATATCAGATGGTTGATAAAACTTTTTACTATTTTTAACTGCATTATGTGGAATTTTCATATAGTACGTATTTTCCCGTTCTTTAGATACGATATCCTTTATTGTGATCTTTTGTTTCTTATCTATTATTAGTTTCTGTTTATCTTCATTCCAATGACATTTAACGAATTTTCGATCTGTATATTTGCTGTATTTATCCTTCTTGATAGATCCTATTGTTCTTATCGAATGATTTTTCGTATAAACATTATGATCTATTATTTTTCCCATACGTTTCATAATCTCTGTTATCTTATTTGTATCTTCATTGAATGATTTTTTCTTATTACTAATATCTGATACGATACTTTTAAGATATTCCATGAACTGTTGAAGATATCCAGTATTACGAAATGTTTTACCATCATTATCATATATAATATGTAAAGAGTTAAGACCATAATCATCAGCATGTATAACTAATTTTGAAGGATCAAAAACTTTGATAAATTCTTTATTGTTTCCTTTTATTCCTCTTACTTTATCAAATACAATTTTCATCATAACTACAAAATCTTTATACATATCATGTATGTTTGGATATGCCATCATTTCCTTATCATCGAGATCAAAATAAATAGAACAATTATGTCTTGGATATTCATGAATATCTTTATTCAATTCTTTAGTTTTTATTGCTTCTAATATCTTATTAGGACTTGCACATGCAAATTTAAAATTAGATCTCATATAACTTCGTTGCTCAGCAACTATAGCTGATAGATCATCTAAAATACTATCTTCATGTTCTTCTCCTCTGTTATAATATACCGCTTGATACATTTTATCATAGAATTCCAGACCATACTTAGATATATATTCTATGTTATTTTCTATGTTATTATCTTCTAATTCTTCATAATGTTCTGGTTTAAATTTATAATAGATATCAAATGTATTATCAACTTCTGGACTATCTTCATAATTTAAATCTTGTTTGTTCTTTTTGAATAGATTAATTATTTCTTTCTTAATCTTTATCTTAATTTTCGGTTCTGATTCTTCTTCATCTATTGAATCCATCCAGTTATCATTACTTTCATTATTACTTTCACTATCAGATTCATCTGATTCATATTCAGATTCATTATCTGATTTATCAGTCTCTAACTCAATTAATACCTTATGTTTCTTAGTTTTCTTAAATTCTTTATCATGACATCCACATATAATCTTATTATTTCTCTCAAATGCATACCATCCATTAGTTTTATGATTTTTTCCGCATGCTGGACATTTATATCTTTTATCTTTTAATGATCTAAAGATATATAGTTTATCTTTCATAGAGGAGAACTCACAATTAATAACTAACTTTAGTAATTCATCTCTGATTTTCTTTTGATCTTTTGTCATGGTTTGTTTTTGTTTCGTCATTATAAATTGATATATATTTGCAGATATATATTTTTTTTTGAATAGATGAATAAAAATGTGATAATTATATAATATATAATTGGTCTTGTCTTTAAATGAAAATATTTATTTGTGATAATACTATAAACTAACAAAAAAAAGATGTAATGATATTATGAAGATTTTCTGAGTTGATATTGACGCTTTGAATATTCTTTATAGTATTGCTTATATCTCTGATAATTTGCCTTATGATCTATAAATGAACATTTGTCATTGTCAGCGTTTATCTTCTCTATTACCGAATTAATATCTGATTCAAACTCACAATTTGAAAAGAATCGAATTATCTTTTTAATATCGTTATATGATATGTTATAATCTGTTTTTATACGAGCATATTTAACCCCCATCTCATGTTTACGTTTTACTTCTAATAATTCTCTAGGTAAAATGTTCGGAACTTTTTTCATTTAAAAGATAAAATTATATATTATAATATTATATATTTCTTTTGTTTAAATAAATATTTTTATTTGTATTATATAGATGTCGAATTCAAAAACAATCGCGTGGAAAAAATTAGGAGAACTCACAGGATTCGGCCTACAAGGTATAGATTATAGAACTGCAACAACAAATTCAATAAATAGGCAAATAGAAATAGTTAAAGACGAAAAATATCAGGATATACATAGACGAGGTCATGAAATGTACCAAAAATCATTAATACAAAAAGCACAACAAGATGCTACAAAAAAATTAGAAGAGATAAAAAAGAAAATGATTATTATTAGATCATTATATGATAAGAAAACTATAATAGAAGATAATTGTGCTATCTGTTATGATAAGTTTGATATGTATTCATATAACGATGTATTAACATTAGGATGTGATCATACATTTCATCATTCTTGTATTAGAAATATGTTATTTATATATATGGACGATAAGTGTCCATTATGTAGGTCAAAATTTAAATATAAGTTTAAAGCTTGTCGAAAAACTAAGAAAAAATTAAAAGAAAAAATATTAAAATATTATTCAAATGAATGTAATAGAATTGAAGTTTGTAAATTATTAGAGTTGACATTATTTCTTTCTGAGAAAGATATCATTTTTGGCTTTCTTAATGATTTCATACATAATATTAGACCTTTACATCCTGATACATTTTTAGAAATGAAATATTGCGAATTAGATCGTGGTCATATATATTTATTCTCAGATGAATACTGTGGAGGAGATAGAAGTTACAAACAACATTGTGAATGTGATCATTAATCATATTAAACACATAGTATAATATTATTAGGTAAATTATATAAGATCCAGCGGTCTTTATTTGATTAAAGTGGTTCATTTTTGTAGAGACTTAGTAAAGGTATTAAGTCTGGGGAATTTATAATTAATTTCTCATTGTTCATTTTTGAACGATGGATATTTTTTTTTGATAAATAAATAATTAATTAAAAATGTAAATATCTTTTATCATCTCTATATCGATAATTAAAAGCTAGAATATGTGGACATCCATTATCCATTCTATCTTTTATACTATCTAATATTCTCTGAGAATTAACTGGATAATCTACTTCATGCATCATAGTCCATTTATGGATATTTACAGATAGTTTACCGCTAGGTAATGAAAAATGCATAGTTTCTGTATTATAATAGTCATTACAGTCTGGATATTTTATAACTTCTAGTTCAGATACATTTTTTAACTCATCCATTACATCTGAGTATAATAAATTATGATTATATTTAAAGACTATATTTCTACAGTCAAAGCTTTCCATAATATATATTTATTGATAATTATTTAATATATTTTTTTTTATTGTCTCCCATCCGGCCGGATCAATTTATTCCAAAAATCAATCGAGCGCATTAAAGAACAAAAAAAAAATGGGTGGATCAAAAAATGAACTGCAGTTCAAAAAACAGTTCAAAAAATTTCTCTT
>SDBT01011224.1_pt1 | contig 14434 bp, 21 predicted proteins | sample 2277101 | NCBI WGS metagenome assembly SDBT01 (sample SAMN10404973, study PRJNA504765) | marine sediment metagenome | isolation source: marine sediment core GS10_PC15, 103 cmbsf | place: Arctic Ocean: Southern Knipovich Ridge | collected 2010
ATTGACCGACCTGTAAAAGTTACATGGCAGGGAAATTTGGAAATAATAGAATCAGACGATGATAAGGAAACACCATTAGAAACAGGTTGGATTGAGTTAAGGGATAGATTGAAGTTGAAGTCTCAGTTTTCCAGATTGGATAAACTTACTGGTATTGGAGAATTTGGAATATTGTTGTTAGGATTGAATGATGTGCAGAAAAGAGAAGATTTTGCGGTTCCTGTATCATTAGGAGGAGAAAAAAAGTTAATGTATGTCAAACCATTTTCACAGGGGAGTACAGAAATAACCAAGTGGGAAGCAAGGAGTAAGAATCCTAGATATGGATTGCCTACGGAATATACCATTACAATAAAGAATCCTAACGGAGGAGATGCTATGGTGGTAGTACATCACAGCAGAGTAATTCATGTAACTGATGAAGCGTTGGAGTCGGATGTTATAGGAACTCCCAGATTGGAAGTGGTTTATAATAGGTTAATGGATTTGGAGAAATTAGTTGGCGGAGATGCGGAAATGTTTTGGCGTGGCGCTCGTCCTGGTTTTCAAGGTAAGGTGGATAAGGATTATGATGTGACTCAGGATACCAAAGATGATTTAAAGGACCAACTTGATGAGTATGAACATAATTTACGGAGAATACTAATTAATACAGGAATAGATTTACATCCACTGGCTCAAGAAATAGCAGACCCAGCAAGCCATGTGGATATTCAATTACAAATGATTTCAGCCGTAACAGGAATACCAAAGAGAATATTAACAGGATCGGAACGTGGAGAATTAGCAAGTACTCAGGATAGAACAGAATGGTTAACATTGATAAAGAGTCGTAGAGAGGAATTTGCAGCGCCAAATATAGTCCGCCCGTTTGTGGATCGTTGTATTGATTATAAAATACTGCCAGAGCCGGCAGAAAAATATGATGTTAAGTGGCAGGATTTATTTGCACAATCGGAAAAGGAAAAGGTAGATATCGGAAAAATTCGTTCAGAAGCGTTAAGTAAATATGCAAGTTCACCGATGGCAGAGATGACAATTCCACCTGATGAGTTTTTAAAATACTTTTTAGGATTAACTAAGGAGGATATTGAACAGATTATAGAAGCTAGAGAAGCAGTGATACAAGAAGAGGAAAGTAGAGTATTAACTCCGGCAGAAGAAGAATTGGAAAGACAAGAACAGGAACGAATAAGATTAGCGCAGGAAGAATAATATATTGTTTAACCAAAACAAATAGAAATTATGGCAACAGCATTTGGACATGAAATAGGATGGGAAATACTTAAACTTCTTGGAGTTAAGGATTCTCATATTGTAGAAGCTCATATTCATATTGTAACAAATGATATTGTTACTATTGATATAAAGCGGTTTGCTACTCGTGAAAATGGAAAGTTTATTTTGACAGAAGATGAAAAGGATATTAAAACTGAATTGAAAAAATACCGATTAGAAGAAATTAAGGAAGAGAAAAGACCGGAATTTGAACCAGATTATCATATGGAGGATGGATCAAAAGCAAAATAATGCAAGGAGTAATTCAATATATAACAGCATCACAATCATTGAGTAGATTAACGGATGAAAATAGAATTGATAGATTTTTTGATCATAGTCAATTAACAAGTCCAAAGATAAAGGTACATGATGCAGTTGAATTTACTTTGAGTGGAACTAAGATAACAGATATAGAACTTTTGTATAAAGGTAAAAGAGATACCGTTTTTTATTGGTAATAATGGAAATTTGCACACATATACATTCTCATCCTACAGGCATTCAGATCAATGCATCTGATCCTACACGGACAACTGTTCTAAGGAATGCGTTTGCCAGGGATATGCGCAAACGTTTCAGGGAATTGACCTCTGTTATCTGGACAGCAATAGTTGAGCAGGATTGTTTTGGTATGCAGGCTGGGTTTTATCAAATGACTCCACCAGGTAGGCAGGCATTTGTATTTCCACGTTCAGTGGATAAAGTTAATGCCTTTATGGAATGGTTAAACCGACAAGTTGAGAGAGGTATTTTGGAGGTAGGAGAATTTCAACAAATCGGAATAGGTATTGAAGGAGCTTGGACAAATAAATATATACAGGATAGTTACAAGCGAGGAGTAATCCGGGCAAGATATGAATTGCAGAAAGCAGGGTTTAATGTTCCTACAATAGATCAAACCGGAGGTATTGAAATAAGCATGTCTACGCCATTTCATATAGATAGGGTAGGATTACTATATAGCAGAACATTCAGCGGCTTAAAAGGCATTACAGCGCAGATGGACACACAAATAAGTAGAGTGTTGGCTCAGGGAATGGCTGACGGAGATGGGCCGAGGTTGTTAGCTCGGAAATTAATAGCTTCGATTAACGGTACTGGAATGGGTAAATTAGAAATCACTGATACATTGGGTAGATTTATTCCAGCAAGTCGAAGAGCGGAAACATTAGCAAGAACCGAGATAATTAGAGCACACCACAACGCAACTATTCAGGAATATAGGAATTGGGCAGTTGAAGGGGTAGTGGTTAAAGCGGAATGGGTTACGGCTGGAGATGATAGGGTTTGTGATCGGTGTAATGCTTTGGAAAGGGAGGTATTTACATTGGATAGAATTGAAGGTATGATTCCTTTGCACCCGAATTGTCGGTGCATTGCAATTCCATTTAAAGTAACAAGATGAATAACATAACAACATATAAAAAAATACCATCAATGACACCAAAGTGTGTGCATGACTATCTAACTGAATTAGGTAGACAATGGACAGGCAAGGGTATAGCTATTGAATTAGGTTCGTGGTTAGGAGCTACAGCAGCAGCATTGTTGACAGGATTAGTTGAAGTGGGGTATAATAAACCGTTTTATTGTTGTGAAAAATGGGAAGCCAACGAAGTGCAAGTTAAAAAAGCGGCAAAACAAGGCGTGATCTTGGTAGATAAAGAAAATATCCTGCCAAAGTTCATTAATAACATTATTCCAATACATCCAAATATACAAGCAAGCCGGGGCAAGATAAGTTCAGCAATAAAGAACTATCCAGGTGAACCGATTGAGATTTGTATTTTTGATGCTCCAAAAACTGATCCTACATTTACGGATGCCATTCAGGTTTTATCACCTTATTGGATTCCTGGAGTTACTGTATTGGGATTGTTGGATTATTATCAGTATGTAGGAATGACTGGAAAGAAGCGAGATAAAAACTTAGCTCCTATAAAATTTATGAAAAAATATTCCGCAAATTTTACTAAGATAAAAGAGTGGAAAGATGGGAGTAGTGCTGTATTTTTTAAATATGATAAAAAATTAGAATCATGAATATATATGTACAATCAAATAGTGATTATGTTATACGTTCGGAAATCTATAATGATAGATCATATATTGTAGTTCCTGTAGTAATGATGGTTGAAGGGGTGCATAATGGGTCACAAGGACCGTTACTGCATTTGGCTGAGGATTTGGGAAGATTCCCGGAGTCATGGGACAATATTCCGATAGTAATTCAACATCCTACAGATGAGAATGGGAACAATATTTCAGCCAATTCTCCCAAGGTATTGGCGGCAGAGGAAATTGGGAGGGTATTTTACACTCGAATGGATGAAGATAAGTTAAAAGCAGAAGCATGGTTGGATGAAAAGAGATTACAGGAAATGAGTGAAATAGCATTACAAGCTATTAGAGAACAACAGAAGTTGGATGTAAGTGTTGGAGTGTTTACAGAGGAAGAAAATGTGCCGGGAGAATGGCACAATGAACGATATGAATCTATTGCCAGAAATCACAGACCAGATCATTTGGCTCTCCTGCCCGGCGGGACAGGTGCCTGCTCTTGGAATGATGGTTGTGGAATCAGAACCAATGTCAATAAGAAAGGAGGAAAAGATGTGAAAAAAGTAGAATTGGATTTAAAACAGGTAACAATGTACAGTTCTAAGAATGCTATTGTTAATCATATCACGGATAACGAGAATGGTTATCGTGAGAAATTACAATTAGTGCAAGCGGAACTGGACGGGAAGGATACTCAAGTGAAGTATCATTACTTGGTTGAACTGTATGACAATAAACTCGTTTATGAGGTACGTATGCAGGGAGAAGGCACAACATATTATCAACAAAATTACGCAGTATCTGTGAATGATGAAGTGGAATTCGTTGGTGATCCTGTTGAAGTGCAACGGGAAGTTAATTTCGTTGCGTTGGAGGAGAAATCCTTCAAGAGAACAAAAGTTTCTAGTAATAACAAAAACCTAAAAAAGGAGGTTAAAACAATGAGTGAATTAAAGAAAGCTCCTTGTCCTGATAGGGTGAATGAGCTTATCGCAAATAAGTTAAGCAAGTACACCGAAAAAGATAAGGAGTGGTTACTGACTCAGGAGGCAGACGTGATTGAAAAGATGTTTCCAAATGAGCCAAAGAAGGAAGAAGTTCCTCAATTGAATGAGGCAGAGAAAAAGCAGGTGATAGAGGACTATAAAAAGACTTTACCAACTGTAAATCAAGAAGTGCAAGCGTACGGCGAAAAGAGGTACAATGCAGATCGTGAGAAAATGGTCAAAAGTATTTTAGCGAATACTGAAGACAATACATGGGCGGAAGATGACCTAAAAGAAATGAAAATGGATACATTGGAAAAAGTGTATAAGTCAACTTTGAAAGAAGAGACCGATTTTTCACCACTTGGAGGAAACGGAGAACGTCCTAGAGTTAATACTAACGAAGAAGAACCTATGTTACCAACCGGTATGAAGTTGGTTAAGGAAACTTCTAAAAACTAAGGAAAGGAGGAAAAGTAAATGAGTACTTATAATACGATTAAGCTCAAAAAGTATGCGGATGTAATAGAAGAAATTCTTTCAACAGCCGTTGCGATTATTCCGGGAATGTTATTGGAATTGGATTCTACCGCTGGTTATGTTAAAGCACATGCCACTGCGGGAGGAAATGCAATGCCAATGTTTGCACTAGAAGATGAAATGCAAGGTAAGGAGATTACTGATAGTTATGCAGTAAGCGTTCCTATACAAGTTTGGTTCCCTGGAAGGGGTGATCAGGTTTATGCCATTTTAGCAGATAGTAACGAAGTGGAAATCGGATCCTTTTTGGAATCTGATGGAAATGGATTTTTACAACTGCATGCAGTTGATACAGCTTCGTCTCAGGAGGCTTTTACAGCTTATACCAACCAGATTGTTGCTGTAAGTTTAGAGCACAAAGATACGAGTGGTGGAAGCACTGTTTCAAGTGAAGCACCAATAGCATTAGGTAAAAGACTTAGAGTAAGAATTATTTAAAAACAGAAAGGAGGAAAATAAATTGAAAACAAATATTGATTTTATAGGAGCAAGTGGGGCACAAGGTGATCTTGCTAGAATGGTAAGCAATGAAGGAGGTTTAAATATTGGAACATTGCGCCCATTTGTAAGTAAAAAAGATGGCAGAACATATATGACCATTCATAAAGGAGGCGATCCTAGTAAAAAAGAGAATTGGGCAGTTGTTACGCCCCAATCTTTAGGACTCCAAACCAATGGAACTCTCCGTAGGGATGAGTGGATACATTTGGACGAAGTATTGCTGGAAGTTTCTAGACAACGTCTTGGTGGAATACAGGATTTGATTGACAAAGGGTTGATTTATACATTGGGAAATGCAATGGGAACAACCGTATTGGAATACCATAATGTAGGGGACATAGGGGAAGCAGATGTAACCATGGACGGGGTGACTCGTAGTGTTGGTGATCGTCCGACGTTTGGAACAGTGTATATGCCTATTCCAATAATTCACGTTGATTATGAAATCAACGCAAGGGTGTTGGCAGCAAGTCGTAATTTAGGGAATCCACTGGATACTACTATGATGGAAATGGCTGCACGTAGGGTGAATGAGAAATTAGAAGATATGCTCTTTACTGATACAACATATCCTTATGCTGGAGGTACCATATACAGTTATGTCAATCATGGAGATAGAAATCAAGTAACATTGACTACTCCTTGGGATGATAGTGGTAAGTCCGCTGCGGATCTTCTGCAGGATATTTTAGATATGAAGGCAGCTAGTATTGCTGCTAGACATCATGGCCCGTTTATGTTATATATTCCTACAGCGTACGAAACTGTATTGGATAATGATTATGACACTACGACTCCGGGAACAACTATTAGGGAGCGTATTTTGAAGATTGGTAATATTAGTGGGATCAAAGTTATAGATACTTTGGCAGCAAACAATGTTTTACTAGTGCAGATGACTAGTGATGTTATCCGTTTAGTAAGAGGTATGGGGGTCTCAAATGTTCAGTGGGATACTGAAGGTAAGTTTATTACGAAGTTTAAAGTTTTGACTATTCAAGTTCCGCAGGTTCGTGCTGATAAAGCTGGACAGAGTGGAGTAACCCATTTAGCAGCATAATTAATTAATTCACTAATCAGGTGATTTTTAAAAACAATTAGATATGAAACGAACAAAGACTAATAAGGATAAAATTTGGTGGATAAAGAAGGGTGGAGGAAGTTTCCGAATGAAAGGCAGGATTATCAAGCAAAACGAAAAGTTTCAAGCCCGTTTAGATGAGATTCCTAAGGCATTCCGGGATAACGTATTGCCATTGGAGAAGGTTGTTGAAACAGACGAAACATTTAAAGCTTCTCCTTCAGCATACACTTATAAGAAGCGAGGATCATCAAACTGGTATGATGTATTTGATGGACAAGGAAAGCAAGTAAACCAAAAGGCATTATCAGGAGTACAAAAAGCTCTTGATTTTATAAAGTCATTGGAGTAATGCCTTGGAAGGTCCCAAGGATATGGGAAGGAGGGGAGTGCTGGATTATCGGAGGTGGTCCATTAATGCCAAGGCAATTTGATGTACCTGAGGATATTATACAGCAGGTATTGAAAAGTGAACTTCCACCAAGTGCTTATTCTCCTTACATGGAGTCAATACATAAAAAGCATGTTATTGGAGTTAATTCGGCTTTTTTAATTGGTGATTGGATTGATATAATGTTTTATGGAGATAAGGGGTGGTTCTTAGAAAATAGAGAACGATTATCTGAGTTTCCAGGGTTGAAAATAGGGTGCCATCCTAGTGCAGAAAAGTATGGAGCGGAGAGGATTAAATGTTTGCCACGGAACAAGAAGTACGGAAAAGGAATTAGTCCGCATCCGGGTTCAGTTTGTTGGAATGGCAATAGTGGAGCGGCTGCAATTAGTGTAGCAGCACATACTGGAGTAAAACGGATTGTATTACTTGGTTTTGATATGATTTGGGATAAGAATTTGCGACAACATTGGCATGGATTGTATTCTTCAGCTGATAGAGGGGATAAGAAGAAGATGAAAGTAACGTTTGATAGACATACAAGTTGTTTTTCATTGATTGCCAGAGATGCAAAGAAAAGAAAGATAACAATCATAAACGCCAGTCCGGATAGTACAATTACAGATTTTCTAAAAATGACAGTAAAGGAAGCATTAAAATGAAACGATTTGAGTTCTTAACAGAAATGATTAAAAAGCATAATTTTAAAATTGGAGCGGAAATTGGTACAGGGAAAGGGAATACAGCATTACATCTTTTGCGGCGTAATCCAAAACTTCATCTTGTAGAAATAGCATATTACCCTAATTTGCCAAATAGTCCAAAGGATGATAATCAAGAAGGAAAGGAAAGATGGTGGTATAAGGTAAAGAAGCATAAACATCGAATGACTGTTATTCCTTTGCCAAGTCGTAAAGCTATAAAAGAAGTTAAAGACGGATCATTGGATTTTATATTTATAGATGCCGACCATTCTTATAAGGAATGTTTGTGGGATATTATTCATTGGATACCGAAAGTACGGCCGGGAGGATTAGTTAGTGGCCATGATTTTCAGAGTATATTTCCTGGAGTGAAAAAGGCGGTAAGAGAAGTTTTTGGGAATAATTTTGAAGTAACTCCAGAGGATTCAGTTTGGTATGTATGGAAAAAATAGAATGATATGTTGACAGTGGCATGTGTGTATTGGAAAGGAAAATTTAGGCGTCGTCGAAGGATGTACGGAACTCAGTGGGTGGAGAGACTTAAAAATATGGTTGCACGCAATCTTTCTGTTCCTCACCGTTTTGTTTGTTTGAGTAATGAGAATGTCCCATGCGAAAGAATCCCACTAATCCATAATTGGCCTGGTTGGTGGAATAAAATTGAATTACATAGACCTGGACTTTTTGAAAATCGGGTATTATATATAGATTTGGATGAATTGATTTTAAAAGACTTATTACCTTTTTTCGCATTTCCGTCCCCGTTTGCTATTACAAATGGAAGAAAATATAATACTTGGTTTAAAGAAGACCTTATAAGGATTAGAAAGTTTGGCTCTGCTGTGATGGTATTTGATCCCGGAGCAGGAGAAAAATTATATACTGAATTTGAAGAGAGGGCGATTAAAGTATTTTGGGGGGATCAGGATTATATAGCTTGGAAGATGCCCGAGTTGGATACATTTCCAGGGAAGTGGTTAGGACGTTTGGAAAAGGATGATAATAGAGAATTAGGTAAGGATGTTATAATTGCACATTGTATGCTTCCTGGAAAGAATAGGGAGGCAGCCGAAAAATATAAATGGGTGGAGGAGATATGGCAATAAACCAAACACCAATATTAATAGCTAGTCCGCCAAGATGCGGAACGGTTTTGTTAGCAGGATTGTTACACTACCATAATGTGTGGATTGGTAGAGCTAGGACAACTCGTTATCCAGGAACAAATCCTGAGCTCGGTGTAGAGAATATTGACATCAAAGAAATTATGAAGAGGGAAGGGACAAAGTTAGGATATAAGAATTGGAGTTCTATTTTCCCAAAGCAACCAAAGCATTGGAACGGATTGAAGGAAGAAATTGAATCATTTGTTCCTGAAGATAGGCAGTGGTTAGTGAAGACATCCTGGACATTGGTATTATATGAATTTTGGAAGCAGGCTTACCCAGATGCATTGTGGGTGTTTCCTATAAGAAATGAAAAAGCAATATTGGATAGTATGAATCGACATCCAGGAATGCGTAGGAGATCAGATAAAGTTATGATGGCTTTTATTCAGGTGTTGCAAAAATGTCAATTAGATATTATATATTGTAAAGAGGATCATAGAGTAAAGAATACTTTATTAGTAGATGTAAAAAAAGTATCACAAAAAGATAAGGGGGAGATCGAAAGATTTTTCAATTTCGTCAACATTCCAATCAACTGGGATGCAGTTAATAAATGGATTGAACCAGGGAGGATGAAATGAATATAATATGTTTATATTGGGTAGGTGATTTTAGAAAGCGGGATTATACCGTAAACGATGTCCTTAGACTGAGGCAAAGTGTAGATAAGCATATTACCCGTCCTTATAAGTTTTATTGTCTTACAAACGATTTAAACAGTAAAATACCGGCTATTAAGATACCATTAAAACATGACTGGCCGGGATGGTGGGCAAAAATGGAACTTCACCGACCGGATTTACCTAAAGGAAGAACGTTATACTTAGATTTGGATTCTCATGTTATTAGTAATTTAGATCCTATTCTGGACTTTCCTGGAGATTTGGTTATGTTCAATACGAAAGATGATAAGAGAAGGCAGAAAAAAAATGCTAATCTTATTTGGGTTTATAAATACCAGGCAGCAACAATGTTATTTACCCCTGGAAGGATGCGATGGATGTATAATAGATTTAAAAAATATTCAAGTCTTTACATGGATTCATTTAGAAGCGATCAGGATATTATGGGTAGATGGATTCCTAACCAACCGACATTTCCAGATAATTGGATGAAAAAATTGAGTACAGCAAGACATTTAAAGTTCCCACCAAAGGATGTTATTATAATTACAGGACAACCGGGAGATGGATTATTTAGGCGATTACATGAAGTTCCTTGGTTGGATAAAGTAGCTCGGGAACAGGAAGGAGAAGTAGTGGTATGAAAACAATAACAGCAATCGGATTAAATAAGACTGGAACAAGAACAATGCAGGAAGTATTTAAAAAACTTGGTTATAGTTGTTTATACAGTACTCGTGGGTTTTCTAGGATAGCATATACAAGAATACAAGAGAAAAGAGACATATTATCTGTTATACCTTATAATTTTCTGAGTGACGTTTGGTGCCCTCCTTCAGCGCAGAATGTTGATAGGTTTCTTACTACTCAGGAATTTAGGGAGCAAGTGTGTTTGCAATTAGCAAAGGAAAATACTAGGTTTATAATTAATAAAAGAGGTAAGGAATCCTGGTTAGAATCAAGGAGATACCACGGTGGAGATGCTATTAATCTTCATTTCGAAGAGGAAGTTCAATTAAAGGAATATGATGACCATTATGCTTTTTTAGATAAATTTGCTGTAGGCAAAGATTGTTTGTGGTTGGATATATGTGGTGGAGATGATATTAGTAAATTGTTTGCATGGTTGGAAGTCAAACCAATACTGAAAGAATTTCCAGTAGTTGGAAAAAATGAAAGGGTTAAAATATGTACGTAATATGTTTTTACTGGCAAGGAGATCGTTGGCAACAGGATGGATTTAAATACAATGATCCAGATTATAAGAACCGTCAGCAACCGTTTTTAGATAAAGTAGGAAACGTGCCGGATTATTTGCCGGCAAAGTATGTTAATAATTTATATAAAGGAGTGAAACGGTTTGCTACCAAGGATTTTAAGTTTGTTTGTTTTACAAATCAGGAATTAGATGTTATTCCTGAAGTTGAAATACGACCATTTAAAAAGGTAACGCAGATGGGAGTACTACCCAGATTATATATGTTTAGTGAAGAGGCTGGGTTGTTTGGCCATCAGGTTTTGTGTTTGGATTTGGATATATTGATTGTAGGTTCCCTGGCAGATATAATGGGGTATGAAGGTTTGTTTTGTGCCAGATCTAAATTCAAGTTTGGAGAAGGGCATAAACTGGATGGGGATATAATGAGTTTTCAGGCAGGTAAGGAAACTGAAGATTTATTTTGGACACCATTTATTGAAGATGTAAGAGAAGCAGAACGAATAACTGAAGGACGTGAGAGATATTGGTACCGTTATTGGGCAAATGATTCTGCGGACAGATGGGATAAGATTGCACCTGAGCAGATTGTAAGTTTCAAACGTCATGTCAGAATGCAAAGAAAACGATTAGCAAATAGTATGTCCCCTATCTTAAAGAAAGAAATTATAAACGAAAAAATAAGGGTTAAAAATTTAAGGCGAAAATTTAATTCTCCAGTGCCAAAAAATGCAAGGATTGTGTCATGTCATGGTACACCTCGTCCTAATCAGATAACAGGGGTATGGGTTCAAAAATATTGGAAATAAAAATAATGTTATGAAAGAAGATTTACCATCACCAATTTTAATTACCGGGGCAGCTCGAAGCGGTACAAGCATGATCGCTGGAGTGATTAATATGTGTGGAGCATTTGGTGGAAAAATGAGTGGCCCTAATAAAAGTAATCAAAAAGGGATGTTTGAGAATGCTCAAATACGAAACGATATTGTCAAACCCTATTTAAAGCAGATTGGAGTCGATCAAATGGGACAGTATCCTTTGCCGGATGTAGATAGTTTAATGATTCCAGCTGATTTAAGAAAAAGGGTAGAACAGGTAATGATCGATCAAGGATATAAGGATGGTCCATGGATGTACAAGGGGGCAAAAATGTGCTTGATGTGGCCGGTGTGGCATTATGCTTTTCCAAATGCTAAGTGGATAATTGTACGGAGGAGAACCGGAGATATTATTCAATCCTGTATTAAAACAGGATTTATGAGAGCTTTCATAAGAGAAGAAGCTCAGAGAGCCGTTGGAGCTACCAGTGAAAAAGAAGGTTGGTTGTGGTGGGTACATCAACATGAACAACGGTTTATTGAAATGATTACAGAGGGAGTGAATTGTAAAGTGGTTTGGCCTCAGAGAATGGTTTATGGAGATTATCAACAGATACATGAAACATTGGATTGGTTAGGATTAGAGTGGAAGTCTGAAGTATTAAACTTTATTGATCCATTATTATTTCACAGTAGAAAAAAGGAAAAAAATGGTAATATTAATAACAGGTAGAGCAGGATCAGGAAAGTCACATTATTCTCAGGCATTGGCTAAGGAATTAACAGATGCCGGGATACCAGTAGCTACATTTGATGGAGATGCTTTACGAGGAGAGACCGGCAATAAGGATTATACTGACAAAGGGAGGATTCAAAACTTGGTACGGGCCGCTACATTAGCAAGGCAAAGGGAGTATGCAGGGGATGTGGTAATATGTTCCTTCATAGCTCCACGAAAAGAATGGCGGAATATGATGCGCGGGTTTTGGGATAAAAGCAGATTGGTGTATTTACCAGGTGGAACATTGTGGAAAGATACTATATATGAAACGCCTACTGAGAGTGAATTCAAAGTATATAACAATAAGATAGGAGGAAAATAATGGCACGTACAACGGCTACAGAAGTTAGGCAAATAATGGATAACCTTACAACGGATGCTATGAGTGATACTGATGTTGATTCATATATACTTGGAGCAAACGCGTTGGTAACAAAAATATTAGGGGATGATACCAGTATTGGAGCTGTTTTATTGGAGGATATTGAACGGTGGTTTACAGCACATATGATAGCTTGTACCAGACACCGAACAACCACGGAGGAAAAGTTAGGGGATGCTACGGTAAAATATACCGGGGCGTTTAAAGAAAAGTTATCATCTACTCCGTATGGGCAAATGGTAATGCAATTAGATATCACAGGCAAGATGGCAAATATTGGTAAAAAAAGAGCAGGAATATTTGCAGTAAAAAGTTTTGACTAATGGGAATAGCAGATTTTATGAGTCGTTTATGTGATCAAACAGCAGTCTATTGGGGAAGTCCGCAGGATGATGGGTACGGGACATTTACTTTTGCCGATCCTGTTGAAATTAAATGTCGTTGGCAAGAGAATAGAAGTGTAATTACCATGGAAGGAGATGATAGAAAGAGTAGGGAAATAGTTTCAAAGGCTGAAGTTTGGGTTTTACAAGATGTAGATGAGGAAGGTTATTTATACTTAGGTACTTTGGATAGTTCAGGAGCATTAACCAGTGCAGAGGAGGAGAAGCCTGAAAGTGTTGATGGAGCATATAAGATTCGATTGTTTAAAAAGACTCCTGAATTGAGAAGGAGTAATAAGTTTATAAGAAAGGCGTATATATAATGGCAGGATTTCCAAAATCAGTAACTCCAGGAATAGGTATTAAAGGAATGGATGTTGTAATGGCTAATCTGAACAGAGCTATTAAGAAGATAGAAATTGGAAGTTATGCAGGAATGTTAGAAGCTGCTATACTTATTCGTAGGGATATGGAAAAGACATCTCCAAAGATTCCTATTGATACTGGTAATTTACGAGCGAGTTGGTTTACTGTAGCTGGTTTGAATGTTGGGAAAGGTAGTGGTGGTGGAACACCCGCATTTAAAGGGGATAATGCTGGAGAATTAGCAATGGATCATAGTAAGGTAGTAAGTGAAGCTAAGGCACAGGCTACGGCATTAACCAATCAGGGATTGTTGACTGTATTTATGGGATTTAGTGCTAATTACGCTGTATTTGTTCATGAGATGGTTGGTGCTCAGTTTTCAGGCAGAGAAGGTAAAAAGCCTGGACGACCTGGATCAGGAGCAAAGTTTTTGGAAGCATCATTAAAACGAAATGCGCCTGCAATTTTGAAATTAATTCAGAAAAGTGCAAAAATATGAATAGCACAAGTGAAGATATAAAGGATATGTTAGTTGCTGATGCCGCGTTGGGTTTAATTTTCAATCCGGCTTTGGAAAATAATTTATTTATTGGAGCGGAACCTACTATACCAAAGAATTGTGTTACTATATTTGATACACCAAGTGGTCCACCACAATTAACATTAGGAGGAAAAAAGGCAAATGAAAATTATTTTTATCCATCCACACAGATTAGAGTACGAAATACAAGTTACTTAACCGGATGGGCATTAATTGAAAATATAAGAACTTCGTTACATGGCCGGGCACAAGAGACATGGAACGGAACTTTGTACTCAGTTATTTATTGTTCTAGCGGACCAGCAATGTTGGACTGGGATGAGAATAACAGGGTACGGTTTATTGTCAACTTCAATATACAGAGACGTTGACATGTTGTTTAATTTAATAATGAAAAGGAGGTAAAACAAATGAGCAGCGATGCAGTATCAGGTGTCGGCACACTATTTCGAAGATGGAATGCCGCCACTGGAGTGTGGGGAACAATAGCAGAAATCAATACAGTAACTGGTCCTGGTATGACCAGAGATACGATTGATGTAACTACCCTAGGCTCAACTGACGGATACCGTGAATTTATTGCGGGATTCCGGGATGGAGGGACTGT
>SDBT01011225.1_pt1 | contig 14433 bp, 12 predicted proteins | sample 2277101 | NCBI WGS metagenome assembly SDBT01 (sample SAMN10404973, study PRJNA504765) | marine sediment metagenome | isolation source: marine sediment core GS10_PC15, 103 cmbsf | place: Arctic Ocean: Southern Knipovich Ridge | collected 2010
GCTCTCTACCCGTGCCAATCGGTTCTTGGGTGAGCTCGCCGACGCAACCGGAGGCCGAACCTGGTTTGCGGACGTCAGTGCCAACCTCGAAGATGTTTTTCTCGGCGTTCTCGAAGAAATGGAGTCACGCTATTTGTTGAGCTATCAAATCCAGAAGCCGCTTCAGGAAGGCTGGCACTCGCTGGAAGTCAAGCTCAAGAATCGCAAGGCGGATAAGATTCGGGCCCGCACCGGCTACATGCTGACCCGGAGTGAAAACCGATGAGCTTCGCTTAAAGTGGGCTCGTTCCCTGATCCCGCCCATTTGAACCTTGGCCTTGATTTTCAGGCGCGCCGGTTCGCGCTTTGCTATGATCCGGGCGTGTCCAGGAAGAAAAAGGCCTCGGATAAGAGTCGGAAGAAGAAAAGACAAGCAAGTGTCGAACCCGTACCTGTGCCTGAGACGACGCTTTCTCAGCCGCCGCCGGCCCGAAGACGCTCGTTCTTCTATATAGCTTTGGCGGTAGCGCTTCTACTGGGAGCAGGATTGGCCTGGTGGCTCCTTCCGGGACGCGGCCCTGAGGTGGATTTTCAGCCGAAGGCGAGCCCGAACGTTCTCCTCATCAGTGTGGACACACTTCGAGCCGACTACCTGGGGGCCTACGGAGCAAGAGTGGCAACACCCAGCATCGATCATCTTGCTCAAAAGGGGACCTTGTTCGACATAGCCGTTTCTCACGTACCCATTACTCTTCCGTCCCATGCGTCTCTCTTCACCGGAACCTACCCTATTGCCCATGGCGTTCGGGATAACGGTGCCTTTCGTCTCGCCGAGGAGAACCAAACCCTTGCCGAGGCTTTCGAGGCCGCCGGCTATCGCAGCGCGGCTTTCGTCGGCTCGTTTGCGCTCGACTCTCGATTCGGGCTGGGCCAGGGCTTCGAGCTTTACAACGATTACTACGGGGACACAGGCGGGTTCAACGACTTTTCCATCTCGGAGCGGGTTGCCGACGACGTTTTGGAACCGGCCCTCGCTTGGCTGAGTGAGCTCGGTGACTCCAGTTGGTTTGCCTTCGTCCATCTCTACGACCCACACGCGCCTTACGTTGCTCCGGTGGCCTTTCGGCAAGCCTATCCCGACGACGCCTACGCCGCCGAGGTCGCTTATGCAGACGATGCTCTGGGCCGCTTTCTGGATGCGTTACGCGACAGGCACCTGCTCGAAAACACCCTTATCCTCTTTACGTCGGACCACGGGGAGGGGTTGGGCGAGCACGGTGAAAAGACCCATGGAATGTTCGCTTATGATTCCACGCTACGGGTACCCCTCATTTTCGTGTGGGAAGGTGTCTTACCCGAAGCTCGGCGGGTTTTGAGCCGAGTCCGTCTGATCGATGTCGCTCCTACTGTTCTCGAGCTGGCAGGCCTCGACGCCGTCGAGGGGCACCAGGGTAAGTCTCTGCTTCCGTTGATGCTGGAGCCTTCCCGGGGTAAAGATCGGGAAAGCTACTTCGAAGCGCTCAGCTTCAACTTGAACCGAGGCTGGGCACCTCTGACGGGTTTTTATCAGGAACAGTACAAGTACATCGAGCTTCCGATCCCAGAGGTCTACGACCTGGAAGCGGACCCGAAAGAGCTCGAGAATCTCCACGAGGAGAGCCTACGCCAAGCACGCCAGATGGCAACCGGTCTGGCCGATCTGGTGGAACGCTACTCCACCGAGACATCACGGGCGATTCAAACCGCCGAGCTCGACGAGGAGACGGTGGCGCGGCTCCGATCTCTCGGATACGCCGTTACGCCTTCGGAGCAAAGCAAACCTACGAAGTACACGCCGGACGACGACCCCAAAAACCTGACGCACTTGTCCGACATGCTGGATGCTGGGGTCGCGGCCCACCAGTCCCGCAGATACGAAGAAGCCGAAAAGATTTTTCAATCCATCCTCGAGGAGCGGCCGACCTTCTCGGCGGCCTACACGAATCTGGCCCACGTCCTCGAGCAGACGGGCCGGGTCAAGGAAGCGATAGGGGTGCTCGAACAGGCCATCGAACGGGGCGTTCAGAACCGCACCTTGCTCGGCCGACTGGGCGCCTATCTACAAGAGGCGGGCCGGCTGGAGGAGTCGGTTGCTCTTCTCGAGGCGGTCGTCGAGGAGCATCCGACTTACACGGAAGCTTACAACTACCTGGGGGTCTCCTACTCCCAGATGGGGCGGGTGGACGAGGCGGTAGCCACGTTGGAAAAAGTCATCGAGCTCGATCCGAGCTACGGCAGCGCCTACAGCAACCTGGGGTCCGTTTATCTGAGCTCGAAGCGTTATGCGGTGGCCGAAGAGCGCTTTCGACGTGCTTTGGAACTGGATGCGGGCTTGGCCATTGCCTGGAACGGTCTCGGGGTTGTTTATGCCAGCAGCGGAAGAGAAAGCGAGGCTATTTCGGCCTGGGTGCGCACCGTCGAGCTCGACCCTCGGCAGTACGACACCCTCTACAATCTGGGGACGCTTCTTACGAAGCTCAATCGATTCGGTGAAGCCATCCGCTACCTCGAGGATTTCGTCGAAAATGCCCCGCGAGACCGGTATGGTGACGACCTACCGAAGGTGGAACGCCTGGTCTACCAGTTGAAAAGAGGTAACTGATTGTCTGACAGTTCGTGTACCATTCTCCGATCATGAACTTACCGGTTCTGTCGATTATTGCGTTTGCCGTCGCCCTCCTCATCAGTTCTTTGACCACCGTCAACGTCGGGCTCATCTCGATCGCCTTCGCCTTCGTCCTCGGGACTTTTTTTGGTGGCATGTCGGTCAAGGAGGTCGCTTCGGGCTTTCCGTCCCATTTGTTCCTGGTGCTCGTGGGAGTCACGCTGCTCTTTGGCCAGGCCAAGGTCAACGGCACCTTGGACAAGATCGCTCACCGCAGCGTGAAACTCGCCCGGGGGAACACGGCGTTCATCCCTCTCATCTTTTTCGCTCTGGCCATGATCCTGGCTTCCGTCGGCGCGGGTAACATTGCCGCAACGGCGATGATCGCACCGATTGCCATGAGCATTGCCGGTAGAGCCGGGATCAGCGCTTTTTTGATGACTGTCATGGTGGCCACGGGTGCTAACTGCGGAGCCCTCTCTCCTTTCTCTCCCACCGGCATCATCGCAAACTCTTTGATGGCGGGGATCGGGATCACAGGTGTGGAATGGTCGACTTACTTCAGCAACGCGGTGGCCCAAGCATTCGTCGGCGTGACGGGCTACTTTCTTCTCGGTGGCCCGAAGCTCCGCCGGCTCGGTGATGTCGCCGTCTCTGAGGAGGCGAAGGAGAAACCTTTATCGGGGCAACAAAAGCTGACGATCCTGCTCATCGTGTCTTGGATTGGAGCGGTTCTGCTTTTTGATCTGGACGTTGGCATGGGTGCCTATATCGCAGCGGCGGTGCTGACACTGACCCGCGCCGCCGATGAGAAGAGAGCCCTGGAGTCGATTCCCTGGAGCCCTATCATGATGGTCTCGGGTGTCACGGTTCTCATTTCGATACTGGAGAAGACCGGCGGTATGGACCTGTTTACGAGCTTGCTGGCACGTTTGTCGACTCCAACCAACATTACCGGTGTCATTGCATTTGTCACCGGCCTCATTTCCGCTTACAGCAGTTCCTCGGGTGTGGTGCTTCCCGCTTTCCTTCCCACCATCCCCGGCCTCATCGAGAACCTGGGCGGCGGCTCTCCGCTGGCGATTGCCGCTTCGGTGAATGTAGGGGCACATCTGGTCGATGTCTCTCCTCTGTCGACACTCGGCGCACTTTGCATTGCCAGTGCTCCGGTGACCGAGAACCGGGAGGTCCTTTTCAACAAGCTGCTTTTGTGGGGGCTTTCGATGAGTGTGGTGGGAGCCGTCGTCTGCTATGTCTTTTTTGGTGTGCTCGGTTTGGCATGAACGAGGACGGATGCCAGCGATCTGATGACGGCGTTGAGCAAAGTCTCTGCGACTTTGCGTCTCCGCGTCTTTGCGTTGAGTTCTTAAACAATCTGTGCCAACTATGAGCCAGACGGACCCGGATTTATGGAATGCGGTACTAGGATGTCGGTGTTTCGAGCGTCCGGCTCTATTTCGCCTTTACTTCGTTGCGGATGGCCGTGAGCGACGCGAGGTAAACCGCGATGGCTTTCAGATCGGTGTCCTCGAGCTGCTGATAGCCATGCGAGATGACTTCACCCATCAGTCCCTGCGCATCGTCGCCGTCGGGTTTGAAGCCCATTTGTAGAAACCAGACCATGTCCGGGATACTCCAGGCGCCAACCCCGGTCTCCTCGTCGGGAGTGATGTTGGGGGCCAGCTCCCCCTCGGGGCCGTCCACCGAGCCGGCGTAGTGCATCGCGTCATCGGTTGCCCCTAGAAACGTCCGCGGCGTATGACACTCTCCGCAATGAGCGAGCGCGTTCGATAGGTAAGCTCCCCGATTCCACTCCTCGGACTGATTCGTATCCGCTTTGTAGCCTCCGGGCTCGAAGTAGAGTGCTCGCCAGACGCTTATCGTTGCCCTCTGACTGAAGGGGAAGCGGAGATCGTGTTCCTTGTTTGCCTTCTTCACCGACTCGAGAGAGAAGAGATACGATTTCAAATCGAGTAAATCCTTTTCTGTCATCTTGGTGAAGGAGGTGTAGGGAAAGACGGGGTAGTAGACGACGCCGTCGGGGCCGACGCCTTCGGTCATGGCCTTGACGAAGTCCTCGTCACTCCAGTCCCCGATCCCTGTCTCGGGATCGGGGGTGATGTTGGTGCCGTAGATCGATCCGAATGGAGTCTTGATGGGCCGCCCCCCGGCGAGGGAGAAGCTCTCGCTTTCCGGGTCGGCGTGGCAGGTACAACCCCCGGTGGCGCGAAAAACATATTCCCCTCGCTTGACCGCCTCATCGTTTTGGCCCCAGAGGTTGGGTATCAAAAGCAAACCGAAATAGAAGAGGCAAACCACAGTCCATGCGAATCTTGAGTGCATCATCAATCTCCGAGCGAACGAAAAAGCAACCTATTTCCGCTTGTAGCTCTCCTCTTCGGGCTTGCGGTAAGGGTTGTGGCAGCCGCGGCATGAATCCCCGACGGCCTGGACCGCGGTCATGATGGCCCGCATGTCCCCGCCCTGAGCGACTTCCGAAAGCTTGCTGCTCGCATCGCCCAGCGCTTTCGCCTTGGCGAGGAAGTCGTCCCAGTTTTGCCAGATCTCGGGCTTTGCATCGGTGGCTCCGGCCGAGACGTTCTTCTCGAAAGCACCCTCGATGAGATCGCTGTACTCGGCAAGGATCTTGGCGTGCAGGCTTATCTGGGTGGCGGAGTGAGGGAGCTTGTTCTTCATGATGTCTCCAATTGAGCTAATGTTGTTGCCCTGTCCGGCCATGACTTTCTGCCGATACTGGATCACCATTTCATCATCCTGAGCGTAAGCGCCGGCCAAAGCGAGCAAGCAGAGGATGGGAACCAAGAGCAGAGTTTTCCACAATCTGAAATTTTCTGGTGCCATGAACGTTCCTCCTGTGGAGTTCAGCGTTAACCCATACACTACCTCAACTCGGGTCTTCCAGCGCAGACTTTCTTGAAAATAACGGCAATGGGCTTATGCGGCACTGAGGAGGTGCCGGACCGAAGAGGATGCTGGCCGCTAAATTTATGATGTGGCTGGGATCGAGAGGGTGGAAAACTTTGACGCACAGGATTTGGCTATGATAGCTTGCGCCCGGAACCGGACGGGCGGGGCGAGACCTCGCCCAGCTCGGTCGTCGGGGATTGTCAATGTTGTGGAGTAAATCGCCGTGGATTTTCATGGTTCCTTGGAAGAGTTTCAATTACCCGAGATCATCCAATTCCTGAGCGGGGCCCAAAAGACCGGCGTACTTCGGTTGGTCTCCGATCAGGATGAGGGCGACATTTATCTTCGCGAGGGCGAGATCGTTCACGCCACTTCTGACGATCTGGTCGGTGAGGAGGCGGTGTATTCGCTGGTGCTCCTGTCGAACGGAAAGTTCGATTTCGAGCCCGACATGACCTCTGCGGAGACGACCGTCCGCCGAGGCCATACCAACCTTCTCTTGGAAGCAGCGCGTCGCAAAGATGAGTGGGACAACGTCATATCACTCCGGATACCGAACGTCGATCTGATCCCCGAGTTCGCTCTTCCTGAACCGGATGACACAGGCAAGCAAATTACTCTCAATACCAGTGAATGGATCGTCTTGTCCAAGATAGACGGCAAGCGAAGCTTGAGGGCAATCGCCAAGGCGTGCCATCTTTCGGTTTATCAGTGCTGCCGGCTGCTTTACGGTCTTGTCTCCACCGATCTCATCCGGCTTCTAAAACCCCAGCCCTCGGAAAAGCACATTGCGCGTTTTCCGGATTAAAGTTCCCTCCCATCAACCCTGGTGACAAACGAGAGCGGTATGAAACGTCGTTCGCTGGCGGCACTGGCCGCCGGTCACCTCGTTGGCGACTCCTATGGGAGCTTCTTGCCTGCCCTTCTGCCTTTGTTGATGCAACGGCATGGGTTTGGGCTCAAGGAGGCCGGCGGGCTCGTGGCGGTGCTTGCTTTCTCCAGCCATTTCTTGCAGCCGGTCTGGGGCTATTTTGCCGACCGTTGGCCGGGCAGGCAGTTCGCCATTGGGGGACCGCTGCTGATGGGCCTGTGCATCAGCACCATTGGCCTTGCCCCAAGCCCCGCTTTCATGGTTCTGGCGCTGGCGCTTGGTGGCTGCGGCATGGCCGCCTTCCACCCGCAAGCTGCAACACTGGCGCGTCAGTCCAGTGGCGCCCGACACTCTCTGGGGATTGCGCTATTCATTTCCGCGGGCAGCTTGGGGTTTGCCGTGGGTCCGGTACTTGCCACCGGTTTGGTCTCGGTGTTTGGCCTTCCCGGAACGGTGGGAGCGATCGTCCCCGCGCTGGTGATCTCGGTTCTTTTGCTCTGGCTGGTGCCCTCGCCTCAGGCGAAGGCAAGCGTTACCCGCCGGATAGAAGACACCCAGCCCGACGGCTTGCCCTTACTCCCGATGATTGGCCTTTGCGTCGTCGCTATGCTGCGCGCCCTGGTTGCAGTTGCTTTCATCAATTTGTTGCCGGTCCTCTTTGCTCGACAGGGATTGGAGCTTGCCCAGGGCGGAGCCCGGCTCGCCCTCTTTCTTCTTTCGGGCGCTTTGGGTGGTGTTCTGGCGGGCTATGCGGCGGAACGGTTCGGGGCCAAATCGATCACCGGGGTTACGCTTGTCCTGTCGACACCGTTTCTGCTCCTTACGGTTTGGTCCACCGGATGGGTCCAGGGCTTGGTGCTGGTGATGGGTGGCGCGCTGCTGATGGCGTCTCATCCGGTCAATGTGAGTTGGGCCCAATCTCTTGCCCCTCACCGTTCCGGGACCGCCTCCGCCTTGACGATAGGGTTGGCATTCGGTGCGGCGGGGCTCCTCATGCCCCTTGTCGGGGCCTTGGGCGAGGTGGTGGGCGTCGCGGGTAGTTTGGCAATAACGGCAGGGATCGCGGTCGTGGCTGCACTTCTGGTGATTCCAATTCCTGCCGCGCCGACCGATGCCAGGACGACGAGCGATCGTCCATCAGAGCAGAGGAGGCTGTCCTCGGATCGACCGAGCTTGGTTGGGCAGGGACAACCTCGGCTATAATCCATCAGGTTGTGGCAGTGAAAATGGAGCAAAAAATGCTTTTAACCGCCGGCAGTGCCATGTGGAGACAGGAATGAGCTCGCGTTTCTTGAATGCTTGCCGGAGACAACCGGTGGATTGCACCCCGGTGTGGTTCATGCGGCAAGCGGGCCGATACATGTCGGAGTACCGTGCGGTACGGAGCAAACACAGTCTTATCGAGATCTGCCGTACCACCGAGCTGGCCGTGGAGGTGACCTTGCAGCCGATCGATCGCTTCGATCTGGATGCGGCCATTCTTTTCTCGGATCTGTTGATTCCCCTCCAACCGATGGGATTCGGATTGGAGTATGTGGAGGGGGAAGGCCCGTTAATTGATAACCCGGTAACGTCGGCGCGCGATGTGGAGAAACTGCGGTCGTATACGCCCGCCGAGGAGCTGTCCTTCGTTTTGGAAGCCATCCGCTTGTTGAGACGTGAGCTCGAGACGAGGGTGCCTCTCATCGGGTTTGCCGGGGCCCCGTTTACCTTGGCCTCTTATGTCATCGAGGGCGGCTCCTCGCGGGCATTTCAAAAGACCAAATCCCTGATGTACTCCGACCCCGAAACCTGGCACGCACTCGCTTCCAAGCTGGCCTCTCTGGTGCGGGACTACCTCATAGCGCAAATCGATGCCGGCGCTCAAGCGGTGCAGCTATTCGACTCGTGGGTGGGAGCCTTGTCTCCCGAAGATTATCGGGAGTTCGTGCTTCCCCACAGCCGAAAGGTGCTCAGCGGGGTATCGGAGGCCGGAGTGCCGGTGATCCATTTTGGGACGGGCACCGCGGGGCTTTTGAAACTCCTGCGCGAGGCGGGAGGAGATGTCATCGGCCTCGACTGGCGAATTGATCTGGACGAAGGATGGAATGTTCTGGGAGAAGACGTGGCCGTCCAGGGCAATCTGGAACCGATGGTTTTATTCGCGCCGATCCCCACCGTTTGCCGTCGCGCCGACGACATCCTTCGCCGCGCCGGTCGACGCCCCGGACATATCTTCAACCTCGGCCACGGAATCTTGCCCGGGACTCCGGTAGATGCCGTAGAGGCCTTGGTCGAGCACGTTCATACCTCCAGCAAGCGAGCGTGAGCCTCCAATGATTGCTCTGATGATGATGGCTCATGGCACACCGGAGAGGCTCGACCAGATGGAGGAGTATTTGACTCGGGTACGGGGCGGCCGGCCGCCTTCGCCCGAGCTCGTCCAGGAGATGACACACAACTATGCCGCCATCGGAGGACGTTCTCCGTTGACCGATCTGACTCGGGCCCAGGCCCGGGCGTTGGAGGAAGCTCTGGGGCCGCCGTTTACGGTGTTCGTTGGGATGCGCAACTGGCACCCTTTCATCGTCGATGCCGCCGGGGAGGCCATCGGTGCCGGAGCCGTGAAAATAATAGGTCTTCCCATGGCCCCGCAATATTCGGTGTTGAGCGTCGAAAAATACCTGGCCGCCATACGGGAAGCGGTTCCTGAGAGCTTGCCTTTGGTGGTGGTGCGGGCCTGGTTCGACCATCCGGGCCTGCTCGATGCCTTTGCCGAAAAAGCTCGAGAGGCGATCGAGGAAGGGCGAGCTTTCGATCAGGTTGTCTTTACCGCCCACAGTCTTCCGCGGCGTGCTGCTGACCCTAAGGAAGAGTCGATGCCTTTCTCCTACCCGGAACAGGTACGTCGGACGGCGGAAGGGGTGGCCCGTCGCCTGGATCTCGAGGAGTGGCGGGTCGGGTATCAAAGTGCGGGGCGCAGTCCCGAGCCCTGGCTGGATCCCGATCTCACGCAGGTCCTTTCCGAGCTTGCCGCAGAGGGCTGCCGTCGGGTGCTGGTGGTGCCGGTCGGCTTCGTCTGCGACCACACCGAGATTCTTTACGATATTGATATCCAGGCGAGCAAAGCAGCACGGGGACTGGGGATCGAGCTCGTCCGTTCGCGATCCCTCAACTTTTCGGCCACCTTCATCGACGCTTTGGCCGATATCGTTCGTCGCCACAACGAGTCGTGAGAGAAACCTCGGTTGTCATCGTCGGCGGAGGCATTACCGGCCTCACCTGCGCTTACACTCTGGCCGGTCGTTCAATCGATTTCCTCCTGATCGAAAAACAAAAGCGCCTGGGAGGAACGATAGCCACCGAGCGGGTGGGTGATTTCATCCTGGACTCCGGGCCCGATGCCTTCTTGATTCAAAAGCCGGATGGGCTCGCTTTGTGCCGCGAGCTTGGACTCGACGATGAGCTCATTCCCACCAATCCCGAGCAGCGGGCGGTTTATGTGCTGTTTCGCGGACGGCTTCATCCGCTGCCCGAGGGAATGGTCCTGACGGTTCCCTCCCGTTTCCTTCCCCTCGCGCTTTCTAGACTGTTCTCGCCGTTGGGAAAGCTGCGCATGGCCTTGGAGCTCTTCATTCCCGCTCGACGGGACGGGCAGGAGGAATCGATTACCTCCTTCGTCGAGAGGAGACTGGGAAGAGAAGTCCTGGAACGGCTGGCCGAGCCCCTGCTTGCCGGGATCCACTCGGGAGATCCCGATCGACTTTCCATGAACGAGCTCTTTCCGCGCTTCGTAGGGTTGGAGAGAAACTACGGGAGTCTCATCCGGGGGATCAGGAAAGTAAAGGTTCCGCGTAGCTCCTCCGGGGCCAAGAGGACACTTTTCATGTCCTTGTCCGGCGGACTCTCGGTCCTGGTAGACGCGGTGGCGGGTAAGCTTCCTCGCGATGCAGTGGTTCGGAGCACCGGGGTCGAACGGATACGACGGGAAGGCCCGGGATACGTAGTAGAAACATCTGCCGGAGAGCCGATATCCTGCCGAGCCCTCGCTTTGTGCTTGCCGGTCAAAGCGGCGGGCCGGCTTGCCGAGGGACTGTCTTCCGATTTGAGTCAGAGGCTGGCGTCGCAACCCTCGGTGTCGACAGCGGTGGTTTTTCTGGCGTTTCCTCGGGAAAAAGTCGCTCATCCTCTGGCCGGATACGGCTTCGTCGTCCCGCGGACGGAGGGGAAGAGGATCCTCGCTGCAACGTTCGTGTCGACCAAGTTTCCCAACCGAGCGCCTCCCTCTCACGTACTGTTGCGGGCCTTTCTTGGCGGAGCGCGGGACCCCGAAGTCCTGGATCTTTCCGATCAACAAATGGTGGAGTTGGCGAGAAGGGAGCTAGCGGAGATCTTGTGCGACCTGCCGACCCCGACCCTTTCTAGAGTTTATCGCTGGGCGGATTCCACTCCGCAGGTGGAGCTGGGGCACAGCGAAAGGACGGCCGCGATCGACACCTTGCTGTCCCGATTTCCCGGGCTTCAGGTTTCGGCAAATGGCTTTCGGGGAGTGGGGATTCCGGATTGTATTGCGGACGGGAGGCGAGTGGGCGAAGCACTCGCGACAGTCATTGATGGCATCGATGGCACCAATGGCGAATGAGATCCAATTGGCTGGGAAGCAGGGATTCGAACCCCGATCGCGTGGTCCAGAGCCACGTGTCCTACCATTGGACGACTTCCCAACTCGCGGGGACGCATTCAGCATAGCGGCTGCTCAGGGTCTTTGTCAATCGCATGGCAAGATGAAACAAGCACAGATCGACACAGAGAGATAATCGCAAACCATTGAATCGTAAAGGGTTTACTGAATCAGGCTGGCGGAGAGGGAGGGATTCGAACCCTCGGCACAGGCTCATCACCCGTGCAACTGCTTAGCAGGCAGCCCTGTTCAACCACTCCAGCACCTCTCCGTCCTGAAAACCTGCCGGCGAACCAAGCAGCTTGCTTACCGTATGGTACTACGCGATTTGTAGAGCGGTCAAAGTGAGTGCTTCGGTCGCCTCGGATTTACTCCTTGGCTCTTGATTTTCGAGCACGGTATTCCTCCTCGAGGATTCCCATCACCACGATGTCGTGATAGTTCCCCGCCCGGGAAAAAGCGTCTCGAAGACGGCCCTCCTCGACGAACCCGCACTTCCGGTAGGACCCGATGGCGCGGAGGTTGAAGTCGAAAACGTGAAGGTAAACACGGTGTAGGTTGAGCTCGTTGAAGCTGAAGCCGAGAACGAGCTCGGTGGCTTCGGTGCCATAGCCCTTGCCGAGATATTCCGGTTTTCCGATGACGATGCCGAGCTCGGCCGAGCGATTGCGCCAGTCGATGTTGTGACAGCCGGTTGTACCGATGCACTGCTCGCCCTCGCGGAGCGAGATGATGAGAGCCCGGTTCAGAGGGTCTTGTCCGCTCATTTGCGCTTCCACGAACCGCTCCGTCTCCCTCAGTGTCTGGGGAAAAATACCCCACGATAGAAACCGGATGATTTTCGGATCGTTGACCCAGCCATGGATCACCGGGATGTCATCGCGGCGAAACTTGCGAAGAGCGACCTGGTGACCGTCGATCTGTGGCATGGTAAAAACGTCTGGGTTATCCCGCGGCTTAAGCCGGGGGGATGTCAACTCAACGTGACGCGTTGATCGCGGACAGCCGTGATTTAGCCTCGGCGACTCCGGGAAGAGGCTGGGATGTGCCTCCCCAAAGGGAGAGAAACTTCTCGTAGTAAGAAGCCGCTTCTTCGGCACGTCCCATGGTATCCAGCACATCCGCCAGTTCTTTCAGCGCCATGACGTAATACAAGGGAATGTCGAGGCGCTCGTCGGTTGCAGAGAGGATGTTGCGGTAGACCGCCTCCGCGGCTTTTGGATCGTCGAGCGCCGAGTACGTGCGGGCCATGGGTTCGCGGTAGTACGGATGGGGAGCCAAGCGATTGGCTTGTTCAATCCGCTCCATTGCTTTTTTCGGCTGTCCTTGGAGCAGGGCCAGCTCTGCTTGAAGGTGGTAAACGCGCCTCATCTGAGACTCGTCACCCAGGCGCCGCACCGCCTGCTGGAGGTCCTCGATTTGATAGCGCAAGCTTCCGGCATCACCCTGGCGGGCCGTCATGACCCCCGCATGGTGAAGTAGGTCCACATCATCCGACGCCCATTCCAGCGCATCGAGAAATGTGGAATTGGCCTCATCGAGACGACCGAGCTCGATGAAGATGTGGCCGCGATACCAGGCGGCGAGTATTCGTGCGGCTCGATCCCCGGCCCCGCGGGCCAGCTCCGCTTCCCGAACGTTCTCCGCGAGCGCTTTGTCCATCTCTCCCAGGTAGAGGTAAGTGAGCCCACTCCACTTGGCCGCTTCTATCTGCCAATGCAACTCGCCCGAGCCCGAGGCGGCTAGCTTTTCGTAGGCTTCTATGGCTTCGCGATACCTTCCGGCGAGAACCAGAGCGTGCCCGAGCTCGCGCTGCGCTTCAAAAGAATCAGGCTGGGCCGAAACCGCCTCCTCGAGCGTTTGGATGGCTTCTTCGAATCGGCCTTCCTGGCGGAGCGCTATGCCGGTCTCGAGATCGGCTGTCGAGGCAACAAACAGGATCGAGATCATCAACCACTTCATGGACCCAGATAAGCACAATGAACAACGTGAGTCAACAAGATCTGCAGACCCGTCGCCGTCTTCCGTGTTAAACTGCCGTTCGGTTTCATCCTTTTCGACACTGCGCGGAATTGCGGGAAGCGGGATGAATCGGTGGAGCTCCCATGAAAGAGTTTCTTCCCCGTTTAAGGGCCGCCCTGGATGTCATGCCATCGCCGGTGCCCGATCGTCCGGGGATCGTTTTGCGAGATCCCTTCCGTTACAGCGAGGACACCTTGTTGATTCCTCCAGCCTGGGTTCCGGTGCTTTCCTGTCTCGACGGAAATCACAGCGAGCTGGACGCTCAGGCTATGCTGGTTCGCCATCGTGGTGGGTCGCTCGTCTTCAGTGACGACCTGCGCGAGTTCGTGGATTTGCTCAGGAGTCGTGGTTTTCTGGAAACCGAGGAATTTTTCGCGATCCAGGAGAGGCGACATGCCGAGTTCCGCGCTTCCGCCGAGCGGATGCCGGTTCTTGCAGGGGGAGCTTATCCGGATGATCCTCGTCTCTTGACGGAGACCTTTGACCCTAAATTCGAAGAGGGAGTGGCGGCGAAGGAGCTTGGCGGCAGAAACGGGAGGTGTGTCGGGCTGGCGGCTCCGCACGTCAGTCCCGATGGGGGATGGGATTGCTACGCGGCCGCTTACCGCCTGGTCGATCCATCGCTGGCAAAGAAAACATTCGTGATCTTGGGGACTTCGCATTACGGAGAACCGGGAAAGTTCGGCTTGACGAGAAAGCCTTTCGTGACTCCTTTGGGCAGCGCGGCGGTGGATGAAGAGTTGGTCGAGTTGCTGGCTCGAGAAGCTCCCGGCCTGGTGACCATGGAAGACTACTGTCATGCGATTGAACATTCGATTGAGTTTCAGGTGGTTTTCCTTCAATACCGGCTGGCTGCTCCGGTCACGATCCTACCCATTCTTTGTGGCCCCTTGGGAGGGAGCGGCCAGGACGGTGCGGAAACGGATTGGCGGGGCCCGTTGCAGCCGTTTATCGACGCGCTGACGGAAGCATGCAAGACCCGGACGGACTCTTTGTTTTGGTTGCTCGGGATCGATCTTGCGCATATGGGAAAGCGATATGGAGATGACATGGCGGTGCAGGTCGGTGACGGATCGATGGCTGAAGTGGGGCTTCGGGATCGCGAGCGTTTAGAGCGTGTTTGTGCTGGAGACCCGACCGGCTTTGTCGAACTGGTACAGCCCGCGACCGACGAGTTGAAGTGGTGCGGTTTCTCGCCTCTCTATACCTTCATGGCTTCTCTGCAACCGGTAGCTCCCGTCGAGGCTCGAGTTCTTCATTACCAGCAATGGAACATCGACCCGCAGTCGGTGGTGAGCTTTGCCGGGCTGGAGTTTTTCGAAGTCTAGA
>SDBT01011226.1_pt1 | contig 14431 bp, 11 predicted proteins | sample 2277101 | NCBI WGS metagenome assembly SDBT01 (sample SAMN10404973, study PRJNA504765) | marine sediment metagenome | isolation source: marine sediment core GS10_PC15, 103 cmbsf | place: Arctic Ocean: Southern Knipovich Ridge | collected 2010
TGCGAGGAGCGGAGCGACGAAGCAATCCCCGCTTGTGCCAAGCAATCGGTTTCTCACGAGAACGTGGGGATTGCTTCGCTGCGCTCGCAATGACAGATATGTCACTTTCACCTTGAAGAGGTAATAGGGTGACATCGGCCCCTGTATCCAACAGCCCTGTCCTGAGCTTGTCGGAGGGATGGGTACATCTACAGACTGAATCAGAACATAGACGGTGGGCGGGCAAGAAAGATCAAGCCCTGGCTTAGTCCTTGGAGGAGCCAAGTCAACAGCACGAAATTGGCAGAGCATAACGTGGGTGCTGCGCCCGGGCCACGAGTTGGGAGAAGACAAGAAATGGAAGAGCCTCATGCCGGGGAAACGGGATCTCTTCTCGCCTGGAGTAGAGAAAGAATTCGAGTCCTTCTTGAGAGTTTTCACGCCGGCCATGGGCTGCGCCTGATTCTGGGCACGGCGGTTGGCCTCCTCCTGCTGGCCCTGGCTTTCCGGGGAGTGGACTGGCACCAGGTGGGGAGCGCCGTGGCCAGGGCCAACTATCCGCTCCTGGCTTTAGCCCTGGGCACGGTGCTTGTGACCACCCTGGCCAAGGCTGCCCGCTGGCGGCTGCTGTTTCCACAAGAGTATGGCAGGCCTCGGTTGAGCAAGTTATTCCCCGTGCTCCTCATCGGCCAGACAGTGAACGCTATCCTCCCAGCCAGGCTGGGGGAGATCGCCCGAGCTTATCTCATCGGGGAGATCGAGGGAGTGGACAAGGCCCTGGCTCTGTCCACGATGATCGTGGAGAAAGCTCTAGACGCTCTAATGCTTCTCCTCCTGATTGCGGTCATCTTTGCGTTCGTGCCCTTGCCAGCCTGGCTGGGGCGAACGGGGATCCTGGTGAGCGGCCTCTTGGTCGCGCTGCTGCTGTTAGTGATTCTAGGAGCCTATCACAGCAAAGACACAGCTTATGCGCTCTATCGCTTCCTGAGCTGGATACCAGGCATCCAGCGCTTCGACCCTGAGTCCTTGTCTCAGGACAAGGGCCTGGAGCGGAGACTGGGCACCATTGCGGCGGGTCTATCCGCCTTATATCGGCGCGATGTCGCCTTGCCGCTAGCCGGCTGGTCGGTCTTCGTGTGGGCCATGGCTGCCCTAACCAACTACCTCACCTTTCTCGCCCTGGGGATTAAAGCACCCTTCCTGGCAGCTCTCTTTCTCCTGGCGGCCCTACACCTGGGGGTGGCGGTGCCTTCGTCGCCAGGGCGGGTCGGGGTCTTCCACTATATCTGTGTCTTGTCCTTGTCGCTGTTCTCCGTTGACCGCAGCCTGGCTCTGAGCTACGGCCTGGTGCTACATCTCATCGTCTTCGCGCCCATGATGTCCCTGGGGGCCTGGTTCCTGTGGAAAGAAAACTATGAGCTAAGTAAAACGAAGGCGGCGGCCACGTTGGCTACAGGGGAGGGACCCGATCTGTGAGAGCCTCGGTTATCGTCCCGGCCTACAACGCGGCGCAGACCATAGAAGAGTGCATCGAGGCCCTGCTGAAGCAATCGGTGCCTCGGGAGAAGTACGAGGTCATCGTCGTGGACGATGGCTCCACTGACGGCACAGCGACGCTGGCACGATCGTATGGGGTGCGGGTTCTCACCCAGCACCGCTGCGGCCCGGCGGCGGCCAGAAATGCCGGGGCAGCTCAGGCGACAGGAGAGATCCTCCTCTTCACCGACGCCGATTGCGTGGCCACTCGGACCTGGATCGAGGATATGGCTAGGCCCTTCTCCCCCCCCGTTCCCCCCAACTTTGGGGGGGCAGGGGGGGAGGTAGTGGGCGTCAAGGGAACGTATCTCACCCGACAGCGAGAGCTAGTGGCCCGCTTTGTGCAGATCGAGTACGAGGACAAGTACGACCGCATGGCCCGGCAGGAGCGCATTGATTTCATTGATACCTACTCGGCGGGTTACCGGCGGGATGTCTTCCTGGCCAACGGCGGGTTCGAGGCCGCCTTCCCCACGGCCTCGGTGGAGGACCAGGAGTTCTCCTTCCGCCTGGCACGCAAGGGCTACAAGATGGTCTTCGTACCGCAGGCCAGGGTGTATCACCATCACGACGTGTCCCTGGAGGAGTACGTCCGACGGAAGTTCAACATCGGCTACTGGAAGGCACTGCTCACCCAGTGGCATCCAGAGCGGTTGGTAAGGGACAGCCACACCCCCCAAATCCTCAAGCTCCAGATCATCTTGCTGGGACTGGCGGCTCTGGGCCTGCTGGTGGCCCCCCTATGGCCGCGATCCCTCTGGATTGCCGTCGGGCTGGCCGGCTTATTCCTGGTCAGCACCTTTCCTTTCGTTGCTAATGCGGCGACGAAGCATCTGGCGGTAGCCGTCGCCAGTCCCTTCCTCCTGGCTTTGAGGGCCACGTCCTTGGGGCTCGGCTTCGCGCTGGGCAAGGCCCGTTTCTCCGTCGTGCATAGAAGGGGTGAGAGGGGCTTCCTCCACCTTCGCCAGCGGGTCATCAAGCGAGCCGTAGATGTAGTAGGCGCCCTGATAGGGCTCGCTCTTTCGGCTCCCCTCGCGCCCGTCATCGCTCTAGCCATTAAGCTTGATTCGAAAGGATCTGTGTTCTACAGGCAGGAACGAGTGGGAGAGGGTGGTCGGGTGTTCCGCATGTACAAGTTCCGGTCCATGCTGGATGGAGCTGACGAGATGCTGAATGAAGTGGTAGATATCGATGAATCACCATCGCCAACCTTCAAGGCGCGCGACGACCCCAGGGTGACGCGGGTGGGGAGGATCCTCCGCCGTACCAGTCTGGATGAGATACCCCAATTCTGGAACGTGCTCAGGGGCGACATGAGCCTGGTGGGCCCGCGGCCGGAGGAGATGAGAGTTGTACGCCTGTATACCGACTGGCACCGCCGACGGCTGGCCGTGAAGCCTGGGATGACGGGCCCCATGCAGATAAACGGGCGAGGTGATCTCCCTTTGGACGAGCGTGTTCGGTTGGAGATTGACTACATCGGAAACTACTCTTTGCTGACCGACGTGGCAATGCTCCTGAAAACCGTGCCCGCGATTGTGTTGGGCCGGGGAGCGTATTGAAATAGTAGGAGGTGAGAGATGAGAAGGTGAGAGATGAGAAGATGACAGAGATACTGGTCAAAGGCTGGTAGTAAATCAGAGAAAGGAGAAGTTACCATGAGCAAGCTTACGCAGAAAATGGGCCGGATTTGGCAATCCGGCGAAAGCAAGACTAACAGTAGATCAAAGAAAGGAGAGGTTACCATGAGCAAGCTTACGCAGAAAATGGGCCGGATTTGGCAATCCGGCGAAAGCAAGACTAACAGTAGATCAAAGAAAGGAGAGGTTGCGATGAACAAGCTTCTACAGAGAATGGGGCGGCCGCCATGGGGCTCCAAAGGCTTTCTCACCTTCGCAGTGCTTGGCTTGGTAGGGGTGCTCCTCCTGGCTTCGAGTTCGGGCGTGTGGGCAACCCCTAACCAGTATCCATTGCAGCAGACGCTGCCCCTGGCAGCGGTCGACGACTTCGATGGGGATGGGAAGTCGGATGCGGTGCTGTATCGTGATGGTGTCTGGTTTATCAAGCCTTCCGGCGGTGGGGCGATGATAGTCATCGTGCACGGTGGCCTGGCGCAGGATAAGCCAATTGTTGGGGACTTTGATGGGGATGGGAAGTCAGATGCAGCACTGTACCGTGATGGTGTCTGGTACATCAAGCCTTCCGGCGGTGGGGCGATGATAGTCATCGTGCACGGTGGCCTGGCGCAGGATATCCCAATTGTTGGGGACTTCGATGGGGATGGGAAGTCAGATGCAGCACTGTACCGTGATGGTGTCTGGTACATCAAGCCTTCCGGCGGTGGGGCGATGATGGTCATCGTGCACGGTGGCCTGGCCCAGGATAAGGTGGTGAACAGACAACCCCCACCATGACATCCCGCTGAATTTGATGCGTCGCTCGATGCAGTTGCACTGCAGTTGCGCCGCTTCTTGCTCCGCCAGGGCCAGCAAGAAGCGGCCGTGTAATCCACGTTGAAACGGGCAGCGTCCTCGGCGAACTTCTGGTAGTTGTGCAAGAAGGTCGGCAGGCGCAACTGACGAAGATGGGGGTCCAGCAACATTTCGATTTGACTGATTCCCCTCGCTGAAGTATAATACCAATTGCCCTTTCCAACGCCGTGAATCATGAGTTTAGCGCCGGTTGAGCACTTGTCCTGTACGGCCAAGTACTCAACCGGCGGACACTCGCTTATTCATGGTACTTCATACAGCAATTGGTATAATAGGGTTCAATCCCAAGGAAAGGTGAGAGGGAACGATCACCAAGCCGGTTCGTCTGGTCTCCCAATCTGGTCCGAAATGTTGCTAGAGGGCCCCAAGAAAGTGTCCACTCAAAGGGGTGCACTTCAAGGTTTTTTCACTTCAACAAACGGCTGAGTAGGCACGGGGCGTAGCGGAGAGCCGTACCGAAGCCAGGCGGGACGCTTGGCCAGCCCCGCTCGCTTGATTTCGATACACCTACGGTTGCTCACTCGGCGCTCACTCATCTCCAACCTGAAAACTGGATGACCCTAGGTGGGGCTCAACCCTCAGGTTGAAAGGACAACAGAGTCCAGTACCTGTTCAGGGTGCAAGTATGCTTTCAGGCTGCTTGTGCCCTCGGCTCACTGGTTGCTTTCCCGTGACCGATGATCGTCCATGGAGGCCAGCTCGGCTCTCATGGACGGTCTTCTCTCTCTCGGAAGTGATGAATCTCCCGATGATCCAAGAGGACAAGCTCGTTGGCTCTCGCAGGCGGCGCGGAATGCCGCGAAAGGTCGTATACCGGGGTCTGCCACGGTCGAGGGTGGTCGGGCTGTGTATCGCCTTGGTCACAGTCGCTTTCCTCACCTTTGCCATTCGCACAAGTTCGGATGCTCCAGGAGTGTATGTTCCACTCAACCGGCGCTTTGGGGTGGGGGTAAATCTACAAGAAGGGCCCATAGAGGATTACGATGTGAGCCAACTCCGAGCCGGTTGGTATGTGGACTGGGGCACCAGACTCGATCCCCCTCATCCAGTAGGTATGGAATACGCGCAGATGATTCGGGTCTCCGGGGGGACATATTCCCCCGGCTTGGCCACCCTGGGGGCCATCGTTGATAACAATCCTGGCTCTCTCTGGCTCATCGGCAACGAGCCAGACTGCATCTGGCAGGATAACAGCCTCCCTTCCGAATATGCTGCGGTCTACCATGAACTGTACAGCTTCATAAAAGGCAGGGATCCCAGTGCCAAGATAGCCATCGGAGGCATAGTCCAACCCACGCCCCTGCGACTCGAGTATCTGGATATGGTCTTGGATGCCTATCAGAACCTCTACGGGGAAATGATGCCTGTGGACGTTTGGAACATCCACAACATGATCCTTCGCGAGGAGAGGGGATCCTGGGGCGCCGAGATACCTCCAGGGATAGAGGCCGACCAGGGCATGCTATACAATGTTCAGGATAACGACGACATAGAGATATTTCAACAGCAGATCGTGGCCTTTCGACAGTGGATGAAGGAGAAGGGGGAGAGGGACAAACCCCTCATCGTCTCGGAGTACGGGGTTCTGATGCCGGAGGCCTACGGCTTCGACTACGCCAGGATTAAGACCTTTATGTATGCCTCGCTTGATTACTTCACGACGGCCACGGATGATTCCTTGGGCTATCCCGCCGATGGAAACAGATTGGTGCAACGCTGGGTCTGGTACAGCTTGAACGACGATGACTTCGAGGGCTGGCCCTCTCGTCACCATCTGTTTGATCCGGAGACCAGGCAAATTACCCAACTGGGCATCGACTACGGCGACTACGTCAGCCAAGGCCGCTTCGCAGCAATCAGTATTGATCCCATCTCTACATGTGTTACGTTGACATGTACCCATACAGTGGAGATCAAGGTGGAGGCAGGGGAGGGGCAGGTGGACACGGCGGAGGTCCACCTGGAGTTCGATCCAATCCATCTGCAAGTAGTGGATGTCACCGGGGGAAATGAAGCGGGAAGCCCACTTACCACCGTGTCGCAAAACGTCGTCAACAATGAGACAGGCCGAATCGATTACACGGCTCAGACACCGCTTGGGGGAGCCCCCGCCACGGGAAGCTTCATCGTCGCCAGGATACAACTCACGGCGCTGACACAAAGTACGGCCACAACCATCGAGTTCCTGGCAGGCACGGAGCTGTTCCGAGAAGGAGAGCCGGTTTTGGCTACTGGCACACACGGGAATGTCGCCGTTGGCATCTTTGGCGACTTCAACTGTGATTGCATCGTAGACGTGGTGGACATCATGCAAGTAGCCAGCCGATGGCACTGCCGCTGTGCAGATGAATGCTACGATCCCTGGCACGATGTTGACAACGACTGTGATATTGACATCGTGGACATCATGCTCGTCGCCGTCCACTGGGGAGACACTTGCGAGAGTTAAGATGCCAATGGCCAAGATTGATTCGCGTTAGAGGCGAATTGGCGCCGAGAGTTCATTTTCATCAATCACTTGAGCCTTGCTACTGACTGGCTTATAGAACTCGTTTTCCATCAGCGTTGAAGAAGGAGGGGGAAATCTTTGGAAGGTCACAGATCCTTCTCTGGCTCTTTGGTCTTCGTGACGATGGGGCTGTTGGCTATCAGTTTGCTATCCTTAGGAGTTGGAGTTTGGGCGGCGCCGAGTCAGGATGCCCATCGCCTGACGATCCCGACACCCCTCCCGACTCCGACGCCCACCAACACGCCCACCATCACCCCGACGCCTACCATCACCTCCACACCCACCAAGACAGCGACACCCAGCCCGACTCCGACACCTACCAACACGCCCACCATCACCCCGACATCCACCAACGCCCTTACGCCTACCCACACGCCTACCATCACCTCGACGCCTACCATCACCCCGACACCCACCAAAACAGCGACACCCAGCCCGACTCCGACACCTAGCAGCACGCCCACCATCACCCCAACACCCACCGACACGCCTACCTCTACCCTGACCGCTACCGCAACACCAACCGGCACACCAACCCAGACACCAACACCAACCAGCACACCAACTTACACCGCAACACCAGCTAGTACACCAACACTGACAACTTGCAAGATTTTGCTCCCACTGATCTCCAAGCGCTATCCATAAAGGGGCAACCGCGGCCGACGGGAGCTATTCCGTTGCCAATCTGCCGCCTGGAGCGAGACAGCATCATGGCAAAGAGAATCTTCGGGCGAGCACGCAGTGGCATTCCCATCGTCCTGTTCCTGATCGCTTTCTCGACATACCTCCTGACACTGGCTCCCACCATCACCTGGCGAAACGATGGCGCCGATGGTGGAGACCTCATCACCGCAGCCTACACCCTGGGCATCGCCCACCCTCCTGGCTATCCCGTGTACGTCATACTGGGCAAGCTGTTCACCCTCTTGCCCATCGGTGACATAGCCTACCGAGTCAACCTGATGTCCGCCTTCTTCGCTGCGGCCACCATACCCCTGGTCTATATGATCACCCTGGGGCTATGCCGCTCCGTGGTGAGCCTGTCGAACCATTCCCTTTCGAGGGGAGGAGGCACACGAGCGCCCCAGCTTGGTGCCAGTGCTGCCGCCCTCTCCTTTGCCTTCTCCCCCACCTTCTGGTCCCAGGCCACCATCGCCGAGGTCTACACACTTAATGCTTTCTTCGTAGCCCTGGTGTTCTATTTGCTCTTAAAATGGCGGGATGGGGATGGACAGCGAAGAGCGACAAGCAATGATAAGGGAGGGGGGTATTTGCTACTAGCCGCTTTCATCTATGGCCTCAGCCTGGGCAATCATCTTTCCATGCTCATGTTGGGGCCAGCCGTGCTCTTGTTGATCGTTAAGGGTAAGCTCGGCGATAGAGTTAATCTGAAGGGGCTATTCGCCGCCGGGCTATGTTTCTTTCTGGGACTCTCCATCTACCTCTTCCTGCCCCTGCGCGCCATGCAACACCCGCCCGTGAATTGGGGCGATCCCCACACCTGGTCGGGTTTCCTCTGGACGGTCTCCGGCCAACTGTATCGCAGGTTTGCCTTCGCCCTACCTCCCACTCACATTCCGGCGAGAGTCTCCGCCTGGGCCAGCCTATTGGTTCAGCAGTTCGGATGGTGGGGACTGCTCCTGGGGCTCATCGGCCTGTGGTACTGCCTGAAGGAGGATCGCACCTTCTCCGCCTTCTCCCTTCTGGCCTTCAGCGCCGTGATCATCTACGCCATAGGCTACGACACGACCGACTCCTACGTCTACCTGATCCCCTCATATCTGGTTTTCGCCACGTGGCTTGGCGCGGGAATCCACTACCTGCTCGCTGCCCTTCGGCAGTTGCAGGATGGGGGGAGGCTCACGTTTCACGTTTCACGTTTCACGTTGCTGTTTCTTTGCCTGCCTTTGGTGTCGTTATGGCAAAACTTCTCGTCCCTCGATCTATCAAATGATCGCACAGCTTACGAGTATGGAGTCCAAGTATTCGAAACCTTTGATCCCTCGGCTATCGTCATCGCCGACACCGATCCTCACACCTTCACTCTCTGGTACTTCTCCTATGTGGTTGGCGGACGGCCGGATGTCGCCGTTCTCAACAAGACACTGTTGGGCTACCCCTGGTACAGAAACAACATGCGCTTGCTATACCCCCAGGTTTCCATACCGAACGATGGTGTGGAGGCGCTCATCCACCTGATCGAAAGCAACCGCGCCGATCACCCGATATATTTGACCGACAATGCCCCTGGCCTTTTGGCCCAATACCCCTTTTCACGCCGGGGATCACTCTATCAACTCGAGGAGTAGGGTGGAAGCTGAGAAGAAATCGGCTCGACGAATATCATTAAAGATAGTTGGTCTCGTACTTATCGTTTGCTTTTTGGTTATCGTCTTCGTCGGTTACCAGAAAGCCATGCGGGTCAAGGACCTCTTGGCTTCCACACTTGATCACATGAGAGTGCTAGAGGCCAAGGCTCAAGACGGCTTGCTGGCGAGCCCCAAGCTGGAGGACTTGAAGGCTATCGGAGATGAGCTGGCTCAGGCCGAGGTGGACTTCAGATCCCTCAAGGCCGAGTTGGCTCCCCTCTTACCCCTGTGCCGATACCTGGGGTGGGTCCCTCTGGTTGGGAAAGATGTCCAGGCTGCGCCTCATCTTCTTGAAATAGCCATCGAGGTCACGGCGGCAGGAGGGGCAGCCCTCGAAGGCATCCAGCCCCTGATGGACCTGCTTTCAGAGGACACCCCTTCCACGCAAGGGGTAGGCGAGATGCCTGTACTGAGCTCCGTCGAAGTACTCGTGCCCGTCCTGGTGGCTCAGCAACAGAAGTTCGCCGAGGCCCAGACGCAGCTTGCCCAGGCGGCCCAAGCGCGTGAGGAGATAGAGGGTAGCGAACTTTCCCCTCGCCTGGCTACCCTCGTTGACCGTCTGGATAAGTACCTGTCTCCACTGCAGTTCGCTCTCCAGGGAGCTCTACTGGCTCCAGAGCTATTGGGAGCTTCGGAGCCTAAGTCCTACTTGATCCTGGCTCAGAACGATGACGAGCTCCGGGCCACGGGAGGGTTCATCAGCGGAGTAGGTCTGCTGCGCATAGACCAGGGGCGGATCCTAGAGCTGGACTTCCAGGATAGCTATGCCGTAGATGATCTGTCGCAACCTCACGCTGAGCCTCCCCAGCCGCTGCGCGATCACATGTGGGCGCAGATTTGGCTACTGCGGGATGCCAACTGGTCGCCCGACTTCCCCACCGCCGCCCAAGTGGCCGCCCAGATCTACCAGCAAGACCAGGGGGTGGCCGTGGATGGGGTCATCGCCATTGATCAACAGGCAGTGCGCCTGATGGTGAGGGCGTTGGGCTCCATTCGTTTAGAGGGGTATGAGGAATCGGTCACCGCTGACAATGTGATCCAGTTAGCGCGGCAGTACTGGGCCTCACCGCTAGGTACGGGGACGTTGGGAGAGGGCGCGGAGGATTGGTGGACTCATCGCAAGGACTTCATGGGGATGCTCATGCAGGCGGCCCTGGCCGAATTAGAGGGGAAAGTCGCCCCCGCGGAAGCGATTGAATTGGTCAAGGCCATTCAGCGGGCTATGGAGGAGAAACACATCCTCGTATGGCTCGATGATGCGACTGTGACCGAACTTCTACGGGAGGCGGGTTGGGATGGGACGATTCTGGCTGCCGAGGGTGACTATCTAATGGTCGTTGACACCAATATGGGCTTCAACAAGGTCAACCCTAACGTGAATGAAGCCATTGATTACTGGGTGACCATAGACGAAGTGGGCAACGTCCACTCTGTGGCGACCCTCACCTATCATAACAGGAGCACCAGGGAAGTGGAGGAGTGCGTGCAGGAGGCCCGGTATGATTTGACCTATGAAGGCATGATGAATAGGTGTTATTGGGACTACCTGCGCCTCTATGTCCCACAGGACGCCAAGCTAGTCGAGGCTACCCGGAACCCTCTGCCTCCTGGCAGCCTCTACAGGCGACTGAGCGGTGCTGGCGCGGGCAGCGGCGAACCCGACATCGGCCCGTCGGAGAAGGGCAAAGAGGTCTTTGGGACCTTCTTCGTCGTGCCTCCCCAGGAAAGCAAAGAAGTTCGTTTCGCATATGAGTTGCCTTCCGACATATTGGAAAGTACAGGCGATGGCTATCGCTACAGTCTGCTCATCCAAAAGCAGCCTGGCACCAGCGCCCTCCCTATCCAGGTCACTGTGGAACTGCCCCCAGGGGCGGAACTGGTAGCTGCGGAGCCAGAGCCGAACGCCATGGAGGAAAACATCGTTCGATATCAACTGAGCCTGGCAACCGATAGGCGTATTGAACTTGTCTATCACTAGCATTGATGGAGATGAAGCCCTTCAGAGAACGTAAAGCCTTTCCTTCGATAAACTCCGGACGCCGCTCTAGTTCCTTGGTCTTCGCAACCCTGGGGCTGGTGGTCATCGGCTTGCTCTCCTTTGGATCAGGAGTATGGGCAGCGCCTGGCCAAGATGCCCACCGTCAGACCATCCCAACCCTTACCCCAATTCCGACGACGCCCGTACCTCAACCGTCGCCAACTTCCCCGCAGCCCACTGGGGAATTGCCCACGCCAACTAACACGCCCTTTGAAGGGCCGTCAGCCACCCCTCAACCATCTCCGACCCAGCCAGAGCCAACGGAGGAGAGGCCGACACCCACCAGCACGCCCAGCCAAGAACCATCGGCGACGCCCCAGCCATCGCCAACCTCGCCGCAGCCGACTGAAGAGCGGTCGACGCCCACGGACACACTACAGCTTCCCACTCCCTCTCCTACGGCCACAGTGACCAATACGCTCAGCCCAACGGCTGCCGCTACGGTCACTCCGATGTCCACACCAACCGCCACGCCCTCACCCAGTCCCACCATGACCACGATGCCAGCTGCTCCGCCCTCTCCCACACCAACAGTGCCAACTGCTCCGCCCTCTCCCACACCGACAGTGCCGACTGCTCCGCCCGCTCCCATACCAACGGTGACAGGGTCTCTTGCACCAACATCTCAGGCCGCTGGACCCAGGTATGGCTCGCGGCCCTGGCTCGCTGCTGGGATTCTTCTGGTGATCGCAGGGGTGGCGGCGTTCTTTCTGAAGTCAAAGGTGAGGGGAGCATGAAGCGGCTCAGCGACTTCTTATCGGCGAGAAACGCATTGGCAGCCGCTATGATACTCGCAGGAGCATTCTTGATCATCAGGAACTGGGATGCGGTGACGGGGCCGCCAGCCAGCGTCTCCGGAACCCAAGAGTCGGAGGAAACAGAGCAGCAGATCCATCAAATGATCATGCCAGCCACTCCGCAGGCAGAGCCCACGGTGGTCGAGAGATTGATTCCCTCCCTTCCTCCTACGCCTTTCGTGTCAACGTCCCGACCATCCCTGGAGCCGCCGGCTGTGCTTTTTTCTCCCACTCCCAGCAGCGTCGAGGGAGCATCACTTTTCCTAACTCGCGAGCGCTTTGGCGTGGGTGTAGCCGTGCGACCGATAGACCTGTTTGATGTGGCGCGTCTTGGCGCTGGTTGGTACGTTAACTGGTGGGTACACCCCAACCCTCCTCGCCCCAAAGGCATGGAGTTCGTGCAGATGATCCGCGTTCCTGGTGGGAGCTATGCGCCGGACATAGATACCATCGCAGCGGCAGCCGACGCTAACCCTGGTTCCCTCTGGATCATCGGCAACGAACCCGATGTCGTATGGCAAGACAATGCAACCCCAACCGAGTACGCCCAAGTCTATCACGAACTGTATACCTTCTTGAAGGGCAGGGACCCTTCCTGTCGAGTTGCCATCGGCGGTATCTCACAGCCGACGCCCTTGCGCCTCAGATACCTGGACATGATTCTGGAAGCCTATCAAAGCCTTTATGGCCAGAAGATGACGGTGGACGTTTGGAATATCCATGCCTTCATCCTGCGCGAGGAGGAGGGCTCATGGGGGGTTGATATTCCTCCGGGGATATCGGATACGAAGGGCATTCTCTACGAGATCGAGGATCACGGTGACTTAGAGATATTCAAGCGGCAGATCGTGGATTTCCGCCGATGGATGGAGGAGAGAGGAGAGCGAGAGAAACCACTCATAGTTTCGGAGTATGGTGTCCTGATGCCTGAGGACTATGGCTTCCCGTATGAAATGGTGCGGGATTTCATGTATGAGACCTTCGACTACTTTCTGACGACTGCCGACGATAACCTGGGCTATCCCGACGATGGCAACAGACTGGTACAGCGCTGGGCCTGGTACAGCCTGAGCGACACCCGCTATCCGACGGGCAATCTCTTCGATCCCGAGACCAAGGAGATCACGCCCCTGGGTAGGGATTATGGAAGCTATTTGGAAGGGATTCCCTGAAGCCACCGATGACCTCTAATCGACGATTTTCGATAGCCTCTCAGCGCCTGTGGTTGGTCATCGTTGGCACGTTGATCACGCTGACCATTGGTAGGATCGCGTTGATGCAACTCCGTTCAGGGAGCATCCTATCCGATTGGGTGGCGCAATCCACTCCCAGAGCGGCCATCATAGATCAGGTATCACTCACTCATCCCAACCAAGAGTTCGTCGCCCTCGCTCTCGCCATGCTGGAAGTAGCCGGCTATCAGGTGGATGTCTACAGCGGCGCCGAGATCACCGTCGAATTCTACAAGGGTTTGGCTACCCACGGGTATCGTCTGATCGTCTTCCGTACACACTCTAGCGATGTATATCCCACAGGTGAAATCGGCCTATTCACGTCAGAGCTCTATCGCGAAGACCAATGGGTGCTGGAACAGGTTCGAGGCCGACTAGCCTATGGTCACACCATCCCCGATGCCCGGGGTCCCAACTACTTTGCTATCGTACCGGCCTTCATCAGGGAGGAGATGCGCGGTCGCTTCAACGACACGCTCCTGATCATCGGTGGCTGCAACACTTTGGCCTCGCCCGAATTGGCTGAAGCCTTTCTCGATCGTGGTGCATCGGCCGTGGTCGGCTGGGATGATGTGGTTGACTTGGCCCACAACGATCGTGCCATTCTGCGCCTATTGTTGGCCATCGTGGGCGAGAACGCGTCGGTTGAAGAAGCGGTTCGACGAACGATGCTGGATATTGGGCCAGATCCAATTTACCATAGCTGGCTAGACCTCCGTTCCAAAAGCTTTTAGGGTAAAGCCAAGTTTGCCTGCACTCCGGCCGAGTGTTGAAACACACGGCTGTCACCAGGAAACCCGTTGGAAACGGGTTACAGCAACGAGTTTTCAGTGCGTTTCTAACGTACTTGGCGTATTAGGCGATGATTTCAATCATTGGCGGCCGAGGACCTGAGCATCGACGATCACCCTAAAAACTTTTGGGAAAGAGCACTAGTACTACAACCGCATTTGTGTCATTGGCGCTTTTGAGCTAATATACTTCCGACTCTGAGGGAGAGGAGAAGGCCAATGACATCCGAGGAATTGGAAGGCTGGCCTGAAGATTTTGAGGCCTTGCATGCTCGATTTACCCACCTTTTTGCCCGCAGCGAACCGCGGGAGCAGGTGGCCAAGTACATGCACGGGTTGCTGGGACCTGTCAAACGTAAGAACGGCTGGCAACTGGCGGAGGCGGTCGGTGATTATAGGCCGGACAAGACGCAACGGTTGTTGTATAGCGCCCAGTGGGATGCGGGTAGCTCCACATTTAATCGTGGTCGAGGTCCCACTGGGTCTTGAGTGCCAGAAAGGCATTGGAAGGCCGTCCGCGTCGTTTGGGCAGTTGCGGGGGCTGGGGCACTTTGAACCATAACAGTTCCTTAACAGACCATTTGTGATCCGCAATTCCGGCAGCAATGGCCGGGGTGCGGCGTAACCAGCGGCGACGATGACCAGGGAGCACCAACTCAACGCGTAAGCTGCGATGATAGGTACA